>Ga0065711_1006868_pt1 | contig 18651 bp, 11 predicted proteins | sample Hoacrofraction12_FD_59098 | JGI IMG/M metagenome (GOLD analysis project Ga0065711, IMG submission 59098) | Hoatzin crop microbial communities from Cojedes, Venezuela - Epithelial fraction 12 v2 (version 2) | ecosystem: Host-associated > Birds > Digestive system > Esophagus > Crop | place...
GGGGAGAGAGAGAGAGAGAGATGGATTAGAATAGAAATAACTAAAAAACCACACAAAGAAGAATCATACTACGTGATACTGTTTAAGCAGGTGAAAGAATATCACAGTGAAATATCAACATAAATGAAAAGATAAAAAGAGCACATACAAAGCTGTCTCCCAATTAAAGCAAGAACAGAAAAGCTCCAGGTCTGAAAAATGATTCTATGGATGTCCTCAGCCCGCAAGGCAGTGAAAAGCTGCTTCCAGCCAGCGCAGCCCAGATAGCTGGAGAAGATGGACCTGCCTCCCAAGACCAGCAGTAAGTGAAAAGAATTTACAAATTACAGAATATTCTTTTGGTGCTTTGTATTCAGTGCTTTATTTTGAAGGTGGTTCTGAAAAGAATTTATGAAACAATAAAACCAGAAATATTAATTGAACAGTAAGAATAAAAAAACCTGAGGAGGCCAAAGATATTCTAGCAAGCCTCAGGACCATTAAAAAACCCAACCAAACAAAAAACATTATACAAGAAATAAAACATTCGTTGCACCTCATTTGGGGCATTTCATCTGGCAGCATTTAGCAGTGGTCAGCATGGGATCTGCATATACTGTGTTGAACCATGGCATTACATGGAACAGTCTGCTGCAAAGTTGCAGATACAAAACCATCAGTTATCGGCTGTCTAGGAAGGTGCAAAACAAAATTAGTACTATTCTCTTACCTGTGAAATGCTGTAACACAGATGGAAAAGGAAAGCCTGGGAGGCTTTAAGAGACAACAATTTCCTCAGCAATGGCGAGTATGCATATAGCATATGGGTCAATAGCTCTCATGTACAATAAAGACAAATTTTACATCTTAAGACAAAAAGAACCACCAAGGCAAAAAAAAGTTGAAGACTAGATGAAGGAGGAAAACAGAACAAGTTAAGGACTGTACACTGTCTAGTAAATTAACATAAAAGAACTGTTCAAAGAAAAATTAATGCACATGAACAGCCTGAAAATCTCATCAAAGATCTGGAAACACTGTTAGACAGAGCTGCATTCAAGCAGATTTTAAAAAATGTTCTAGTTATGAACGATCACGTCATTTTTTTGAGTAGTTACATTCAGATTCTTTAGCATTCAGATCTTAATGCACAGCAGTACCAAACAACTGCATGCTTTGAGAACATTCAGAAAATTCACCAGCTCTGAGGTATATATTATTCTCCTCTTTTCTTGGCATCTGGAAAGATCCAAACTTCTGGACTTCTGGAATATCTACATTACAGTTGAACTGTTTTACTCTAATTCTTCTGTTAAGTGTGTTTTTTCCCAAGTGTTTGTTCCAAGTCAAAAACATTTGTATTCTACTGTGGTGCCCACAGCAGCTAACTGAAAATTAATAACAATTAAAACACCTAGCATAGGAACACTATTGTATATACAGTGAACCCAAGACACGGTTCTCCAGCAAAGGGGCAGAAAAGAGCACAGATGTCCAGGCTTACAAAGTCAGTATAAAGAAAGGATGCAAAACACCGTGTTCACACACGTGATGGCGAAGAATTGTTCACTTACTCATTGACTTCCTTAAGTTTAGTCCCACTTGCACATTGTACATAAATACATAGCATTTAAAAAATATTTAAAATATTTCAGAAATATTTTTCATTGACACTTTTGTCACAACAAGAATTTCAAGACAGCACGTCAAATCCAATTAAAATTTAAGAATTTTACGACACATACAGTATATTCATAATACTTTCAGAGTACTTGCAGCCCACTGAAACTAAGCAAAACCTCCAAGCAACTTATTCCCTAGGGTCTGACAGGCAGAAGCCTACCTCAACCTGCTGTATTTCTCTGAATTTAACTAATTCACTGAATTTACTGTTGACTGAGACAAGCAAGTTCTAGCGTGGTCTTTCTTTTTTTCTCTAAATGAATTACCACAAAACTCCAGTCAACAATTCCAAGCAACCTCCTTGGCTGTGTCAGTTTTCAAACCTCATCTATACAGGCAGTTTTGTCTCCAACGTGACAACATGAACATGAATCTGAAGACTGTTTCTGCACGCACCCCACCACTTCAGCACAAAAGGTTGTCCCCAGCGTTGGCCCAGCAGTTGTTGGCTTTGTAATGAATTTTGCCCATTTCATCCCTCTGGACTTTCAAGACTCCTTTCAGTTCTTATCGACTAATTAGGGGATAACACAACAGGTGATTTCTCAAAGCATCTTTTATTATAAACAAAAAGGGGGGGAGAAGAAAAAAGTTTTCACCACACACCTATCTCTTTAGTTTATAGATGGTACGAAGCTCTAGTTACCAAACCTCATGGTGACTTTGACCTAAGCAGATTTCCAGTCCCATGATATTCACAGATGAGCACAAAGGTTTCTTCTCTGTACCTCAAATAATTCGGGTGAAATGCTGATTCAAAAGAAGTCAATAAGCATTTTGCTATTGATTTCAACACAGCCAATATTTCATTCTGATGGTTTATTGTTGATAGAATTTCAGAACATCCAATATTTAGAAAGATATATAGTATACAATAAGCCACATAACTGCATAGAATAAGCTATGAAGTAAAACCATTTACTCTGCGTTAAAGAATTTCAATCTAATGTATTTATTTCTACGTAACATTTAATTTAGCTGCAGAAGACTAAACTGGCAGACACAAGGAAAAAAAACCACATTTTCAATATAAAAGAACGGGTTCTGCACATAAACTCTGGCAAAAGATCCAGCAGGTAAACTGTCGTCCATGTTTTGGGAGGTTAGAAATGCCTCTCTCCAACGCTCCTTCTAAACTGACCTGGAGAGAGAATTACTTAGTGAACCAAAGTATGACTAACACAAAGTGCTTGAATGGGAAAAAACATCTAGGAGAGTCATGATATTCTCACAGCAGTGCTCCACATCCAGCCCAGTATCCCGCATTTAGCATTTGACGTTTCTCTGGGGTGAGTTCTTTGCCCCTTCTCAGAATACTTTTTTTCTTCCTTACGCGGCAATTACTCCTTGATTACTCCAAAACGCAACTAACCGATGAAGCACTGGCTTTTACTGAGACGTCTGTCTTAACAAGGAACCGTGATGGCTAGAAGCTGCTGTGTGCACCGTATGTCTGTGCTCGCTCTTCTCAAAGATTCTGACAGGAAGAGGATTTGATCACACATTAAGAACAGTCGCAGTCCTCCAAGTATCTCTCTACCCTCTACTACCTCTCAGCTTCTCGTAGGAGGTAAGTTTCTCCCACTTCTATCTAAGCATCTTTTACATGTCCTAAAACTCCTTCAAGCAATAGGGAATCCAGCATCTGCCTTGATAAAGCACTCCAAAATGTAGATTATTTTCAAGACTCGGAAGTACGTTTTTATCTCTTAGCCTAAGCAGTTTAAGAGCCCCCTACTAGCGAACACCTTTTCTGTTTTTAACTGTCTCCATTGATCCATACTCTCTCAAAAGCTAATGTGAACAGCTGGCTTGCATGTCGACTGCACGTATTACGACTACGTATGGCTCCCCACCAGTCCACATCTCATTTTCCTGTCCTCTTTAAAGCTGGCTGACTCCAAAGGACATGAATTAATATGTCCACCGTGTGAATGACAAGGGTGTTCTAGTGTGACACAAAGACAGCTCTAGCATGACCACGCAGAAAACTCATCAATCTTGCAATGTAACAGTGAAAACCCAGTAGTTTCCTTCTGATGACCAGTTACTGAAAAAATCTTCATTCTTGTGACAATGCTTCCCACATCTCTTGAAGTACACACACTAAATCATTTGCAGTCAAATTTTATCCTATTATTTTATTAAACTTTGTGGACAAAGGAAGAATGACTTTGCACTCGATAGTCTTTTTTTCACATACTCAAAGACAGACGCTATTAACGGCACTACAGGTTAATGCTTATGCTGAGGTTATGATCTAGAACAGTCCCTTTAAATCTCTCCCTCAGACGCTGCCTCCCACAACATACTCCCAGTTTTCAGACAGCCTACCTTGAAACTACTATCTTGAAGGGGTTTTAAGAGCTATAAATTTGTAGAGTAGCTTTTTCAAAGCGGTAAAAGTTCACTAGCTGCAATAACCTGCGGCAAAGAGTTCCACAGCTGTCTGTGCAACTTTTATTTGAAAATTTCACCTTCAAATTTAATTTGAATAAATTGAAAAATATTCGCTTCACGCTTCTCTCCATCAGTCATTATTTAATGCAGCTCGCTCACATCGGCCTGTCATCAGTCCTTCTACAGAAGCACTTCCATACTTTAGCTCATCCCCTGTCATCTTCTGAGTTTCTTCCAGACTGTGTTCAAGCTGTGCATTATACACAGAATTTATAGCATTGAAAGTGTTTTTCTCTCCTAATAATTCTAAACTTTGTTTGCTCTTTTGCCCACTGAGTATTACGAGGTTATTTTGATTATGCTATTCAACCCAAAAGACCTTACTCTTGAATAGAAATAATCTGCTAAGAGCCAATCATTTTACAGGCATTTTACTTTTATAGAGAAACTGTATGATCTGCTTTCTCACTCATACCACTTTACAGTTATTTCCAACAGAGCAATGCAATGGCAGACAACACTCTTGTACAGTTCTTCTGCACAGAACTCCACCTATACTTCTCTGCAGCTGGCCCCTCTCTTTATCCTTCCAAATAACTTTAGGCCAACAGCAAAATGCCAAGCTCTTGGACAGGGATGAACCTATCAGTTTCTCATTCATTCACTCATGACAGGAACTTCTTAGACCTCGTTCTGTAACTTCTTCAAACCTGTATGACGACAAAACTTTGTCAGTTCAAGTGGACTGTCAGCGGTAGCTCTCTCATTCCTCTTGATGCCTTCAAGGAACTTGAGTAGATACCTGAGGCAAGACTTCCCTCTGCTGCCATGTAGCTCCTCCCAGTGTGTCGTATTTAATCAAGAATCTGTTTGCTCAATACAGAAATTATACTTTAACAGTCTCCAGTTCCCAAGATCTCAAGAGCCTTGATGAAAAAAACTGCTCAGCTGACACAGTTTTATCCAAATCAGGGATTCCAGGAGTGCAGTTTCCCCTACTCACAGACGTCTCCCTCACTGTGCTCTCACTTGATGTATATGCATGATGCTCCCTTCAATCCAGTAACGCACACACCAGTAAAAGCATCCCTCGCATCCTGAGTCTCTACTCACTGCATCCTACGCTCAGCCCACCAGCTAGACACAGGCTATGCCCAGCATCCGAGGGAGAGGATGCTCCACCAGGCCCAGGCAGTGTCACATTGCCACTGGGGTCGCTCCCAGCAGTGGGAAAGCTACTTGCTGCTGCTCTGTTCTCCCTCCAAGGTCCTTCCTTCCCTTACACTTCTTTTCAGACCAAATCCTTCTTTTATGTCAAAAGTCTCTTTGTAATTCCCTGGTTACTGTTCAGTCCATCGGATTGTTGCTGCCCTCTGTAACAAAGCGTTAGGGCAAACACCTTCTCACTTAGTTTTGGTAATCCGTTCACACACATTTTTCACACACCTATTCCTATCTTCACAGCTGTTATCTAGAGCATGTTGTTCATCTAGAGCATTTGTTATCTAGAGCATTTTGGGTCTTGCAAGCACCCCCACATCTTCTTTAAAAACTGACATCGCATTAACCACACTCCTAGTCCCCCAATACCAACACTACCTCTCATTTTATTTGAAATTCATTTAAAAGTCTTCCTTACCGATCTCTCCCTGTTAAAAACTTCTTAAATAGTGAGCAAGTTTTTAAACCATTAAATATGTGCCTTGTCCATTCCTTACAATGTAACTTAAAGATGTATAATGCAATACTTAAACTCTTGCAACCACCTTTACTTGGACTGGCTACTCCTCTTGGCAACATACAGCTATGGTATCTTAAATCTCCTCATCCTTTGTCTCCCCGTTTTAAAAGCTCGCACTGTCCATTGCCTTTCAGTGTAAATTAAACAATATACCATTTTTAGCTTGAAAGTCAATTCAATATAAATGAAGTAATCAATACATATCTCCGATGCCTTGTGTATGTTCTTCAAACTGATTCCAAATACAACATGGTATCTTTAAGAACTGAAGATTTGATTTGTATTTTATTAAGTGTATCATGAGGAAAACTTATAACCCATAAGACGCAACCGCTAGCACAAAAACTTTTTAGAGAACACAGGACAGGCTCAAGCACATTTTTTCCCTCCTACACAACTTCCCTTCACCCTTTTCCAGCTTTCAAGGAGGCCCAGGCCCATCAAAACCCAGAAGCGGCTGTATACACCCTACTTCCCAAGAAAAGAAGGTGACTGGAACTTGTCACCGTTTTTGTCGTAGATCTTTGTTAAAGATGTGAAAGAGGCACATTACTGTTTTACGTGTAAAAGTTTAGCGCAATTGCATTATCGCGCAAAATTTGCACAATACTTTTGAATGCACTGAGATTTCGCACATTGGCTAGCCCATAGCAAAAAATTACAATATGTAAGAAATAAAAGCAACAAGCCCATGAACAGCAGTTCAAACAAATTCACACAGTCAACAGTTAAAAACACAGGGCTTGAACGCCTTATCAAAAAAAGTACAAAAATTCATACTATGGAGATCATGAATAGCTTGTAATTGTATTGGTACATTACACAGCTTGCTAGCTTTTACTCTGTACGTTTACATTCCAGTGCTAAACTCTGAAGTTCCAACTGGCTGACAGTTCAACACATATCCCAGAAAGAAAAGCACATTTAATGTCTATTTCCTAACAAGGAGGTTAGAAGTGTGTTTGACAATTACTTTTTTTCCAGAAAATGCTCATAAAAATCTCTGAAAGAGACCCGAGTGGAATTTCATACTGTATCAGGACTGGCAGAAACATCCAGAATTTAGTTTAAAAGTCTGACATATTTATCATTATACTAATATCTAAACTGTATTAAAAACTGCATTGCAGGACATGCAATGAGAAATTGGCTACGCTATAAAAACCCTGATAATAGCGTTATCTCTTCTGTTCCAGCGCATATCACCTCAAAGAGGAAGCTGCCTCTATTGACAATGCAAAGCCTTCGTGAGTATTCACATTATGACTCTGACACTTGCAAGACTGATAAGAGACAAAGTCAGAAAAAGTTTGAAGGTTACTCTTTTGTCTCCCTTGAAACTGGTATTTTTAACACCATCCAGCAACCGTTTTCTGGCAAACTCTGTTGAGAAATGCACTATTTTGGGGTAGGTATTAAAATGCAACTTCTGTATGTTTGGAAGTGTTTTACTCCCCTATTTTTAGCTCACCAAATTTAAATAAAATCATGAAGAATAACAGAACTGACCTTTAAAATGAAAATGGGAAGCATTACAATTAGGAAATATATCTATACAAACCAAGGTATATGTTAGTTCTGTGAAAAGATTGAGCTTTTAAAATTATTTATGTCTAGGACCTAAATATCAACTTGAATAGGAGTTTTTACTAAAATTTCAACAGAGTTGTGGAGAAATATAAAAATATTAAAGGACTGCATATTGTGTTTGAAAGCTGTAAGTAAGAGGATATAAAAATATTTCTATAGTATGATCTGTAAAATACCGGAAAACTATATTCATAGCATATTAAGAAAGGAAATTATCCTCATAGTATATTAAAAATAAGTACATGAGAAAAGGTGCCAGGATTCATCCACTGTAATCCTTAAAAATATGACAGAAAGTCCACATTGAAATGTTACGTACAAAGGATGCAAAATATTTTAAAATTCTTATTATCACACATTAATAGCATTTAGGTATTAAGTCACCTTACTTAGTTGAGAAAAATCTTGATTGGCTAGTTAAACAAAAATTGTATCAACCTTACCTCTACAAGACCTAAAGTAAGTCAAGATGTAAAATTGAAGAATTAATTACAGTTTTTGTGAATTTGAGTTAGCTATTAATTACATACAGACCACCTCTACAACACATTATTTAGAATCTTTTCTCAACACCAAATCTGTTTTAAGAATTTGGAATGAAAAAAAGCAGTTTATCCTTTGGTAGTCATATTTTCTCAACATTCATTCAAAGAGGCATTTTCACTGTCAGTAAGAAAATTACAAGATTGAAGAGGAAAGATCTTCACCTTTACAAGCAGACTCCAGAAAATACATTTTCTCATCTGACACACAGTCTAGCAAAGTCTTAAAAGTATAAAAGCAAAGCAGGCAGCAAAGCATTTAAGTCAACATTCTGAGAAGCCTACTGAGGTTTGGTCTTTTCAAGAAATAAAGAAAGGACCAGCACAGAGCTACGAAGATAAAAGCAGGCATGACCAAAAGCTCCATCTGGCTTTCATTCACATTTATTAGCAGGAAATAGATATACATTCATTTGATGATCCATTACCAGAATATATCTGATAAAATGTAAGACACACCTCCTAGGAACAGGGATATCAGATAGAAATCTGCGATTGAAATGTCTGCACGGAAGCAGAGCCTCCTGCTCAACATCACCCTTCGTATCAGAACGAATTTCAACATTTGACTGGAAGAATGCCACCATTATTGATGTAAAGATGCTTATGCTGCACTGCTGACGTCTCCAAAGATATGTTTTTGTTTGTGAGCAGTTCATATTAATTCTCCAAACCCAGTATGCACGCAATACACATCTCAAGTGGTTCTACTTCACACTAGTTCCTCTTTGGTCCAATGGAGGGAACAAATCAGTAGCAGCTGGGACTGTACTGGCTGAACTCCTGGAGTCCACCTTCTGGCTTAATTTCATCCAAAAGAATCATAGTCCGTGTGCCTTGTGTAATACGAACCAAAGCCTAGAAGGTAGGAATGAAGGTGGCATGGGCTTCAAACGAGCATCCCTTATCTGAACTAAGCACTGGTGCTGGCAAACTCACAGAAAAATGGAAATGAAAAGATAAGCTGAGCTTCAGCACAACATTTGAGGCTTCAGAGGAGGAAAATAAAGTTAAGAGATATCTCAGAGCCCACTCACGAAGAAGGATATTACAAAGTTGAAGAACTGAACAGCATTCAGAAAAAGAATTCCTCATGACGCATTACAGACTAATTTTCTAAATAGAATTGAAACAGATACCGAACACTGAGGTCTGCTGTCAGTAGTACGTGACACCTGGCAGATTCTGTCCTCAGTTACTCACTGGTTCAACAGGAAGGAATAATATTTGAAGCAACTTTTTCATAGATAAAAGGGCATTGTAAAGACACAGGAAGTATAAAACAATTTCAGATAAAATGATCTGACTTGATTCAGTAAATTAAAGTGAAAGCTTAATAGTAACACATTCACACCTCTCAATTTAAGGTTTTTCCATTTGAAAAGAGTTGAACTGAAATGAAAAATTAACGAGGGAAGACATCTACACTAGAAAAATTTGGTGAATTGAATGAGCCGGAGACTAACAGTTTAAGTTTCTTAAACTACCTTGGATCTGTATCCCACACATCTTAAAAATAAATAAATAAATCGGTTAGTGACCTTTCAGGGAAGGATTCCAGAACTGATTAATAGTCCCAAATAGACTACAAGGAACAACCAGACCTTAGAAAGAATGGAAGGAGACTGACTAGCAAATCTATCTCCCTCTTAAAAGGTCAAGAAGCTTAGCGATAAAATGGAAGATGTCAGGAGGTAAGCTGAGGTGGCCCTGCAAATGCAATGAAATCCGATAGCTCATATTTCAGCCATTAAATCTGAGAACAGGCAAAGAAGCTGATATGCATTAAAGGGTGGTAATAACCCAGTTTCTGAATTCTGTTTTCAGCAATGTTTATGATGAATAAAAGGGATACAAGTGTCCACAGCTGACAGAATGCATCTATACCACATAAAATGTTGAAGGAAAACTGAAAAAGCAGAATTCCAAAACTAGTACATAAATCTTTAAGCCCAGTAGCAGTTTTGGTTGTTTATGCATGTATTCTAGCCAAGTCTATCTGAGCATGTTAGTGTAAATCCACACAGAAACTAAACACATCCTGGAAGGAAGTTAGATTTCAGTAATGTGAAATGCTTCTGTGTAAATTTTGAAGTAAAGAACAAATAAACATATGAAGGAACATGAAAAATGAGATGGAAGTACAGCACGCTTATTCCCAAGGGACAGATACCGGATTCATCAGGCACAATCTCCTTCTTAAGGTAATTAATCCTCTTGCCAAAGAAAATGCACTACTATTTATCTGGACTTTGGCAATTCATTCTGTTACACGTAAAGCTGGAGAAAATGGGTTTGGAACAAACGCTCTAAGCAGACTGAACAACTGGCTCAAGGGGAGACAGAGTAGGCTGTTTAAAAACACATAAAGGAACTCTAGATCTTGGGACTAATTTATTAAGTTTCAAGTTGATGACTTGAGTGCAAAAATAGGTACTAAAGAATTCAGCTTATGCCAGAAAGGAACTGAGGAAAAAAACACGACTACATTACATGGGAAGAAATGAAGGTTATACACTTCAAAAGTCAGAAGAATTTCCACAAATTATGGTCTCATTATCTGAAAAGAACCCAGCCAGAAAAAAGTACCCATCATATAAGTACAGGCTGAATATGATTCATTAACGTGATCTGCCTATTAAAAAATTAAGTCACAACCAAAGTACAAAGTAATGCATCTGCAATCCACCCAACAATTAAAGAAGTTTCACTTGAATACAAACGGACGTACAACAGCACCGTAAGGCAACTCTGGGAGCAAAATCTTAAATAAAGTCAAAGATTCTGGTAAGATACACTTGCTCACAACTGGACAATGTATAAGGGCCTTCCCACTACTCTGTACCCAAGCACTATGAATTTAGCATTAAAGTTATTTTACTGGATCAGAGCGATATGAAATGGTAAAAAGAGTCAAATAAAAAAAATAATTAAGGGCCAAAGAAGAAGGAAAAAACCTCAAACCAGTATTCTGCATTTGGACTGAACTTGTTAACTTGGTAGTATACTTACGTTAATAACCCAACCTTGCAGTATCCTTTAACTCCCAAAGGGAATAAGTTCCACTGAAAAGAGGCTCATTTTAAAGACATTAAATATATCAGCAGACGTGTACTGGTCACCTACACCAGTAAAATCCAGGATTCTGCTGGATTTTATGTTTTTTTTCCAGTTGCCTTTTTCTTTTTCAGATTGCTGTTGTGTGTTTACTACCTCAGTTGTGCTGTCTATTTTCAGGATTCATTCTATCCCATGCCATATCTGCTATCTTTTTTGGAAGGTATGTTCTTCAGTTTATACAGAAAATAATCCTCTGAGTAACAGTGGCTTGAATGTCTCTCTAATCTGTTTCCTCCAAAAATTTTTACTCAGCTTTAAAGAGACTTGATTGGAAGCGTTTTGACTGTTCTTCAGTAGACGAAGCTTTCCAGTATTTCAGTACAGTTAGGGAAATCGGGAATGAAACAAACGGGAGAAAAAAGCCAGAAGAATACAAATTAAAGTGTGGGTATTGTTTTCATTTTTCCGGTTGCTCAAGGTTTGCAAAATACTTGTAGGCATGAATTTAATGTAGTGTTTTCAAGTGACGAAAGAGACACGGTGGAAAGACCACGGAAGCAAACGCAGCATGGTGCCTCTGGGAGCATCACCGAAAGCAGCACATACATTCACATCGTGTCCCTGTGGTTCTGTATTTTCCACAGATAATTAATAATAATGCAACTGATCAATTATTGGGATATTAAATGACTAACAGCTTGAATTTAATTCAATTTGCTTCTTAAATCGATTCTTAAAATCCATTCTTAAACTGTGCAGCTGATCCAATGCTCGCATTATTTCCACTTACTGTAGCGTATTTCTAGTTAAACGCACATTCAGCAGGTGAAGTAGCTAACACTGACAAAACTCTCTCCAGCTCATTACAGTGCCACAAAAGGGCTGTGAGTACCACTATGCCCAAATATTTCTGCACATTTCCAGGGTTCAATGTTAGAATTTTATTTTTACACACAAATCGTTTTAATGGCAGTATACCTACTTGTGTTCTAAAGACAATCTATGTCTTTTTTCCCCCATTTCCAGCATTGATAATGTCTTAAATGATAGCGCTGGAAAAGACCAGAGGGTATTTATACATTCATTATATCATTCATTGAAGTGTTCTCTGTCTACAGCCAAATGAAACAAAAATAACAGAAAAAAAACCAATTTTCATTTTAGTTCTATGACTCTGGTATTTAGCCACAGAGAAGACGAAGGAACAATTCTTCCTTTCATCCTACAGGGATTACTCTGTCTGATTAATATAAACTATAGAAATACGTGTGTGCAAAAGGCATGTGAACATTTTTTTTCTTTGGAATGTTTTTTAGAATAGTGATTACAAAAAAAAAAATCACTGACGCATATCAGAAGTGTGAAGGGCTGGTAAAGGCAGACAACTGCCCTCTTTCAAATGATAATGCTATTTTCTCTTCATGTAGAGCATTCTGCTGTGCTAAGTGACCTCAGGACCTGTGACCATAAAGCACGTTATTTCCTGGTTTTGTTTATTGCTCAAAATCTAGATTTGCAAGACCTTCTAGTAAAGAACTCTCTTGAATTTGCACCGTACCTAGAGTTAAAGTGCTCCAGCCTTTCACAGCTTTCATATAAGTATTAGTGGTAGACTTTAAGGGTAACAATGAAAAATGCCTCCTCTTTTCAGTACAAACATGTACAAAAGAACTATAGTTTATTTCTAATGAATGTGAAAATGTAATTCTGTAACTACTGAATAGGGAGAAAATGTGATGTACGTTAAATCTGCTTCTCAACCCACTTCTGTGCATCATAGTAGCCTGATGCAAGACGCATTTGAAGAGCAGAACAATCTCAGTTGTGTTATCCAGACGTAAACTCTCCTAAGCAGGGCTCTAGATCAACTTTTCTAACCAATACGTGTGACAGTTCTGCAACGGCTTTTAAAGTGTCAGACAGGAGTGTGCTTGTCTAATGGGCAGCGTAAAATGAAAATAATTCCTTGTTCTAAAGCTTCTGTAAAGCCCATTCCTTCTGTGAACTTGTTTCTCAACAAAGTGGAGATAAAGAGGGTTTGAATGCCGATCAGCAACCAGCAGAGAAGTTAAATTCTCTACTACTCGTCCTCCAAGGAAGATGGACGGAGCAGTTGGAAAACAGTAATTCCCTTTCAAACATTTTTGGTGACTTTTTTGATAAATATAGCTTACTACTTACACAGCCATAGCAAGATAATTGACTCAGCAATGTCTGCTTCTGCACATAAGCATTGATAATGTAACAGCCACGTAAGCTACCCTTGTGAGCAAAATCTAATTGAACTAATATAAAAATAAATTAAATAATCAAACTTCTTACCAGGATCCTAAATTATAAAGACTACAAGTTTGCATATTAGAGTATATTCTAGAGAATCCCAATAGTTTACACTGAATTTATCCTTTGGACATAACAGAACAGCACAAAGCTTTAATATTAATAACACACGTGGTATGGCATTTCTGACACCGCCAGTTTATTCTTCTAACAATTTTGAAATAACTTTTATATTTTCAAGACATATTGCAATAAGGAGTACTGAGAAGATGAAAGTATATACATGCATTCCAAGTCTTTTATAATTACAACCATTGTAATAAACAGAAGTAAAATACCAATCCATGAACATTAGATAAATAAACTACATAAATTAAACTGAGAAACTCAAAAAATCAGGAAACCAGGTCCTTTATTTATTTAAAGATTCTCATTGTTTATTCTAAAGCTAGACCACATTTCGTTTCTGCTACTGAAGAACTACTGTGCTGAAAGAAAAATTAATACAGACATGTTCCTTGGGTATGATCTACAAAGCTGCTTTGAATAGGTCTACTGTCATAAAAATCAGTCGTAATTTTACCACTTGAAAAAAAAAAACCACAACAGAATCAACCTAAACAAAAAAAACCTGTTTAACCCAGTAGTCAATCGTTGCCTTACCAGAGCACTTACTCTCACATTCTACTTATACGTATAACCTTCCCAAGCACCACTTTATTCTATGTTAATTTTAGCACAGGAATAGGTTTTGCCTATCTGAGCACAATATTTGAACCCAAAACTGGTTCCTCAGCTACTGGTTTTAGACTCAGTTGAATTCTATGTAAGTATGCTGCTAGGTGGTGGGGAAAGAAAAAAAAACAAGAATAGGACACTTCTAAGTCTCAAAATGCAAGGTACAAAGAACAGCAGTGGTAGCATCATGAACCTGGTGAGTGTTCATAATGCTTCAAAAGAATACGTAAGGAAAATAATGAAAACACGTATGTGTGCCTGACCCTCACTATATTATCTACAAGATTTGGCTGTCAACATATATAAATAAAAAGAAATTGTTAGGAATGATTCAAAGAACAGAAAAACAAAAACCATCCATATCCTGCCATTTATTGTCCAGGAACTCTGAGAAATATTTGTTATCTAAAAGGTGGGATTTATAGTACTACCCTACTGCTTTTTAGAGGCTCAGAAGAACAATCTGCACATATAATAAAACTTTTTAGATTACCTTTTAATTTAGTCCTTATGTCTTCTATTGTTTCTTCCTTCAGGAACAGTCAGTAAACATGCAAGGTTAGCCAAAGAATGAAATTAATGTTGGCACTAGAGCTAGGCAAAACAAAAGAATAATTTTTGTTTCTGTGAAAACATACAAAAAGCATTTTCTATTTATCAAAATATCAAGTAGCAAATAACTATTACCTCACAGAATGAAAAAAAAAAGCTATCAAAAGTTCCCTGTGTTCAATAGAAAATAACCACCATAAAAAAAAGAGTAACCACAATAAAAAGGTATCTCTCTGAACCGGAGATTATGGGTGAACTAGTCCATGAAGGACTGTCTGAAGTACGCTGCTTCATTCCCATTAGCACACTCAAACGCATGTTCCTTCTCTCTTGACTTTGTTCACAGGCATCAGAGAAATCTCATCTGCTACATCGAAATGACAGCATTAGCGCTCTCCAGCAAAACGATACGGAAAGGCAAGAGCTTTCCAGCGGAAAAATGCACCAGGTCTATCAGTCTAGAAGGCTCTGCAGGGTAGAAAATATTTTGATACTTGCTTAGTGATTCACAAGACAATTCCCAACTGCTGAAATGTTACTTCAGCAAAAGGAACATCTGCACCCTTGTACTATAGATTACCTTTCTGCAGGGAAGAGGAAAGATCCACAAAATAATCCATCGAAAGCAGAAGACTGTGTTGTGCAATAGGGAAAGCGTGTTAGAGTTCTTTTCTCTTTTCTCCCTCCCCTGCTCTCTGAAAATTGCTGAAAACGTGTAAGATTTTATAAGAAAACAGACATGCTGAAGTTGTTTAATAGCTACAGGACGAATGTCTGCACAGCTCTATACAGAGAACAGAATCTATACAGAGAAAAAGCTCTACGACTTCTCCAGGCTTAATGCTTTCTGGTGTCCAGTGTGGACACCACAGTGGTACCACAGCAAGCCTAGTGCTATGGAAGCACAGGTACGCTGTCAGGAGCTCTGAAAAGGTGTAATGCTGGGCTAAGGCTGATTTTCTTAAAGTCAGCATTAAATTCTAATTAAGAACTCAGCTAAATCAGCTCTTACTGAAGAGAAGGATAAAAATTACCTTGACTGTTCCTGAGAGAAAGAAAAGATAAAAATAAATAAAAAAGTAAAATTAAAAGAATGATGTAGATGCTCAAATGTTGGAACAAGTTGGGGAATCTCTAACAGTGGAAACATTCAAAATTTGCTTAGACAAAGTCCTGAGCAACCTGACCAGCTTTGAGCAAGCAGCTGGACTAGACTTCCAATCAAAATTTTATTAGAGAACACTCTTACCTTTTAACATCTACACCACCAGTAAAGTCCAGGAAGACAGAAAAACTAGATTCCTACCTGGCACTCAAGCTGGGTTTAAGAAAATGGCTCTTGTTCTAGTAGTTACAGAATGATATAAACAGGTTTTCCCTTGTGTCATTCTGTTTGTCTGTCTTAAAAAAATATATTTTTCTGTATTGCATTATCACTCGATTTTCAGATACTTCATCATTTTACACATTCGAGGTCTCTCTGACTTCTGACATAAAAAGCGCTGCTCTGTACAAAACAGTTCTTCCTTCAAATGAAACTAAATTGCTTCTAGGAGCCCATCTTAGCAAAAGGTGGGCAGGAGGAGGAGAAGTGTTTCTTACTTGAAAGTGGTATCAGTCAATTAAAATTGGGTATCTGTTGTTACAAGCAGCAATGAAAGTCTAGTGGGTTTTTTATTTTATTGGATTTTACCATGACAGACTACTTGCTGCCTGATTATTTGTCTAAAATCCAGTTTTACTTAATGGGAACGTGTTCCTTCCTTACTCTGACAAAACTGCAGTACTTGCAATCAAATGTTACTATCAGAACTTCCACAGCATGCATGCTGCAAGAATTGATCATTTTGAGAATTTAGAGGTTCTAATGCCTCATCTGAGCAGCCCTTCTGCCATGACCATTTTCCTACCTCCTTTTCTTCCCAAATTAAAAAAGGGTACAAAATATTCTGTACGGTTTCTCTTTTCTAATATCAAGTAGAAACAAGTGTTATACAGAAAATTATCAAAATACCAGCTACAATCACCGTTGCAATCTCAGAACTTAGGAAAGACGTCTTCTACAGGTTAACAGCCTTCCCAACACTAATTTCGATACGATGTTGCCTATTCGTTCATGTGCTCATCTGTTAACAGAATTAACCTTGGTTTCTACTAGTGCTCCATCTTACACCGCCAATTGTTGATTTTTTTGACTAAATCAAGACCGACATTTAAATTTAAGGCTTCAGAGACCCTTTACTAGTTGCAGCTTCTGAGAAGACTCACTGCTCTGATATAATAACCTGTATGAACTTTTTTTCATCCAAAAGCAAGACAAATACATAATAATATATCACACAGCAAAGCCACTTCTTTATACATGGAAACTGCTACCAGGCAATCTGGTCACTTTCAGAAGAGCTGGGCATCACAAGCACAATCTTGGCGAGCTGTACTTCAAACATGCAGAAAGGTTGAAGGCACAAGGGCAATGTATTTACTGTGACTTACTGAGCTGGAAAGGGAGAGTCATTCTTTAAAACTGTTCCAAGAAAGCTCCATTTATTTTAATTAGACTCATATGAAAAAGTTATGTCAGATAACACAGAATATGCTTCAATAAATGACACTTTGTCCTGCTTAGCAGTAGAGAACCAATGTGAATTAAGAATCTTGATATTCTAAGCACAAAATTTTCACAGAGTACCTTAATTCTGCATTGGCAAATGCAAAAATGACTAACAACAGTCAAACATATTTCCCATTTAACTTCAGAAACATACAGATTACATATACCCACACCAGCTAGACTATTTGAGAAGCGGTATTTTAGCGACTGCTCCTGAATAAAGATCAGCGGCTATAAAACAGTGAAAGGTAAGCAGGAAAATAAAAAGCTGAATAAACTCCACAACTGAACATTTATATTTGATCTAATAGTGCAAGGTGTTCTAAGAGATCTGCTAAGCAGATATAAATTGCTTCCTAAGGACAGAATTTGTGTTATGCTTAAACAATTTTAACAAGCTTTTAAAATATAAGACATGTAAAAAAAAAAATCCTATTAATATAGTGGCAATACCATTATCCATTTCACAAAGCATCAGCTTATGCAGGAAAACCATCTAATACCTGACAATAAAAATGTCATATTTCCCGCTTCATTCAAAAACTTTTCCAACTTCTCATCATTTCTTCTCAGAGAAGGAAAGAAAATCATGAGCTTTGAAAATCATCTTAATTCAGTATTTTGGACCAAGCTTGTCCTTTGCCCTGTTCTCTTTTGTAGCAAACTATCAATCATTTTAAAGGTTCAGTCTTGAGCACATGACACAATAAAAATTGTAGAATTTGTACCCAAGTCAAAGCAATGGCTGCTAACCCCTGGATAGAAATACATCAATGCTTTCTTAGCCATTGCTGCTATTTGATTAAGAGATGAAGAAGATCTAAGGAGAATTCTTTGGTATCGGGTCAATTAAACAGCAACAGCACTACCTGGGCAGGAGGCTCAAAAATATGTAATTGCTTTCTCCAGCTCTCTGCTTATCTCTACAGACCAAGCTCTGTCTACAAGTGAGAACTCTGCCAAGACTGTTCACGTACAGACACCAAGGGGATGTTGAGTTTTCACTCTCAACTCCGGTAAAACCGGTACAGATTTTAGTGTCACACAGTCAGTAAGGGCCTAATCCTAACAAAACTATAAAAGATGAGGAACTGCAAAAATATAACAAAGGTAAAGAACATGTCAAGATAGCAGACTAGCACCAACTTCATCAACGTAGGCCAATGGGATCCTGGGGTGCATTAGGAGGAGTGTGGCCAGTAGGACGAGGGAGGTTCTCCTTCCCCTCTACACTGCCCTAGTGAGGCCCCATCTGCAGTGCTGTGTCCAGTTCTGGGCTCCCCACTTCAAGAAAGATGAGGAGCTACTGGAGAGAGCCCAGCGGAGGGCTACGAGGATGATGAGGGCACTGGAGCATCTCTCCTACAAGGAGAGGCTGAGGGAGTTGGTTGGGCTTGTTCAGCCTGAAGAAGAGAAGGCTGAGAGGGGACCTAATAAATGCTTATAAATATCTGAAGGGTGGGTGTCAGGAGGAC
>Ga0065711_1038547_pt1 | contig 18651 bp, 12 predicted proteins | sample Hoacrofraction12_FD_59098 | JGI IMG/M metagenome (GOLD analysis project Ga0065711, IMG submission 59098) | Hoatzin crop microbial communities from Cojedes, Venezuela - Epithelial fraction 12 v2 (version 2) | ecosystem: Host-associated > Birds > Digestive system > Esophagus > Crop | place...
GCGGCCCCACATTGTCCCTAGCCTTCCTTTTGCTGCTGATGTAGTTGAAGAAGCCCTTCTTGTTGTTTTTGACATCCCTTGCCAGCTTCAATTCCAGGTGGGCCTTGGCCTTCCTCGTCTCATCCCTGCACGCTCTGACCACGTTCCTGTACTCTTCCCAAGTGGCCTGCCCTTCTTTCCACATTCCATGGACCTTTCTCTTCCACCTGATCTCCGCTAGAAGCTCCTACAGGCATTTTCTGTCTGCTTGCTTCCTTGAAGCTCAAACGGCCATTGATTGTTTCAGAGCTTTATGTAATGTCTTCCTGGGTGCAAACCCCACCTTGGCGCTAGCAGGAAATGTCCTTTTTCCTATCATCACTGTCAAGCACCCTCGAAACATTCCCTTGTTTTGTTCACTGCATCTGACAAAGCTTCTGTTATACTTTTCAAGGGAAAGCATTTAGTACATTTACAATTCTAACATTTAAATCTAAAAATATGTGACTTCATCTTTGAAGCTAATTATCATTTGCAGTTCCATATGATTCCTGAAGGATGTATAGCTGCCTAATGCACCTAAAAGAGTTTATAAATTATGTTTAAAGATACAATTGCCCATATTAGAGCTAATTGTCTCATATGTGCATTCAGAAACAAAAGGAGAAAGCAAAACTTTCCTCTGCTCTTTCATTTCGGACACCAGCGGTCAAATCCCAAGTTCAGATGTTTAGTTAGTGCTGAATTGCAATCGTGCCAATCACCCATTAAGCTCAGTGTGGACAGGAGAGATGGGATTTGACTGAGCCAGTCACCTTAAACCTCTTTTATAATCAACACAGAGAAAGAGCCACTTAGGTGTGCTTCACCTCATCCCAAAGGAGAAGTCTAAATAAGTCAGATGATTCATGCCCCAGAAATGCCTATTTCTTACCAAAGACTTTCACAGGAGCTATGGAGGGCTACCTTAGATTTAGTTAACAACATTTCTGAGGTCGAAAGTTAGGTAAGCTGAATCTCTTCAGATGTGTCTATACTGCTGCCTACTCACTCTGAGGAGAAAAGTATGAAACGAACACAAGTAGTTTCATTAGCAGTCAAAAAATCATGTTCACCAGAAAATAATTATTTTTGAAATAAAAATGAGATCCTCTAGATGAAGCATACTTTTTATTACATATTTTTATCATGCTTCTAGTGACTGGTTATCAAACTACAGCTTTCACTTTTGGGTTAAAAGTACTGCAGCAGCAAATGATCCTAGTGACAGCTAACAGCTATTGAGTAGAACTTGAAAGAAGCTTGAACAATAATGTAACTTTTTTATTCTAAAAGTCCTTTGGCAACATAATAGGTATACGCAATGAAAGCACTAGGGGAAAAGACCAAAGCAGGGTGCTGCTGGCTAATTACTGCCTGCAATCAAAGGAAAAATATTGAGAAAAACACTAAACAAGCAAGCAAGCCAGGGTGAGCCACAACTCCTCCCTCCTAGATGGGAATGTGCTAGAAAAATACACTGCACATCAGAAAAAAACTAGAGTACTAAGGAAATTAGGTGAAAGCAAAGGAAGGCAGTGAATTTGAAAAGAAGTTGGGAAGGTTTTCTTTTCACGGTTATAGGCTGATGGAAAGTATATTCCTCATCATCAGTTTGATGTGTCTAACAGCATCTACCACAGTAGCACAGAAAAAAAAAAACAGCTGTCATACCATTACTTCTGCTCGTTTATCCAGGGACACTGAGATTATATGGCAAATCCAATGCATTCCTCGAAAACTAGGTTATATGTCATTACTCATAAAAATTGCACCCTGCCTTAATGAAGTAAACAGCCAGCAAACACAGAAGAATTAAAAGAAATCTTCACTTTCTATTTAAAATGGTGTCGGAAATGTTCTAACCACTTTTTACTACTTTTCAATGTGCTTTCAGGGATGGACACAGGAGAGCTCTTTACAAAAAATGGTAGCCTTTTGGCTGAACTGAGTAGGAAACTCAAAATTTGACCATTGCTATACTATGTTATGAAAGCCTTCACTGTTTTCCTTCATGAAAATTGGCAATGCAAGAGGAAGTAAAAGATAGCTGTCATGACGTATATGTTTGATAGTGACAGGGCCAGAGTATGATCTGATAACAAATAACTGTATCTGCCAAATACTAAACTATTTTAGAATTTGATACAAAACTCACCTTCTGTCTTTGTTTTTTCCCCAGAAATGCTGAGACTAGCAATCATATTATTTTCCTGTCAGGTCACATAATATTCACCTCTTTGGATCTTTTTGACTGTGTCCATCTGATCCTAGCAGGGCATCTCTAGCAACACCCATAGCGGTTAGCTCTTGGACTCCCATCAGTGTGTCATAACAGCTGCCTTACTCATAGAAGAGGGATGAAATTGTGGGAAAACACATGGGTAACTGGCTGGAACTGGGCTGTACCTGAACTATTCATTGTGGATGCAGTAGTCAGCATAGGATATGTATACCCTGACAGAAAAATATATATTCTGTTTTTTCACTAATATCAAAAATATGGCTGGAAAAGGACATTCACAAATTTCTGGAGGAAAATTCCCAGCTTCTGAAACACACAGACATAATATGCATGGTAAGTGTGTCTGGTGTCAGCATGCATAAATTACATAGTGTGATCATTGATTACCCAAGTGCAAGATAGAAAGATACTCCGCATGATTACAATAGTCACGGCTTCTCTCAGAGAACACTGGATATGATTTTTGACAACATTATAATATTGGGCATGCCACATTTCTAGAATGAGGTATGTACTAGGGCCATTAGTGGTGGTGTCTGTTCAGGGCTAACGATACACATAGGGTTTTGCATAACTCATCACAGCAATTGTCACAGCAGGCTTTTTCACCACACTGCCACAGCTGGACAACAAGAGGATAGTAGTGCCAGCTTCCATCTAGAGATGAGCAGATGCTTCCTCACCACAACTGGGCAATTGAAATCAGTGTCCTTCTCCTTAAGAGCCTGTACCACTTCCTAGCATGTGGTCAGGAAGGATGTCTTCTGCAATCATAGGTTACTAGCCTACTGCAAGTCATTCGTTCAGCCTCACATTCACAGGCTCTGGCCCTCATGGGGGTCTTTAACCACCCCAAAATCTGCTAGAGGGACAACAAAAAGCAATCCAGGAGCTTCCTGGAGTGTATTGATGGTAACTTCCTACTCCAAGTGATGGAGAATCCAGTGGAAAAAGGTACTCTGTTGGACCTCACACTCACCAGAAACAAGGGACTTGTTAGGAATGTGAAGGTCAAAGGCAGCCTTGGCTGCCGTGACCATGAGATGGCAGAGTTCAGGACACCTCAGGAAGTTCAATAAGGGGTAGTTGCAGAGTCCTACACCTGAGGAAGTACAACCTCATGCACCAATATCTGCTGGGGACAACTCAGCTGGAAAGCAGCTTGGCAGAAAAGAGGTGCCCAGTGCCAGGACCAGAGGCAATGGGCACAAACTGAATCACAGGAGGTTCCCTCTGAGCATCAGGAAACACTTTTTTACTGTGAGGGTGACCAAGCACTGGTGCAGGTTACACAGAAATCTTGTGGAGTCTCCACTTGGAGATATTCATAAGCTGTCTAGGCATGGTCCTGGGCAACTGGCTCTCAATGACCCTGCTTGAGCAGGGGGGTTGGTCAAGATGACCTTCAGAGGTCCCTTCCAACATCAACTATTCTGTGATTCTGTGACTCTGTGATTCCCATCTGGAGGACTGCAGGGTGCCGTCATTGATTGGTCAGGATATATACACAAAATTATCAACATGCACTGGGTCTGAGCATAAGGCTGATCTCCTGTGACTCTTCCCTGATGTCGGTGTGTTTAGCTGAACCAAACCTACAAGTGACATTGCTCAAAACAGCATTCCCCTTCAGATGATCTGCATGTCTAACATGAATGTTGACAGATATGCCTCTCCCTTTGCCTGAAACTCTCTGCAGAGTTGAGCGGTGAGATGTGTCTGCAGCTGCCCTGTGAGGGCACTGGCAGCACGGAAGTATACCCAGTTTAGAAGCTCTGGCTTCATCTCTCTCATGTGACACTATAGGTGTGACCTTTGCCATTTGCTGGTGACTTCACTGCCAACACAAAGCAATATCATAACTACTGTGCAGGATTTACTGGCACATTTTTAGTTACAGTGGAGAGACTTCATTATGCCTCAGTGAACAATGCAGTTCCCCAATAAGTTGGTGTATGGACTTCCTTGCACATGGGCTAGAAGACAGACAGAAATGTCAGCTGTGAATCAGCTATTATAACCAGAGCTATTTCTTCACTTCCTAAGCAGTAAAAGTGAGTGCATACCCTGCCTCTGCAGCAGTTGTGCACAGCAGTGCTGAGACTTGTCACTATTCCCAATTCTAACATTAAGTGCTGAGAAATTCAGCTAAATACTGTTCTTGTTTTCCTTTCTTCTTCACTTATAGTAGGATTGTTATCCTCTTAATCATGAGGTGGGGTCTGCATTACTATCACTTTTGGATTTTTTATCATATCTGCATTATTTTACTACACTGCATGCCAGGATCTCACTTGGCATGAACACCAAACTAGTTTGTCCACTTCTCTTGAAGAAAAAGCTGAAATTCTGGTGCCGCTAAAATAGATGGGAATTTAGAGGCCAAGGGTTTACCTCAAATGTCTTTATCTGCTGCTGGATCTGGATAGCCAAAATCCGTCTGTCAAGGACAGGCAAAGTGTATCCTATTATTGTAAGTCTGCTTTACTGTGTTGCTTTGGTAACAAATGTTCCTAGTGTTAAAGTGATGGTTCAGAAAACCTCAGAATGGAGATCATTGCTAGTAAAATCACACAAACTAGCTGTTCTTAAAATACAAGGTCTTTCCTGATAGCAATATTTTTCCTCTCACCAAAATTATTGTCAAACCAGGATGTGATTCAATTGCATGAACATTGTCATGACATTTAAGATGCCCTGAGGCAGCTTGAGATATCCAGGGAATTAGCAGGGTTTATTAGGCAGTGCTTTGAGATGATCAGAAGCAAGATGGCAGAGACCCGGTAAGGGCTGCGCTCTGTGTCAACCAAGAACCATCCATGTAGCCAGGCTAGCCTGGGATAAGTGGAGGCTGCCATCCGAGCAGAGCTTCTGTCATGGTTTAACCCGGGCTGGCAACTAAGCCCCACACAGCCTCTCGCTCTCTCACTGCCCAGTGGGATGGGGGAGAGAATTGGAAGGGTACAAGCGAGAAAAATTGTGGGTTGAGACAAAGACAGGCAACTAGGTAAAGCAAAAGCTGCACATGCAAGCAAAGCAGAACAAGGAATTCATTCACTGCTTCCCATCAGCAGGCAGGTGTTCAGCCATCTCCAGAAAAGCAGGGCTGCATCACATGTAATGGTTGCTTGGGAAGACAAGCACCATCACTCAGAACGTCTCCCCCTTCCTCTCTCTTCTCCCAGCCTTTATTGCTGGGCATGTCGTATAATGTGGGATATCCCTTTGGTTGGTTGGGGTCACCTGTCCCAACTGTGTCCCCTCCCAATTTCTTGTGCACTCCCATGCTCCTTGCTGGCGGAGCAGGAAAGGTCTTGGCCATGTGAAAGCACGGCTCAGCAATAGCTAAAAATCTGAGTGCTATCAATACTGTTCTCATCACGAATCCGAAACAGAGCATCGTACAAGCTACTACAAAGAAATGTAACTCCATCCCAGTGAAAACCAGTAGAGCTTCCTATTGAGGAAGCTGCTGTCCAGGTGGAGGACTCTAGAGTCAGTATCCCACTCGCCGAAGGACAGGAGGGTGCCAGCTCCGCCTGCGCCAGCTGTGCTCTGGTGGAGCCTCTCAGGCAGCAGGTGGAGGAGCTGCAGGAGGAAGTCAGCAGGTTACGTTGTGTTAGGGAGGGAGAACGAGAAACAGATAATTATTCAAGGTGCTGCAAGAAGATAATTATTCAAAGACTGCACCTTCAGCAAGCTTGCAGATGGCAACAACTTGAGTGGTGCTATTGGTATACTAGAAGGACGGGATCCCATCCAGGGAGACCTTTACAGGCTTGAGAAGTTGGCCCTTGTGAACCTCATGAAGTTCAACAAGGCCAAGCGTGAGGCCCTGCACGTGAGTTGGGGCAATCGCCAGTATCAATACAGACTGTGGGACAAATGGATTGAGAGCAACGGGATATTGATAGGTGAAAAACTGGACATGAGCCAACAGTGTGGGCTTGCAGGCCAGAAAGTAAATCATATCCTGGGCTGCATGAAAAGAAGCATGGCCAGCAAGTCAAAGGAGGTGAATCTCCTTCTCTGTTCCACTCTCATGAGACGCCACTGGGAGTCCTGCGTCCAGCTATGGGGTCCCTAGAATAAGGAAGACATAGAGCTGTTAGAGTGAGTCCAGAGGAGGGCCACAAAAAATGATCAGAGGGCTGGGACACCTCTGCTATGACAGACAGGCTGAGAGAATTGGAGTTGTTTACCCTAAAGGAGGCTCCTGGCAGATCTTATTGCCACATTTCAATACTTAAATGGGGGCTATAAGAGAGATGGAGAGAGAATTTCTAACAGAGCTTCTAGTGATAGAACCAGGGGTAACAATTTTAAACCAAAAGAGGGTAGCTTTAGTTTAGATATGAGGAAGAAATTATTTCCTATGAGGGTGGTGAGGCACTGGAGCAGGTTGCCCAGAGAAGTTGTGGATGCCCCCTCCCTGGAAGTGCTCAATGCCGGGTTGGATGGAGCTTTGAGCAATACAATCCAGTGAAAAACATTCCTGCCTACAGCAGGGTTGTTGGAAGTAGACCACCTTTAAAGGTCCCTTCCAACATAAACCACGCTGTGATTCTGTGACTTTATTACCCAAGACTCTTATCTGAGTAGTGCTAGGAGACCTATACCTTCTGCAGAGAAAAACCAAGAAGGATGTCATCTGGATAGGATAAGAATCTAGCACGTCAGTGCATAGCTATACTTAACACAACTTAATCGCATCCCCATTGAAAACTTGCTTTCCTCCAAAACAGGTAGGGGTTGATGTCAGCCCCAGCCTGCAGCTGTTAAATTTAGGAGTTGCAATGTAGGGGTATGACTCAGCTGCCTAACCATAGGTACCTGTTGCTATTTGTGGTACCCCAGGACACCCGCTTCTTCTCCAACTGCCCTTACAGAGTGATGCACGTCGTATGTTATCTGCCAGCTCCATGTGGATATGACAGATGTGTAACCAGTTGCTAGATACAGGACAGAATCCCACCATATATATTTACAGGAGAGTTAGGTGTGTAGGCTCCCATTACAGTCAGGCAGATCTGATCAGTGAAGCCAGGAGAACAACTTAGCCCTGTCTGAAATACACAGTGACAGAATCACTTTCACTGATTGCAGCAGCTAAACTATCATTATCTATAATGGGACTCTAAACGTGTAGCTCACCTATATGTGGACATTGAAATTTAGGTATCTTCATCTGCAAACTGACTACCTCTCTAATGTTAGCTTTGGAAAATAACTTTTGGACGGAAACAGAGATGGACTCTCAGATCCTGACCAACAGCTCTAAATCTTTAAAAGAATTACAAGTGAAAATGTGCCCCTGCATATATGTTAGCAGTTAGGTTCTTGGACTGTATCAGTATTAATCATATTTGACAAAAGGATTTCAAATTCTTATGCTTCAACATCAGAGAAAACATTTTGGCGAGACACAAGTGCACCTAAAATGGAATGAATGCATATAACCCATTTCTCATGATCTGAAATTTACCTCTCACTGAAAGAATTGTTTAAACTCCAGCTATCGTCAAAGTAGATATAGTGGAACTATCAAATGGAATAGACGATAATGAATGTTTTTCAAGAAGGCATTTCTCTAAACAGCTAGTTTAGGTAGATCCGTATTTTTAGACAGATAAAATCTTTTACCATGAGTCCACTTCTACTGATGTAACTCCTTATTCATGATGAGGTTTACAATACAACTTAAGTGACAGGAATGTCGCTTAAGATAGATGTTAGCATCACAGAGTAGTTATTTCAACTAGAGTCAGCAAATAGGATGTTATTTTCTATATTTGTCGAAAGTAGTTCCTGCCCATAAAGTCCTGGCTCAGTAAGCTCAGAGACACATTTGGCTTAAGAAATGGAAGAAACAAAATTGCAAAGTACAGGAGATAAATCTGTGCAAATGTTACTAATGTCTGAATTGACTAAGAGAAGTTAAGTAACAGGAAGGTATAATAAAACTTCCCCCGCTTCAGCTAAACTAATCATCTGTACACATTAAGACGGCATTTAATAAATTGTGCCCTGGGAAAAGTAAAAAATCTACTTGCTAGTGAATGCTCTGCCAACAGTAGAGTGAAGCCAAGATTAGAGTGGCCTTTTAACACAGATACCAAAGAAATCAATAGATTTTTTTTTATTAAATTACTATCACTGCAGAGAATGACTGAAGTATGTTTTCCATTTATTCCATAGAATCATATCTACAAGGAGCTTGCAAATAATTGGAGACAGAACCCTTCTGACAGAGTGGCTCAGATATCTTTACTGTTGGAGGGGATGCTTAATGCACTGCCTTCCAGTGGCCCTTTAACAAAGAGGAAAAAAATCTGAGGACTCTATAATTGACTGTTGCTTCAAAAAATTAATAAAAAGCACTGCACGTAGAGAGCAGTTATAGCTATGAATGAACTGTGCTCTCAGTAGCTTTGTTCTCCTAGAAAGCCTATCAGAATTTCTATTATTAAACAAAGTGCATACAGCTTCAACAGGGGAAGCAGAGAGGGGAGGAGAGATGTCGAGATAATGAATATGAAACATGTTCTATTCCAAATACTACTCTCTTGAAGTTCGAATAGCCAGACATCATTAAACATACCCTGAAGGAGCATAGATCGTCAAGATGTACATTTCCATTTCTAACAAAGGTTTCCACTTCCACTTATTCTTTACCATACACTCTTTCTGGTCTCTTTCACATTTGCCTGCAAAGTAGTACTCAGAAGGCAAGACAGGATGAAGGACTACCACAGAATTTCCTGCAAAAGAATCCTGCAAGTCCACCTGCCTGACTGTGCTGAGGGAAAACTCTCTTCCAAACACAGACTATTCAATGATTTGCAACCCACCTGGAAACTAGCCCTACACATTTTCTGCAAGCGACATTACTCCTTGTGCTGTGAATTTACACTTTCTTCTGCAATTTTTCACATACCTCCAGGGATCCGCAAATCCCACATAGAAAAATCACTGCCTTTTACACAGTTTATATGAGACTTGTTCCTATCCCAGGTGCATTAGGGGTGACTGAAACAGGAGGGCTTCCCATTCATCATGCATACCAACTACCTAGAGCTCTGCAACAGGTAATGGCAACACTACCCAGCCTCTTTGGCTCTTCTTACACTAAACACACAGGCCAACAGTGCTAATGTATGCAAGGCAATGCAAGATAGCTGGGATGAGCCCACCCAGACTCTAGGTATCCACAGTGGGGTAGGATGGGATAAAGAGGGGTGCACTCTGCACATACAATTTCAGGGATCTTTACTCACCTCAAGGATCCTGAATAAGGGTGAGATGGGAGGGAAGTTGTGCAAAAACAACCAGGAGAGAGGCAATTACGGAAAAGCAATAACCTCAGAATAGCTTTTCCCTGACCGCAATGCTGACCTGAATATAATTTCTTTTTCATAGAGAAAGCATCTCAAAAATTCATTTCAGGTCTCAAAAAAGTAACAGTAGCAGATGCAAAATACAGGCGAGACCAAATTTAGTCAGGAGTAAAGAAAATACCATTTTCAATCACATTCAGAAAACAATGGAACTGTATTTTTAATAATCTCGAGGTATGGTGCCCAAAATAGTCCTGTTCATTCACATTGCCATACAATTATACCTGAGAAAATCAGCTATGAACAACTCACAAGATCCATAACTAAGAAGGTAGGAATACTTCTATCGAACAGGCCCAAAACTTTCCTGACTCTCTATCTTGTCATCTACAATAGTCAAAACAAATGCCTGTGGGACAGTAGGAACAGGTCAAGCACATATCACAATTCTTCTTAATCCGCAAGCCTCCAATGACTTTCATCCCAGGCATTTCCTGAGCTGTATATGATAGCTATACATTTATTAATCCTCAGTTCCCTTTGAATCCATGCAAACCGTTCCAACTGATAGCATCCCTTGGCAGGAGTTCTCCAACTCTGCTACCTGTTGCCCAAAGAGACATGTCAGTTGATTTATATTGAGCAATGTTCCTCCTAGCTTGACCTGAGGTCTCCTAGATATTGCACAGAAAGGCATATGGCAATGGTGGTTTTATAGACCTGTGTTGTACCCTTCAGTTACCTCTTTTGTATAGTGGAAAGACTTCGTTTACTAAAGCCCAAAACTGCATGCAGTATTCAAGACAGAAGTAAACCTTGCATTTTCATAATGATATAATGAGGTTATCCTATTATACATTCCTCTTCTAAGAACTCCTAACTTTAGGTTCTTTGTTTTGACCACTACTTAGTGCTGAGCTGATATTTTCTGAGTCATCTGTCACAACCCTACGATCTCAGTCCAGAGAGGAAATTATTTACTCAAACCTTTTTAACGTAAATTTGTGGGGCACAGCTTCCTCAGCTGCATCTACTTCTACCTAAATAAGGGGCCTGATTCTCTAGCAAGCAGTATTATTAGCTATTTACTCATCTGCAAAGGCAGCGTGATCTGTGTGCCATGTGAACAAAGTGGCATTAAACAAAACCAGAATATCAAACCTTTGTCTTCGATTATGAGAAGCTGCAATATATTACTGACTTTGACTGCACTTAGGAAAACTTCATGTACAATAATCTTTCTAGAAACAATGATAGTGCAAATAAATTTTCTGAAAATTTATAGTGGAAAGATTGAAATTCTCTTACTTGGAATAGCTTCTGGGTGGTCCTGCAATAGGTCTGTGAATAAAAATGTGAATAAAAAATCAGTACCATCTTACAAAGCTGATGACCTGTGAAGAGGAAACTACACTATACAACTTTGGTGAGCATCAGCTTTGACATTGTCAAGTATTATAGGCTTGGTTATGCTACCTATTTAGGATTATGTTACAGTTATAGTAATGATTCAGAAAGCTATGAAAAAATCTAGTGACTTGAAAGAAAGCCTACACTAAATCCATCAGATGCATTTTCATTGAAAACCGTGTCTCGTTTTGTCTGTGGTATAGTAGCATGATGACAATAAGGAAATTATAATATTTATATCAAAATGATTAGTCATAATTTTCCCAGCAGTCCATAATATTTCCAGGATTAAGCAATGCTACAGGAAATAATTTCGAATTTGTCTTCTCTGTGATTGTAGCTTCTTTGAATATCTCAAGATACACCTTCAAGATTTTTACTTTCCCACCCTCATCTTCACCCTCCCATAGAAAATATCATCATTTAACATGTCTAAATACCAAAGTATTGAAATATCACAAGTTAGAGGGTACACAATATAAATGAAAAGCAATTTCTCGAAAACAAAGCAATCCCTAGTCACATAGTATTTTATTTGATCTGAATAGGAAAGGCAAACACAAGGAGATACCATAATCTCCAGCATGATTCAATCTTGTAACATAAAGCTTTGCTATACAGTGATAAAGAAAATGAAAAACAAACAATGGAGCTAGTCTTAGACCTTCTCTACAGATTGAATATCATTTAAATCCTTTCCACAGAGATATTTTAAACTATATAAGCACGAACCCGAAGAAACTGTTATTTATACTAAAAGATAAACAAACTGAGGGAGTGGGAGCGTGATGCCTCACAAAAAAAGTGAAGCCAAGATGACATTTCACCAATGCACAGGTCTCATGTAAGAGTTTTTGTTTCACTTCCTTTTTGTTTCTGTGGACACAGCTTTTTTTTTCAGAGGTGGCTCGCCACTACATGTGCTTGTGAGGAGACCTAAGGCAGAGGAGCAGTCCATCAAAGAAGATAGCGTGTAGAGAGCAGCCCTTGGAGGCCACGCCAGGCCCCAACGGCACTGTGGGCATGGGGCCCTGCCAATGGTTGCCGCAATTCAGCACCATTCTGCACCCGGACCCTGCCAGATCCTGGCCCCAGCCCCAGCCCCACACCTGGCCTCATGCCCCAGCCGGCAGCCCAACGCCCAGCCCCACCACAGCATGGCCTTCTCCCAGCCACTCGCAGGGCCCTGGCATGGGGATGGATGACATGCGTGGAGCGGGAGGAATTAGCCAAGCTTGTTACAGCCGAACCCAAGAGGCTGGGCTGAAATCTACATCGCTAGTCTGTTTTCCAATGTAATTAAATGAATTAATGATTGAAATCCTCTGCCCTGGCTTGCTGAAAACAATAAAATATGTTTTATAGCACAGCCTGTTGTTTATGAAATTACTTCCTCTAAAGGAAATAATAACTGAAGCCATGATAACACGTGCTAAGGAAATAATAACTAGGAATAGCACATTTTCACAGAACATAATGGGAGACACCTTTTTCGAGGTACTCACCTGATGATGTGGTAACTAGATGACATTAAAGCACACGAAACTAAAAGCGAGAATTGGAAAAAACACAGAATTCAAGGTGTGCTGGAATAATCTGCCACAGCTTTTCAACTGAACAGGAAACTCTAGCTGCAGAGACCGACCTCTCTGATGTTGTTGCAGACCCACATCCATCCCACTTCATTACTGAGTCAGGCTATCTGCTTCAGAACCACCTCCTTCCACTAAGCTGCAGCAAATCTCTTTCCCCATGCCTGAGAAGCCAAAAATTGCCAGAGGCAGGCAATGCAAAGGACTACAAGGAAAAAACTTACACAAAAACATGGCATGGGAAGGAAGCAGAAGCGCCTGGGGAGTCCCCAGCTCTTTGCTTTGCCCACCACCACACGATGGCCCTTCAGGGGGGTCTCGCCTCACTGCTGGACTGGGCTGAGAGAGCACATACAGCCCATTCTTTTGTGTCACTTAGCACAAGGTAACTTGAAGCTGCAATAACTCACACCTGCGCCTGCAAAATCCAATCAATAACTCTCAAGAATAAGTTGCCTAGAGACAGACTACCCAAAGAATCAGTAGGATGCAGATCAGTGAGATGTGGCCTGTATCTGCTTGGATACAAGGACAAAAATGTTCACAGTGAGTTGTCAAGCACTGGGACTGGCTGAAATCTCCACCCTCAGAGAGTTGCAGAAGTCGTGTGGAGAAGGCCCTAAGCAAGCTGCTCTAATCTTGAAGGTGACTCTCAGGGTTGTTCGACCATGTGGGCTCCATAGGTCCCTTTCCTCCTGAAATATTTTCTGAATGAACATAGTAATGGGCTGGTGAAGTTGTAGGCTACATCTACACCAGTAAGAAACACAGTTGTAGATAATAATTCTGGGGAGCTGAGCTAAATCATCTCAATTACTAGAGCAGTCTCTGGCATCATTTTGGACTGCCCCAAGTAGCAGTCTTCCAAACCACTCATGGGCACAGCTGGGGAGACAAGCATACACCTGCAGACACTGTCAAAGAACAGTTTGTGTGTAGCTACCTTTTGGAGGCAGCTGAAAGGCTTCAGCAGTGTGGACGGGAATTTTTGCATGCCAGTTGGCACCGGTGCCTGAGAACAGTCCCAGGCACATTTGTTTACTAGTTTAGAGCAGCCCCAGTGTGGGAATTACACGCGTATTTCTAGGAGTCCTTCCCAAGACTTTGAAGTGGTACTGCAGTCTTTATCTACAATAAATAGATTTTTGAGCTTATCACAGTGAGCACGTCACAGTCCACAGATTCATTGTTAGTGAGACATTCAGAAAGGTTGGCACACATCACACTACAGACAGGTCTAGCACCAGGCAAACACCACAGACCCAATTGCTATCCTAGACGGGCAAAGGTTTCACCTAAGTCTTGTAGTGTATCCGCCAATCCAGTGAGCATGCCTCAGACGTAGCATCCAAAATGATGACAAGCTCCCCTGTTTAGGCAACTGGATCCCAACCTTGGTTCTAGAGAGACTTGATCCAAAAGGCACAACAGAATGGGAAGCATGTTGCAGAAAACAAAAGGAAATAAGGGTAGTTAAAATGAAGTGCAGCAATGTGCAAGGGCGACTGTATGAAGCAAGAAATGTTTAGATGGACAGACCCCTCTAGCTATACAGATCTGGAGAACAAAGAATATATCTCAGTTTTTTGTCAACATAATGCTGTAATGTGGCATTAGAACAGAGCAATAATTTTATTGGAACTTGTTATTCTAGACAGAAAAATGTCTTACTAGCCAATCCACTAACCTAACGAAGTTCTGCTGTGCTGTCCTGCAAAAAGACTTTTAAACTTACCTTTCCTGAGACACAAGAAAAGACAGCTTTCTGCCCCAAGGAAAGAAGAGATATTCCAGTTTCCTTGAGCAGAAAGCAGCAGCCATTCTGGCTGAGAAGCAGAAATATTCATGGCATTATTCTGCAGGTATGATCTGTCAATGAGTGATCTGCAAGCTAAGCAAACAATTGCAAAACAGCTTTGGCTCAGATGAAAACGAACAAACAAACCCAGATTCTTGCCAAAATAGGCAGCGTTAAAAACTATGTTCAAGACTGATGACGTGTTCCGTTAAACCCCAAAAGCAAATGTTTTGGTTTTAAGCATTTGTTAAGAAAATTAAGGAAAGTACAGACTAGATTCACAAAGCTTCTGCTGCCTCACTTCCTTAGCTCTGTCCCATACTTCCTCCAAAATGCCTCAACTCTGATTCAGCCCTTCACCGAAGAACTTTCCTTTATTTCATTTCTACAGGAGTGGGTTTGGCTTCATTTTACAGAGCAGTGGCCATAACACCAGTCTTGTTATTGACAGGGGACAGGACTTGTTCTGAGCCTCCCTTTTTAATAATCTTCCACCTTGCATAAATAATCAAAGTTCCAGTGCAGCAGCAGTTAACACTTTGCAGGTGAGTGTCTAATCCACCAAGTGAGAGAGATGACCTTCCTCCTGCTCTGCTTTTTGAACTAAAGCTTGTTTGGTTTACCAACTAAAGCGCAGTGAGTCCCATTTTAGGAAAAATGAGAGAAAAGCACCCTTTTCTTTTATATGAGTGATTTGAGTGGATCACCCCTTTCTGCAGAAGTTTTGTTCTCACATAACTGGAAAAAGACAGTCTTGGAGTTGTCTAGCATTCTGCACAAAATAAGAAAAGAACTCCTTACCTACTGCATTATGGTGTTACTAAAGCTGTTCTTTTGGCACATTTTTTATATTTTTACATTTTGCTATAGAATTATTTAGCCCCTGGTTTGGTTAAGTAATTCAATAAAGGGTAAAGAGCCTTTGAATTTTCTATGAAGCTCTTCACTCTTGCAGCCAGTTATTAACTCAAAGGAAATACTTTCCCTTTCAGTTATGCCTGAAGTAACCTGTAGATGACCTTTACAGTTCAGACCTCTTCATTTTGTTGTACTTCTCATACAGCCCCAGGTTTATCCATCTGCACTACAAAATCTACAAAGGCATTTTTGGCTTCCCAGTCCTTAAATGCTATTGCTCCGTATCACAGAAATGTAATGCACCATTTAGCATCACGAAGTCTATAGAAGGAAGGAAATCCTTCTAACTGCATTTTTAAAAGAACAGCTTTCAAAGGAAATAAAGTCAGTGAGAAGCATGAGATGTAATTGGATAACACTATTGCAGCACATCACACTGCAATTCAAGAAATTCCCCAACCCAGTCAATATTACCCAGTAATTAAAAATATCAATCACTTCTGCACTCCTTTGTCATGCAAGGACAGTTTGAAACTTCAGATACCTGTATTCCTACAGGTATAAACCGCAATACTCATGATAATTGTGTCTTGAGTTTCCATGGAAACAGTGTTTATGGTATTGCAGTGTTATCAGGGAAAAAAATGAGTTATAAATAATAAAGAGGCTAATGTTGTTTCCCTTGGTCTTGCTGAACAGCTTCAGGCACTGAGACAGATGAATTGGATAGAAATGGAAGACAGCAGCTGTAACACCAATGCTTATTATCGGCTGTGCTTTATTACTGGAAAGCCCACATTACTGCTAAAGTTTCATAATGTGATAGTGCCAAATTACCTTTTATTAACCATTATACCCACTAAAGATCTCACTTCCTCAGAAATAATTGGCTATGCTATTTTCACTCTGGTAATTTGCAGAATTCTAACTTGTCTTTTCAAAATGATTCAACCTTGGCTTGCATTTCGCTAATTTATTCTCTGTATTTCAACTAGAAATAGGTATTTGTTTGTTCATACCTCCTATACTGGATTATCATAGGCCTTGCAGAATATCACTCTTAACAATTACTTTATTTTTGTTGATATGCAAAACTCCACATAAATATATATTACCGCAAAGCTAGGCAACTCTCCCTTGTAACATAAATGGGTCACTTTGTAGAGGCAGTGCTTTTTATCCATTTGTCATGTCATTTAGTAAAAACAAGTGGACCTAAATATCGCACACTGAAATGCTGGTACATAACAGACCCAGCTGTCAGAACCTCAAGGCTCTTTGTCAGCGCTTTCTGTGCTCTGTAATGTTGAGAACTGGTGCAACAGAGATTGCTCCTGTGAGATGTTCGGTGTCGTCAAGTCCTGCTGAAGTCGTGGGTAACTGAAAGCAATCCACACTTCACAGGAGGCCTTCAGGACCACATTCACATGAAGAACTTAATCACTTGAAGAAGGAGGTAGGCACCCGTGTCACAAGTAAGCTGAGCTGCTTGCCACCTGGCTTCCGCCTAATGCAGAGGGAATCTATATGAAGAAGTTTCAGCATTGTAGGACCCAATGTAGACAAAACAGGTGAGAAGAAAGGACTGTATCCCTCCTTCCCCACTACTTTAATAGCTTACTAGACCTTTATAATTCTCCTTGTATTATCAATATTTCTACTTGCAACTTGAGACCCAGGATAAAAGTCATTCCGTATTTTAGATGTGTCTCACATTTCTTACTAGGGTTTCTTAATGGCTGCTTTTAACTGCTGGTATGAACCAGGTCTCTCTTGAGATCTGGCAAAGTTAGTCCTCTTTGTAAAAACACTTCATATTCTTTGGACCCAAGAGACAAGAGCAACTTTGTCTTCTTATTAGAACATTCATACCTGCAATTACAGTGAATGCAATTAATGAAGTCCCTATGTCCACATAAATAGTCATGTTCTCTAAGTTTGGATCCCATTTCAAACTTTGCAATTCAGTCTCATTACTAATTGGCTTTTGTAGCAACACTCCCTGTGAAAGGAATGTCCTATTTCAGTGTTTTGTCTCTTGTACTAGCCAGGAGAAAAGTCTTCAGAGAAAATTCATGATGAACAGCAAAAAAAAAATTCACAAAGGAAACCCCTGCCTAAGCCTACACTGACGCTCGTTGCTTCATGCTCGTGAGCTTCCTCTCTCTTTTTCAAACTTTCTCTTGTGTTCAAACTGGGTGCCTTATGGACAGCATTATTTTTTATCTGCCTTCTATATACACTTTCAAACTCATAATCTAAACAACACTTCCTCTAAAGATTCCAAGATTTAATGATGGATTGTGAAGGAAAATCGGTGTAATTTACATATCTTAAAAAAATGTTGAGACAAGCTTAAGTGCATAAACATTTCTTTGCAGTGTCCTTAGCTGATGGCGTGCAATAGGCTCCAGTGATTAAAGTTACTTTCAGGGAAAAGCAAGAAACAAAAGGAGAAAGAGATTCTCATCCTGGTGGCAATTACTTTCCATGAGAAAGCTGACAAATGAGACCTAATGACACTTCAGGATGTCCAAGTGCAACATGACAAGGACATCAGTACAAAAGCAGCAGCTGCAGCAAAGCGCTGCGGCAGCAGCTTCGGTGTGCCCAGGCAATAGCTGGCATGGTTGCGAGGGAATAGCAATGTCACAAGGTAAGGGCTGCAGAGCTGCAAAGGGAAGGCCCTGGGCATCGCAAAGGTTAAGGCACTTGAGGAACTGCAAAACTGCTTAAAACATTCAGGAAACAAAAAAGGCCTAATGGTCGGAAGGGGACGTGACAGTGGCATTTCTGTTGGCAGTGAGTATGCTTTATTTGCATCACTACTTGATGTGATTGGTACCTGATGTGGGAACTCCATACTAGCTTTTCCTATGACCGACTGAAATTCCCTAGCAAAAGTTTACAGGCAACACTGATGCAAGCAAGGTCTGTACCAAGTTACAGTGATTCCTTTGGATTGCAGTGCACACAGGGGCTTCTCAGCAGGATCAGAAACCCTTACAAGTATGCATTGAACACAACTAGAAGATAGAAACTTGTCCAATGTAGACACAAAGCAAAAGACATACATTTAGAATCACAGAATCATTAAGGTTGGAAAAGACCTCGAAGATCATCAAGTCCAACTATCCACCCAACAACACCATGCCTACTAAACAATCTCCCAAATTGCCACATCTACACATTTTTTAAACACCTCCAGGAATGGCGACTCAACCACCTCCCTGGGCAGCCTATTCCAATGCTTCACCACTCTTTCAATACAGAAATTTTTCCTAATATCTAATCTAAACCTCCCCTGATGCAACTTGAGGCCATTGCCTCTTGTCCTATTGCTAGTTACCTGGGAGAAGAGATGAACACCTGCCTCACTACAACCTCCTTTCA
>Ga0065711_1038544_pt1 | contig 18650 bp, 25 predicted proteins | sample Hoacrofraction12_FD_59098 | JGI IMG/M metagenome (GOLD analysis project Ga0065711, IMG submission 59098) | Hoatzin crop microbial communities from Cojedes, Venezuela - Epithelial fraction 12 v2 (version 2) | ecosystem: Host-associated > Birds > Digestive system > Esophagus > Crop | place...
AGTCTCCTTGTCTGGAGATATTCCAGCCCCGCCTGGACGCGGTGCTGTGCAGCCTGCTCTGGGTGACCCTGCTTGGGCAGGGGGTTGGGCTGGGTGATCCCCAGAGGTCCCTGCCAACCCCGACCACTCTGTGATTCTGTGAAATAATTCTTAACTGAGCAATGATCTTCCCTCATTCAGCTGCTCTGAACCAAGACCACCCTGAGTTTCGCTGTCCTCTTGGGACACGTGCCTCCTTGCCGTGGAGGTGTCCCACTATCCCAAATTGTATTGGAATATTCCTGAACCTTCAGGTCAACTTTACTGCTGCAGCAAAAATAAAACCAACTTCTGATCACATCCAGCCTATGTCACACTAAGATTTCATTTCCTTCCCCAACAACAGTACCATCTTTGTGTCAAAAACGTCAGGACACAAACAAGCACGTCTTGTAGGACAAACCTCCAAGGGTGGCCACCCTGTTGGCATTTCTCCCCACCCGGAGAGCTGCCAGACAGTCCCAGTTTGGATGGGGCTTAAAAAGTTCCCAAAAATATCAGGTGCCCAAAGCAACGTCTTTGTGTTGCAGCACGCAATGGCTTTGCCTCAGGAGGAGACTGCTGCAAAAATGACAACCCAGCTTGCCCGGGCCAGAAGACTGCCGCTGAAAATTCACCACCTGTCACTGCAGAGTCAGGACAAACTGCTCCTCGCGGTCTGGAGTTAAAGCTCCCTCTCTTCCTTCCAGGCTGAGCAGAAGTCTTGAGGCTTGCAAGCATTTCCCCAGTCCTGCCAGCATTTCAGAAGCGCTGCCCAGTGGCAACCAGCAAAGGCATGTGCAGTTACTGACTGGTTTATCCACAGCTCGATAAAAGGTCTTTGCTATGTAGTTAACTCCATTCTCCCTGCTGCTGGGTGCCAATGCATTTAGAAAAAGTGGAATTAAAAGGGAAAAGTGAGAGGAAGCATGCAGAAGCAAGGGTGGAAAACCACGGGTTTGGGGCTACCTGAATGCTCAAAGCTGCTGGAGAAGGAAACTCAGCAAAAACTGAGGAGCAAAGGTAACATCCCCATGGATTTGGCGAGCTCAGCTCCCACCGAAGACATGGCTGGAAGTCCAGCATCTTGCTATTTCCATGCTGCATTTTAATGTTCTCACAGCACATTCCCATAGCTTCTGCAGCTACTGAAACCACCTACTTGTCAGGTCCTCCCCAAAAATGAGGTGGGACGGGATGGGGAGGTCTCACTTTGGCCAAGGACAAGCAGGGAAGCTGCCAGTGAGTGGAGCTGCTTTTCCACTTTGAGAACAGGGAGGAATCACAGTTGGGGAGCATTTGGGAAAGTCAGAGGTCTTGCACGGAGCGGTTGTGTTCCGCAAGGGAAGAAAGCTCCGCTCTTCTTCAGAGACCACAAGAGCTGCAGAGGGGACGGCAGCCCTGGGCAGAGCAGCGGGCTGCCAGGGGATGCCCGGTGCCTTGCAGGGTGGACACAGCAGGGCTGGGGAGAGGCAGCAAGGGCTGGGTGAGCTTCACGGGAGAGGCCAAGAGCATCATGCAGCAGCTGCTGGGAACAGACAGAAGGGAATGGTGGGTGGACATCAAGGGGGAGCCAAACTGGCAACAACATATCAATGGGTGGAGGCCATGCTAGGGCGGAAGAAACCCATCAGAAGGAAGGAGGTGCACCCACCACCACCTCCTCCAGCTCAACAAGCAGCCTGGGCCCCCACACCACAGCGAAAGGTATTCTTCAAGCATCAAATAGAAACGGTAACTTGGGTCTGAACTTGGAGCCCAGGTGCCCCTGTCGCTGACGGGATACTTGCACATCACCGAAAGCCAGGGTTTTCTCAAATACTGCCGGGAAGAGGGAGGACCCTGGAGACCCTCTGAGGCTCCTCAAACATTGCCCGGAGGGTGCTCTGCGCTTGGGACAACGCCCCGGGACACTGCAGAGCCCGCACCTTCTCCCAGCCTGCTCCCTCCCCAGCTCCCAGCGCCAGGCAAGGGCTCAGCCCCGCGAGGGCCGGTGCTGTACGGGCTGCAAGCCGGGACAGCACGTGCACCCCGGGCACCTCCCCACGCTGCCTGACCCTCGCCTCCAGCCTGGACCCCAAGGCCAGCTACACCGGTGCCACTTCAGGAAGGAGATGGCGAGCGTGCACCGACATACAAAACCAGACCTGGAGCCCCCTAAAAGCTACAGAATCAGGCTGAAGCGAGCAATGGAACAAGGTCCTGTGCAGCCTGCTCTGGGTGACCCTGCTTCGGCAGGAGGGTTGGCCTAGATGACCCACAGAGGTCCCTTCCAACCCCTACTATTCTGTGATTCTGTAATGGAATGTTTTAACATGGCGTAATGCACGTGCAGCTATCTTGATATGCCAGAATTGTCAGTACTAACAAAAATAAAGATTAATCATGGAAAAGACCATCTCCAATGTTGTCTCAAAACAGCTCTGACCTGCAGCACCAAAGAAACATCCCAAATCTATATTTATACTGTTCCAAAAACTATATTTATTTGCTGAGCCCACAGCATCTCCAAGAAGGAGAGGAGGAGAGTCCAGCATCTGCAGATTACCAGGCACCAGGAATGTTTGCAGAACTGTTAATCAATTAAGAAAGAGAGGATGGCAGGATAATCCTCCCTCTTCTGCGATGTCCTAGCAGCGCTGGTCCTAGGGGACCTGTGAGGTGGGGGGCTGGACAGGGCCCAGCACTGCGGTATCCCACCACGGCAGAGGGAACACCGACACTGCTGCCATTGTCACCGCCAGACTGCGAGCCACCCACGAGCAGGACCCAGGCGAGCTTTTGAGGATTGCTGGATGTTTGCTGGCCAGTCGAGGGCTGCGGAACCCGGTGTGGGAAGACCGGACCCCGCCAGCGAGCAGCTCAAAACACGAACAGCCAGGAGCCCAAGGGCAAGGTGCCAGCTGTGGCAGATGCCAACCAGCTCCCACCACAGGAATGTGCTCACAGAGGCACAGAAATCAAAAAACATTAGGGGAAAGAACTTCCTTTTATTCAACATTTGTGCCTGGTGAAACGGAGCTGAGAAGCAGGCACCTTTCCCCCAGCAGCACTGCCCTGCTGCCACCCCACCGCGGGACCAAAAATAACCCAGCATCCACATCACCTCTGCTGCAGGCACTGGGCTGGCGGGGAGCCCTCGGGGTAGGCACAGCTTCCCACCTCGCATCAGCATCGTGGCAGCTACAGCACGGTGTCTTCAGGAAGAAGCTACGGGGCTTACCCCTGTCCACAGCCTGCCTGCTCCAGCCACAGCACACACAGCCCTGCAGGGACAGCGTCCCTGTCGCCCAAAATCTGCAGTCTCAGCCAGCAAAGAGATAAAGGGTAGAATAAAGGGAAATTTATCCTCAGATAAAGAAAGACAAGAAGATGGTTTGAGGTTTGGGCAGTTTAACCTCTGAAAAGGGTCTTGTTCCAGAAATACACGTGGGTGGGATGTATTTATGGACGGAGTTCGCAAGGTCCTCACCAGCTTTTTGCTCCAATCTGACCCACACTGGCAGAAATCTCTGCAGAAGCGGTAAGGTGTTGGATGGTATTTTTTGCAAGGGGATGGGAAAACCAAGTATCAGACTTCAGCTGCGCTTGGGGAGGGAGCACAGATGGCTGCCCAGCTTCAGCATCCAGCAGAAACAGGCTGGATTTTAAATCTCACCCACCAGTTGATTTGCCCAGTGTAGCTGGTACTTAACTGCAGAATTGCTCATCACATGACTACAAGTAAGACTAAGATGGTTGAACCTGCTCAGAGAAAAAAAAAAGAAGCAATCAGTGGATAGAAGATGATGCTTTAGAGGCGAATTTTTCTCCTTTCCAATCATTCCCCAAGCTCCTTGCCTGAACTCTACGAGCAACGCATACTTAAGGGGCACTCTCAGTCCTGATCAACCTGGAGTGGCAAAGGAAGAAAACACAGAAGGTTCTTGTATCCACCTCATCTTTCGGTGTCTCAAAGGTCCGGACCGAGACACCCAAAGGGCTACTCCAGAGACCAAAGCACGTGCATGACCACCGTGGTGGCAGCCGAATCGGGTGTAAGCAAGAATACCATTGATTTGATCAAAGGGTTTTAAACCCTACAGGGCGTGCTGCAGGCGGTCCCTGCAGTAGGAGCCTGGGGCTCTGCAGCCAGAGCATCTCTGCGGAGACCAGGCGGGAGCAGCGCTCGGTGCCGAGGCGAGCAAGGGCGTAGCACCTCAGGGCTGACAAACATTGGAAGCCTGACATGGCCTGGTTTGCACCGAGGTCCCCACGTTAGGGCATCGTTCGGCCAACCCCATCTGCCCCGCAGGCTCACCACAACCTACATTCGCAGGCCAGAAGCCCCTTTTCTCCCCCAAATTAGTCACGCAATGAAAACACCGTTCAGACCAACAGCTGCTGACCAGCGCGCGGGCTGCCAGGCAGCTTGCATAACACCGTCCGGAGCACGCTCGGCGGCGCTGGCTAATTCCTCATTGCAACAATGGAAAAACCCAGAAATCTCAGTGAATAAGCCAGTCTGTGTCCTAAGTCAGCCCTTGGATTTCCTCCCTTTCTTGAGCCTGTCTCGCCTCTGCAAAAGCTCCGCTGGGGCTCTGCAGCCAGCCTCAGGAGCAGAAATCTCAACAAGCTCACAGTTATGTGCTCGGCGCTCAGCTGTTTGCTGCAGCCAGCAACTGGCTGGAAATCAGTTCAAAATGTTCCACTTCCAAACTCCACCCCGCAACCCCTGGATCTCACCCCTCACACTCACAGAAGCAGGCGCTGGGGCTTTTAACCGCTTTGCTCTAGCCTTCTCTATTGGGAGAGCAAGGGACGCTGCCTGCGTGGTCAGCTCAGCTCTGACACTGCTACCCCAGCACAGGAGCCAAGGCAGACCCTAGTCCCAGCTCCAGCAGTGATTTCCCTGCTCTGCTACTTCACCATCCCTTCATCAGTGCCCACCACTTTGTCTCGAGAGCTGCAGGCATCGCCATCCACCCCGTCTGAGCTGGGCACGCAGCAAGGTTTCACTGTCCAGCATTTCATGTCCACCAGCCCATGCCCCACTGCTTCTCCACAGGCTCTGCCACTGCCCCATCCCTTGTTGGAAGGCAACAACTGCTGCTCCACAGTGCCACGTGCTGAGAAAAAACACCTTCCCACAGGCCTCCTGACCACGACCAGCTCCGGATGTGTCACACTCCACTGCTCATAGGAAAGACACAGCAGAAATTAAGACTGTCTTTGCTCTCCCTTTCTCAGCCAGCTCCTAGGTGCACTCTAGAACTGGAAGTCTTCAACCAAAATTTTGCATTGCAAGAGCAGCTACAGCGCTGTTGGCCATTGGCATGACCGTGTATCACTCCCATCTTCTCCCACCCCTGTTCAGGCAAACTCTCTTGAAATCAGCAAGACGAGACCCCCCCAAAAGCTTCCTCTGTGACAACAGGATGAGGTGCTTCTCCCCACACCAGCCAAGGCTAACTACAGCCCAGCAGCCTGCTGAAAGCTTCAGCACGAGGTGGCTGTGGAGCACAGCAGTGCTCCCTGCTACGCTGTTCGACCGAAACAGGTTGTTTTCCCCCCGGTGACGAAGCGGGGCCCCACTCGGCTCTGCAGGGACCAGAGAGGTTCCCCACAGAGCAGGTCCACGTTTGTTCTTCCTGACCATTTGCCTCCCCGTTGCAGAGAGGAAAACTACCCCTGCACAGCCGCTTCGGCAGCGGGGCCAGGCAGGACCGCGGCCACTCCTCTGCCTGGTGCCAAGGGGTTAAGCTCACAGTAAGTTCCCAAAGCCAGTTGCTTCCAACTGGCTGCTGCCTGTGGTTTGTGGGAAGGGATTTTGCTTTTTAATAACATTATAAATAGGGCTGTGTTCAGCATGCTGCAAACCCAGTTACTCTCTCTCTCCCACCCATATCCCTCCTCCTCCTCCTGCTGCTTCTCTTCCCACCACACTAATTCCAGATCTGACCATGAATCGGTCGGGCTTCTTCCTCAGTGTCCTCAGCCTACTGACATGTCTTGCCTCCACCGTGCAGGCATGTCCCCCGAGCTGCCACTGTCACGGCGGAGACCTGCAGCACGTCATCTGCGACAACGCGGGGTTGAAGAAGATCCCCAAGGTGCCTGAGCAAACGCGGCTCCTCAACCTGCAGAAGAACAACTTTGCCGTCCTGCCGACCAACGGCTTCCGCGACATGAAAAAGCTGGTGTCCCTGCACCTCCAGAGCTCACGGATCAAGGAGATCTCGACCGGAGCCTTCCGGGGGCTCAAAAGCCTGGTCTACCTCTATCTCACTGACAACCAGATCAGTGTCATAAAGCCAGGAGCCTTCGACGACCTGTCTGAGCTCACCTACCTGTACCTGGACCAGAACAAGATCCCAGACCTACCCAAAGGGCTCCTCTCCCCTCTTGTCAACCTCTTCATCCTGCACTTAGGCAGCAATAAAATCCGGGAGCTGAAACCAGGGGTCTTCAATGGGGCTAAAGACCTGCGCTGGCTCTTCCTTTCCGACAACTCCCTCACCAGTCTCCTGCCTGGGGCCCTGGAGGACGTAGAAAACCTCGCTGTCCTCCACCTGGACAAGAACCAGCTGAGCAGCTATCCTGTGAACGCAATGAGTAAGCTGAGAGTGCTGGAGGAACTGAAGCTTTCTCATAACCCAATTGAGGTCATCCCTGACAATGCCTTCCAGTCCTTCGGGCGTTACCTGCAGACACTCAACCTGGACAACATGAAACTGAAGAAGGTGAGTCCTTTCTCTTTCCATCTGCTCCGGATAAGAAACACAGGGCTTAATTTTCTTCTTCTTTACAAAGACCTCAGTTTGCTGTCCCTGGCTTGCAGAAGAATGGGGAGATGCAGGTCTGCAGGCTCTGCAGACAGCAAGGCACTGGCCAGCTGATAACACCCTTGACACAGCCCAAATGAGGGATGAGCCAGACTACTCCACCCTTCTGTTGAGTTATTTTATGCAAAACCAATTTATCTGGAGCTGCTCAAACTCCCTGCACAGGCAGCGCATTCCCTCCCAAGCTGGAGGTGACACCAGTCATTGAGAAAAGTATCTGGGGTGCTCCAGGACAATTAGCAACCTTCCATCATCCCAAACACGAGGTGCAGGATGAGAGGCGAGCGTCTGCCTCATACTCGAGGGGCTGAAGGGCACTGCCACCTTGCAGAGCTGAACTTTGTTTGGCCTGGGGACCTGCTGTAGGTTGGGAGGGGGAGACTCCTCGGGAGGGGCTACGAACAGCAGCGGTTTCTTACCCACGCCACGCAGACAGGTAGGCATACGGACCTTCACCTCCCCCCATGCCTCCCAACCTTACACGGTACAAAGAAAGGTTTGTTTATTGATGCCCTCTCAAAAGGAACTCTCGCAGCGTCTTACAAAGGGGCCCTGTTCCCACTGGAGAGGAGGAGGGACATTCAGGTATCCCAAAAGGCAAAACAACCCCCTTCTTCTGGGAGAAAGCACGATCCATAGGCAGCAGCACCCCGCTCAGGGAATCACTCGCATTAGGAGCTCCGAAATGCCAGGTAGTGCAAGAACAGAAACAAGCACGGTGCGAGAGCAGCAGCACCCTGCCGCAGCCCGATGCCCTGGGTGCACCCCACGTGGAGGGGGCTGCAGGTGGAGCAGAACAGCTCTCCCCGGGGTGACGCTTTGCCAGGAAGCCCAAAGACAAAGGGCATCCAGATGAAGCAGGCTAGCACCTCACAGCAAAGCAACACCCACCACATGCAGGAAGACGTGATGAAAAAGAGAATTTCCTAGCCACAAAGAGCAACTCAAAGGGCCTTGCAGGGATGAGCAGATCACCCGAAAGCTACAGGGAACAGAGCATACCAGAGTTTTCAGGGGGATATAGCATCCCAAAATGCTCAAAAACTGGAATTACAGCTTGCCCAGGTGGAGAACGACACTACCTAAAACACTTCCGTAGCACCCAGTCAGTATCTGAGCCCACGCTCAGCACTAACCTCTCCAGGATGGGAGTAACCAAACTCAACACTTGAGAACCATCCACTGACCTCTCTAGGCAAGAGCTTAGACATGCTGTCACAGCACTCCTGTAGACTCAGTTTTAAGGTGCTTTCTTCACACACAAGTCAAAAGTTACAGCTTAAATGTTGTACCAGCTGTAGAGACATCAAAGTCCCAAGAGATACGCTGAAAAAATTAGACTAACCCATGATGCTGGAGTGCTCCAGAGAATTAAGTGTCCTTGGATTGGCCAAAAAGTGAGGGGTAACAATTCCAGCCAGCAAAAAAAGACTTTCTTCTTTTCAGTGACCACCTGTGGACAGGACCTTTAAAGGGTCTTCTGCAGACAGATGCCTCCTTTCCTCCCCAACAGCCCAGTCAGACACCAGTTTACAGGATCAGCACTAACACGGGTGGCTTCTGCAGTTTTAGGGCTCGCATTCTTCTTCAGGAAAACAAAGCTCCCATCCCAGCTCAGAGTATTCTCTTCAAACCCCAAAGGCAACGTATCCAAACAGCCCACGTGTGAACTTTGCACTGCTAGGAGACATCTAACCACAGAGGCCTCATGACCTAAGAAATCACTACCAGATACTTTAAATGCCGCTGGCATCTTGACTTGAGCTCCTTCTCCTTCACAAAAATAATGTCCTTAGCTGTCCCCTGCATGGCCACATGATTTTCGAGCTGATCGCGTGCAAAGCCCTTCCACACGGCGCTATCCCAGCCTGTATTGCACTTGAGCAGAAGCAGGAGAGCCCTCAGGCTGCTCTGCACAGCACAGAGCTCCCCCTCCCCACCAGCATCACGGACCTGCACCCGTCACCTGCAGGGCTGTGCCGCAGGGGCGAGGACCCAACGCTTACATCAACACAAAACCAGGCAGTGCAGATACTGGAAGTTTTATGTATGCCCCTCTCTATGTATTCATTGCAAAATAAATTACAGCAGCAATCCTCCATCTAAATAAGAGGAAAATCACCGATTTCTTTACAAACGCATGCTCTGGCAGGCAGCGCAGCAGCTGTTACCAGCAGATGTGAGCTCTTCTCAGGGGGCTGGGAGAGGAATGAGCAGCTGAGACAGTACTCCACTGTCCAAACCAGAGCGTGGCCGGGCTGCCGCCCCACCGCACGGCACGCCAGCATCTCTCTGAGCAGCTCCACTATCAGCACAGTAAAACCCACCGAGGTCAGTTTGGTTTTGGACCGCAGAGGCCAGCACCGCTGACTGTCCAACAGCTACAGTACTCTGGGAGTCTCTTAGCTAAGCTCTGATCCTATCCAACGTTGCTTAATTTGGAAGATGACAAAAGTTCACTGCTTAAAATAGTGCATTTCCTCTGTCAAGCTTTTCGGCTTGGAGAGCTTGAACACACCCCGATGGTCCTGTCCGAAGGCGAGCTTTTGGCCAGAAATGGGAGCACAGGTCTTTGACTGGAGGAGGTTCTAGTAGACCCAGGTAGACCGAGACCTAGCTAGACCTAGACCTCCTCTACACCCTTTTGGGAAAGCTTTCCCCTGCTTCGAGAAAGGGGAGAAACAGTTTGTCACAGTCAAGAGGAGCTTTGTGCTTTGTCCATGACCCCCTCTCCAACTCATCACTGTCAAGGAAGTCTGTGTAGAGGGGTTTGCTTTCAAGAAGAAACTTTCCAGCCTGAGCAACCATGGGCTGAGAAAAAAACAAGGATGAGGCCTCAGGGAAGAGAGGAGAGGGCTGCAGAGCTGGGTTTACAGCCTCTCTCCTCTCTTTGGCGGCTTTTTAAGGGACGCTCTGCCTTAAAGCCTGCCTGCTAATTGAGAAAAGACAAATCTTGCAGCATCCCTTGCAAACAGCCTGCTGGAAAAAGAAAAAATGGAGGAGGCTGAGGTGCTGGAAACCTGCCTCTATTTCTACACTGCTCAGATGCCAAGTGTAACTTTCCACTTGGAGCCCCTGGGCACTGCCAAAGTCTACAGCCCCTTCAGACACCACAAACACTCCCTCCTTCAGCCATTCCAGGACAGGCAAGGCAAGAGGCGCTGGGAGGATTTCCAGCCTTGGAAAGGAACACACCCAGAAAATATGTTCATTTAGAATGGAGAAGTATGGCTCAAAAATAAAGAGGGCTGCCAGACTTCACTTTGTTTAGGGATGTGGCTGCAAAAGCAATCCCGCACAGATTTGGGATGTAGGTCTCTTCAGGTAGGAGACTCCATTACCCATGAGCCTGATGCCTCTCTTCGCTGTCCAGAGCTTCCAGTGAGCCACGACCCCCTCCACAGCTCCTTCTCTTGCTCTTTCCATGCCTGTGCCACTAAAAGTCTGGAACAGAGGCACTCAGTTTTGAAGTCCCCTTCTGTAATTCAGTGTTCCTCACCAGAAACCTTTGCCTTTAGTTTGCAGACAACGCGTTCACCGGTGTGACCGTGCTGAAGACCGCTCACCTGGAGAACAACCGGCTCACCCAGCTGCCCCGCAACTTCCCCTTCGACAAAATGGAGACGCTGACGCTCTCCCGAAACGCCTGGCACTGCAACTGCCAGCTAGCACATCTGCGCAAGTACGGCACCACGCACCCCTTCCCTCCTCGCATTCCCCCCTGGGGGTCCTCCCCCGAGCTGGGCCAGGCAGGAGCAGCCTGCTGAAGGCTGCACGCGTGCTCAGCAGCTCTCTCTCCAGCCTGCCCTGCGTTCACGGTACGAGTGTTGCCCGTGAGGGTCTGTACCTCCCGTAAGCTCCTGGTCTTCTTTCTCCCCGTGTGCCAGGTGGCTGAAGGGCAACCGTACCCGCACCGAGGAGACCTGCTCTACGCCCGCGCAGTACCGGGGGCAGTCCATCAGAGACACCCCGGCCCTCCGCACCTGCAAGCTGCCCACCAAGAGGTCCAAGAAGGGAAGCCGCCATTAAACACGTAAGATGGTTCACAGAGCCACTTCCTATCGGTAGCTTTTAGTGCGACCTACAGCAAACCCTGATGCCACCACAGGTACGGGGACTTCTATCTCTGACTGCAGTGACATCAGGGTTTGGCTCAAAACACCTCATGCAGTCACCCACCAACACCTCCAACTCAGAGCTCCTCCATCTCCTGGCAATACTGAGCTCCACGGGCTCCCAGAGCAGAGAATCTGCCTGGAGCATCAAGGATGGAGTCAGCCCTGTAAAACCAACACGGAGATAAAGACAGGCCTGAGGCAGCAAGTAAGGGTGCAACGTGTAATTAAGTGTCAAAACAAGGGTGGATTTAGCTCACTCTTACCCTGAGCTGGGATCACACACGCTTTACTTTTCTAACCAATTGGAGATGCTCAGCCTTTTGCCCTAGTAAAGGTCCTCTGAGTCTGGTTTGAAATCTAGGGCAGGACATTGCTGGGAATTCTGGCCCCAGGCTGCCCAGCCCCTATGAAAATAGATGCCTTCCATAAGGAGCAGTTCTCGCTCCAGCACCTGCCTTTCAGCAGCCACAATTCCCATCCAAGACACTCAGGTATTTGAAAACAAGGGCTGATGGCTTCAATTGAGCGTCCCATAAGAGGAAGGTTCGAGACAGCAAACCTTCTTTGAATAAAGTGTTCTGGGCCAGAAGCTGATTCAGAGACAGGGCTGACTTTTCCTTGAGCGACGAGCTTGCTGACATGTACCAATCCAAACACCAACTGCGAAAACCTATCACACAAACACACACCTTCCACAACTGGAAACTATCAAGCATGTTAAATTCAGCGCAGACTGCAGCAAGAAAGCCACAACTGTCATCACCCCATCCCAAACATTTTGCTTTTCCCCATCCCAGGATTAGGACTAGAGCTTGTATGGATTCCAAAGGACTTTGGATGCGCCTGCAAGTTGGTAAGCTCTTGGGAAAGGGACCTTTGCTCATTTGTTAAGTAAAGTGCAGTGACCTTGCGCTGCAGTGTATGAACAAGGGCTGTCACTGTGCCCGTTCCTAGGCCAGGAAGGATGAGGCAGAAGCCCGAAGCCCAGTTACAGCCGTTTGGGTCACTAAGGACCATAACAGTATGGAGAAAGTAAATTTATGACCAAATGTCAGGGATAATGCCAGCTGCCCCGTGCCTTCCTAAAGAGGTTATTTCTCTTGCAGTGCCAGAGGTTTTATGGATTAGAAATGGAAATACCAGTCGTTCCATACAGGGCAGATAAAGTTCCGCTCTAAGGATGGAAAAACTTCAGTGTTCTAAACCACAATACTTAAATCTATTTTATTTACAGGTCTGGCCCTTCTTAACCTTCTTCTCTCCCTGCCAGAACTCAATTCCAGTTCACTCCATGGTGAGAGTAAGAAAACCATGGCAACGAAACCTGGTTTTTCTACAGCACCTTCCACTCAATTCTCTCAAACAAATTTACAAGTGTTGATGAAATAGAAAACTATTTATGCCAGTCTTGCACAAGACAAAGCTTGGTGCCCTCAGGTGTGAGTGCCAAAAAGCAGGCACACAAAACCACTACAGTGTGGTGACATGATTTTAAGGAATATGAAGTACCTCTGCCTTCACTGTGCACCTCTTGAGAGCCAGGCAGCTTTCTCAGATGTCAGCTATGGGGGTCCGGATCTCAGGGATGACCAGCGACTTGGGTCACTGACCACACTTCAGATGAAAAGCTGCTTGGCAGTTTCTCAACATCTACCTGCTCTGGATTTCCAGAACCATGGCACCAAAATAATTCACTGCTCTTGAAAATTCCGCTCTTGGGTTTCTTCCTCGATGAAGGAAGTGCTCACTGACCATCAGCGCTTTGGGTAAGATACTCAGGGGTCACAAGTCAGCAGAAGAGGTCAGAGACAGGACTAACCCATCTCCTCTACGATGGGAACTCATAACGGCTCCTTGGCTTCTAACTCCTCACTTTCAAGTATGGGCTTCATTCACTCACTGGAAAAATTAACAAATGCTAGAAGTTTACTGATCTGCTTGGAAATTCCCGTTACACACGTGTCCTTCTCTCTTTTTTCCCCTCTAGCAGGCCCTGGTATGGCCTGTCCTGGTGACCGGTCACTTCAACCATCAGAAAACTACTGACTTCCGAGTCCTTCCTTAAGCTTCTCCTACCTGTCAGGAAACATTTCTGATATATCCAAACACCTCCAGCCTCCTCCGAATTCCCGCTTCTCCGCTGATCGCAGGATGGAATCCACCTTTCCAATCTTTTCCGACATCTATATATTTTTAAAGAGGCATTTTTAAAAACTAAACTATGCATGACCATACTAAGACAAGCTAATCTAGATCCTGCCGGTAAAACACAGTCATCTTTCCCAGAGGCAACGTAACCCACACCCCCGATCAACCAGTTGGTCGCTGTCTCTCCCATTCCAGTGGAGTGGAAGCAAGTGGGAAGGTAGGAGCATCCCTCCCCCAGCTGCTTGATCAGGAAAATTGGTCTCAATCCACACAAAGAGACTCCTCTGCCTTCCCACGGAGGGGATCCCTGCAGGCCAGGGCTGAGGGGGGTAGGTGAAGCAATGCCCAAGAACCAGCGGCCCCGAGACCGAGCTGCCCTGTCACGTCAAAAGGCGGCAATCTCTCTAGGTTGGCCAGAGATCGTTCAAGCGAAGCGGTACTGGAAAACCCCAAAACTGAAGCCATCTGAAGACTGGATTCCCTCCCACTCTGTGGGGTCTACCAAGATGCACGTACGCCCGAGAGGAGAAGGTGTGTGCCGTGCAGCCTGGCGCGGGCACCCCTCCTCTGCTCTCTCTGCCCGTGCTCCAGAGCATCTAGCAAGACACCAGGATGACTGTGGTTTATTGTCACGGCTATTACAATACCACAGCTGCAACTTAACTGTGTTTTTTAATCCTAAAGAGTTATATAAATATATGTATATTTATTCCTCTGTAACTGAGTGTAAATGACCTTTAAGAGGATGAAAACTCCTCTGTCTCCTATATAGAAATCAAATTGTATATTTTCTTATGTACATCTTCTGTATAAAGCTCTTGCTGCAAAGATGAATTCAACAAGTCTCCCCGTGTCTGTCTGAGGGTTGGGGGATCAGAAGTAACACGAGACCTGTGGTACAAATATAAACTTAATCCTCTTTATCCTATGGGCAGAGCAACAGTTTGGGAGGGATTTATTATTTCTCTTTCTACTAAGCAGGAACATGTGACCCTTAATGAGTCCTGGGCACTTGCAGTAATGTCTGAAAATATTTTGTGAGGCCAAACTCAAGCCTACTGTAAAAACAGGTAGCTGTCACCTGACAGAGTCCGGGCAACGGCACCAGGGCTGTCCTTGGTGTTTTCAGCTCAGCATTAACAGCATCACATCCAGGAAAAAAAGCTTGGCCGCCTCCGAGACAGCTCCAGGACGGATGCCCTGGACTCCCCTGCTCCGCGGCAGGGCACACAGTCGTCCCTGTAAAACCCTGCTGCTGGTGCGGTCCGGCTCTGCCAACAATAACACACTTCATCTGACTCCCAGCCCCGGGTGTTTATCCATTGCAACAGTCTGCTTCCTCCGCATTTGCAAGCAGCACGGCAACGAAGGTATTTCCTTTCAAGTAGAACAAAAAAGTCATTTTTTGGCTCGGGCACTCACTCACAGGCACACACGTGCAGACGGCAGGACCTGCCTCTGAAATGTGTCGCCTGGATTGCCCGCCGAGCCCCTCGCTGGTGGCCTGTCCCCCTCCACATGCAGGACATGCTGACGCTGTCGCACAGGCCAAGGGTGCCAAGGACATGCAGCGGAGCAGCAGCGTGCCTGGTCCAACGCGTGCTGCCCTTCTGGCAATGCAGCGCTTGGTGCTGCGCGTGTGGATGACGCCGCTCCCACGTTCAGACTCAAACGTGTAGCATGCAACGAGGTTTTACATCTGCGTGCAGTCCCGGCTGGTGAAAGAAACCTGCCAGCTCCGCAGCAAGATGAGCACTTGCACCCACCCCCCCCCGATACAAACCAGTAACGTCTCTTCCATGATCATTCCTCCTTGCAGCATGTACAACAGAAGGGTTTATAAAAGCTTTGAAAACTACCAGCAGAAGCTCAGCTTACAACACTGACTGCAATGTTTTCTCTTACAAAGCTTCCTCCCCAGACACCCCACCAGCAAGCAGGCAGAATCCCCCTTCCTCCTCCCAGCCCCTCTAAACCCTCACTCCTCTGCCCGGCCTCACGCCCATGGTCCCATCGCGCCTGATCCCAGCAGCTCCGGCACTGCCGGGTACCACTGCGGTGCAGAGATGCCCAAACTCAGGGTCTCGCCATGACAAATACCACTTCTAGCTCTAGTCACAGCAACCACAACTCACCACGACCTCCGGCATGTGCATCTTGGTGATAATCATCTTCATGATCTCAGGGGGAACAGGAGAACCTGCAACAACTCCTGGAAAAAAGAGGAAAAGCTGACCATCTTGGAAACCATCTATTTATTCCCAGGAACGGTCCCTCAGAAGGTTCCACATTCCCAGATTTAAATGCTGGCGAGACCTTTGGGATACACCGGTTCCTGTCAAAATACCTTCTATTTTTAAGGTCCTAGATATTCTAGAAGCAAAGGCTGCAGCAAGGCCAGTTTGCCTGAACGAATTAAGGGCTGGCAGAGTTCACTTGTTAGGAAAATAAACTCTATAGCACAAATACAGTCCAAGCTGCAGTTCCCAAAAAGGAAAGATTCAGAGCAGAAAGAGGCACAGATTTTTAGCAGGACAAACGCCCCCATCAATCATCACCACCATAAAACCAAACACCTTTCCTCCTGCCTTGCCCAGAGCACCCCTTTTGGGAGAGGGCAGATCACATTTTCACCTGTTCTGTCCTAGGATGACAGAGCAAAAGAGCGGGATAATATATAGGCTTTGCTGGGCAACAAGATGAAACGGGATCATTTCTCACATAGCAGAGATGATTAGGTAATCTGCTCAAATGTTTCTTTATGCTCCATCACCATTTTTCCTCCGTGCTGTTATTGCCTCAAAAGGGCTGGTGCTCTCCCCATTTCAGCTCAGCTGTTTCCAAGGCTGTCTGTGACAAAAGCTCCAGCACGCGTTATCTCACTCTCTCCAGTATTTAGACTTCAAAACCTGGCAGGAAACTTCAGGTCAAGAGAAATCACAGCGTAGCTCTGCTTTAGGGACTGCACCAGCCTAAAGTACACAAAGCATCTGCTGCCACACGGTGGTGGCTGGTAAGATGGGAGTCGAGTAAAACCAGGCTTCCCAGCTCCCCAGTCTAGCAGATAAAACGGAAAAGTCCTTCCCCAAGCTCCTTTACGGTGAAAGAAATCTTAAAAATGCATAATTCTTGAAGGAAACCCCGAGGAAAGGAAACGTAGCATCAAATTAACAGTGAAACACAAGGCTTGTACAACTAACCTCTTCCTTTCAGGAGACTGACTTGCTTGCAAAGCTTAATACAGCCTCCCTGCAGGGAACCAGTAGTATCCAGTTTCTTAGGATTTTTCCACTTCAGCTGTCAGACTTACCTCCCCGGAGAGTTGACAGGTCATAGGAGTCAAAGTCCGGCTGGGCGAGCATGTCTATAAACATGGTTGGCGTGCCGTGTAGAAAGGTGCATCTTCAGGAAGGGGAGAGAAAAGGCATTGCTGCAGAGCTGGAACCAGGAGCAGCCCCAGCTCAGCACCCCATCCCGTCCCATCGCGCGCGGGGCCACGGGACAGCGGCACGGAGGCAGGCACAGCAGACATGCTCTTCATCCATACACATATACATATGTATGTATAAATATATATATCTGTGTGTGTGTTACGCAGACACGATAGCTCTTTTGATTTACCAGCTACACACGAAGAACGAGCTGGAAATGCAACTATCTCAGCAGCAGAGCTGGACTTAGAGCAGGAGGGCAAGCGGTTAGGTGTGAAAACACACCAGCCATAGCAAACCGAGACACCACTATGCTTTCCAGCCAAAGCCCTACAGTGACATGAAGGATCCCTTATTTTTGGAAAAAGAGGTGTGACAAACTCCCAAGCGCAGCTGAAAAGGCAGGATTTAGGCTCCTGAAGCACCTGTGCAAGTATGTGCACCAGCAAACCCGCCTCTCGCACTGCGGGAAGGAGGAGCGTGAGCAACGGCCTGGCAGGTGAGACACGGGAAGCAAGCGTTGCCCCAATGCAAGGAACTCCTCTGCAGCAAGACACAAACAAAACCTCACTTCTCTTGGGACACCGCCTCCAGAACAGCCTTCCCCTCAAAACTCGGCGACGAGAAGACGCAGGAGGAGCCGTGCACAGCCATCACCATGCAGCCTCCCACCGACCCCAGGCAATGATAGAGGGGTGGGGGGACGGCAACGCGATAGTCCTGGGATCAAGCCAAAGACAACAGTGAGGAGAGGAGATCTTCCAGTCCGCGACTAGCCCATCTCACTGCTGAAGAGCAAAGATCTGAACAAAGAAGTTTTCCCCGATTTGCTGAAAACTTGCTGGAAATCTGACATTCATATGTGCTCCCGCTGGGGGGAAACACGACGCTGATGCTTCCGGCCTTTAATACAACTCAGTCTGGGAAGTTTTTAACGTCAAAATCTCATTCTGTAAGTTTGAAATGTCTTTGCTGGACTTTTTGGTCTGGTATTACGTACACATTATTTTACGATATGCCAGAAGAGAAGAGTGGTAGTGCTATGACAGGCATCAACTATGCAGGACTTGGCACATGCTATTAATTTTATTTTGTTATTATAAACACCAAAGGCTCTGAACGCTGATTGAAACAACTCATCTTTTTTTCTGGATCAAAGCTGTTTTGTTAGAAATAACTAATTCAGAACTTCAAAAGAAAATATTTGCCTTTAACAATTTTTAAAAGAAACTAGAAATGGAAAGGTCATATCCTGCTAAGAGTTATGAGACTGTATACATGACATGAAATGGAGTCATGTAAAACAAATTAAAACCTCATTCAGCAGAATTCAAAGCTAACATCCAGGGTCTCGTAATTATTTGAAATGAGTATTCACCAAAATGAAAAGTGATTAATTTCACAATTTTTCCCCCACAAAAAGATCTCTCTTTTTCCCCCAAAAAAAACTTCACATCAAGCTAAAATGAAGTATCAATGAAACTCTACTGAAATGAGAAATGTTATGTATGAGTATCCCTCAATGTCCTTTGCACCAAAACATCCTGCCCTTCTGCTCAGCAAGCACCAACGCTCTCTGCACACGTGGTTCTCTGTGGCAGTGGCGACCACCCCAAACCGTGTTCCCACCAAGACCCACCTGCTCCGTGACCCCCAGCCTCAGACCGATCAGATTGGCATTATTCACGATGTTCCTGTGAGAGAGAGTGGCTCCTTTGGGGCTGCCCGTTGTCCCCTGAAAGACACAAGGCATTATGCAGCGATGCCACCTTTTCCGAGGACGAGCCACGTGTGCTCTCAAGGGCAATCTCCCAGGCAGGTTCTGGGGTGATCTTGCACTTCGTTCTCCATTCAGACCTGGGAGACTTTATTTTCTTCTTCAACGGCATCTTAATCCCAAACTAAACAAAATAAATGGTCCAACTTCAGGCAGACGGAATTCACATGACACCCTCTCAGCTCCATCAGCCCTCGAGAAAGGCTGAGCAGCAAGAATGGAAGAAGCAAGGGAAAATGTCGGAATGTTTCTTCCACTCTACAGCAGAAGATGGATCCAGGGCTTGGTCTCAGAGCGCAGAAGGCAAAGCAAACGGGATGCTCAGCATCGCACA
>Ga0065711_1038548_pt1 | contig 18650 bp, 10 predicted proteins | sample Hoacrofraction12_FD_59098 | JGI IMG/M metagenome (GOLD analysis project Ga0065711, IMG submission 59098) | Hoatzin crop microbial communities from Cojedes, Venezuela - Epithelial fraction 12 v2 (version 2) | ecosystem: Host-associated > Birds > Digestive system > Esophagus > Crop | place...
GGGAGGGGGTGGTGGAATGAGAAAATGTGAAAAGGAGAGAAACTTTGATAGGTGTGTATGGTAAGACAAATGCCTGGAAAATGTGCTGTACCGTGAAGCTTACTTACTAATGTCCCAGACAGTCAAAACCAAGAGTAGCACGTGTAGGTTCATTTGGTCAGCTGCATCAGAATTTGAAATTTCTGTAGAACGAAGAGCCTCAGCATTGTGGGAGACCCTTGGAGCAGCTTGAATTAAAGAAAGTTTCAATAATTAGAAGATGTTTGTAGCAAGGCTTTGTGACATAGGGTGTGAAAATTCATTAGAATATTCAATGATTAAATGGTCCTTTTTGAGTCTTGACAAAGACATTTCATTCCCATCATCTTGCCATTATGAATACAGGGAAGAAAAAAACCCTTTTTTTTTTTCTGGCTGAAAGCCCCGTTTGTGTTTTAGCCAAAGTGCTTCTTTCTAAGGGATTTTGAGGGACTCACAACTAGCTTTTGTCTTTACTGCCTTTACTCATGCAGGTATAACCATGGCGTTACTGCATAAAAGTGAACAACATCAAATTAGTGTTGCCATGTATCTGCTGGTCCTGTTTGCCTTCCCCTGATGGCACTATGGGAATGAGGTTTTCCATTTTGTCCAAAGAGTAAACATATTTGTTTAATTTTCATGCGGAAGTTGAATATTCATCAAAATGTTTTCTTTTGGATGAGTTTGTGTAATTATTCCTCAAAGAAATTACATGAAAAGCCGTTACAAAAGGGAAAAGCAAAATGTTACATTTGGCCTGTCCTGGAAATCTGTAGTCTGATTTTTTTTTCAAAATAAAATGGTAATTGGAGCTGACGCATTTCACTTCCAATGAAATAGTGTTTCATGATACTGAACAAGAAAGGTCTAACCAGTACTAATTGGAAGGCTCAGCTTGCATGGGCAGGATACTGGTTTTACTGGATGAAATAATTAACCTGTTTTTTGCTCAGAGTTGGATTTGATCAGTGATCCTTCCTGGTTTTGAAGTCTATTAAAAAGATGTCTTTCTCTTGATTCAGTGGTGACTTCCTTTTTTGAAAATGGAAGCTTGGCAAATTGCTTTGAGTCTTAACACAGAAATGAACTGAACATTTTATAGTCACTTTCTTCTGTCTGTCCATGTTGGGAATCACCTGCTTCTGGGAGGCATACTTCTTGAAATGAGGTAGAAGCCACCCTGGCTCCCTTGCAGAGAGATGAAGATGTAAAAAACACAATAGCTGTGACTGTCGTATGCATCTCTGGAAAAAGAAGGGTCAAGGAGCAAGAGGAAGCTGCCATGCTGGACATTTGTTTGCTGTAATCTCTGCAGAATCTGCACAAGTGTTACAGGTGCTAGGCAGGCAGAATTACTTTTGCATCCTACATTGATCAGCTGAAGGTTTCTAGTGATAATTGCAGTGGAAAAGATTGGGTTTTTTTTTTGTTTCCCCCCCTTTAAGGTCCTACTTAAAACTGACTCATGTTTGTAAAGTGGTGAGGGAAATCATTTCAAGTGTTGTTCCTCCACAGTGACTTGCTGTGCAGAGAGCACAATGTGGGCTCTGGCTGGTATTTCATCATGAGTGCTAGAAGAGCTGCAGGGCTGTGCAAGGAAGATAGTTCACCACTGAGCTGATACACAGGCCTTAACAGGGAGGAGGTCTGTGCTCCTCAGCTATTCTCACAATAATTCCTGTATGGAGGAGAAAAGCGTTAACCGCATTTCGCAGAAAGGTGAAAGAGACCAAGCCCCAGATTAAGATGTAGAGCACCTAGCCCCCACCAAAATCGGGTGGGCTGGTCAGGCATCCATAATACCTTCAGGAGGTCAGCAATAAGCAATATGCCTAGGATGCTGATCTAACACATCCTCGGTCTCATCTTCACTTTTGTCTCCTCTCTTGCCCCTATGGAAATTGCCTGCATCAAACCATCCCTGAACTTTAGCACTGCTTGAACTTCTGGATGAGGTTGAACACATGTGTTAATGAGACTAATCCTCTGATCTGTTCCAAAAGGAGCAGGAACTCTCCAGGGCTCTTGGTTGGTTGCCTGCAACCCCAGATCTGTGACAGGGTCATCACACGAAGCTGGGGATAGTCTGTGAGCAGAAAAGTAGGATAGACAATTCCAACAATCCATGTTTCCATTTTATTGGGAAATTTGGCCTTCACGCTTCTTTTGGCATCTAGTACCGATTTTTCTTTTCATACTTTAACTTGAGGCTAGATTCTCAGCACAATCCAGCTGAAGGGAAACAGCTGTTGGCTGAAGTCCTCTGTAAAACACTTGAGCTCAAATCTGACCCTTCTTGGCACAAGCTGCTGCAGACAACAGGTGACTCATTTTGCTTTGGAAAGTGCAGCCGTATCCTCTGCTGTCTCCTCAAATGCTATAGGCAATTCATAGAGCAATTTCAGCTTTGCCTCTTCTGCTAATTGAAGAGAAGCTCCGTGCTTACCCTTTGCAACAGAGCCAAACCAATCCGGAATACACATTTGATCTAGATTATCCCTTTATTCTTTGATTTAAAGTAACACACAAGTAGAGTAATTGAACAAGGCTTGCCTCCCTGCCAAGAGATTTAGTGTGCGAGCCACGGCCACTTTAAAGGAATACTGGTGGCTACTGTAAATGAATTAGTAGAAAGTCAAATGCCTCCACTAAACTAGACTCCTGTTGAGTGACTGTTGAAATGCTTGACAGATTTACCGTTCAAACCTACGTGAAGCACTAAGGAATTAGTGAAGAAAGCTCGGGGGTTTTTTTGTATCCCCTGTTGCCCTACCTCCCACACTAGCAGTGTCTGACACTGGAGGCAAATGGGACAAACTTCATTTATCCTGATTTATAACAGCATTTTCCAGAGTGGCTTACTGAAATTGTAAACAAAATGTTCACGCAGTAAGAGGGAGGAAATGCCAATATATTAAAATCAATAGACCAAATTGTGCACTATCCTAAGAGTGCTTTTGGCCAGGGGATGGAAGTGACCTGTGTTTGGCTGAACAGGGATTGATTCTTTTCTCTTGCTATTTGTGCCAACACGAATGTGTAGCATCTTTGACGTCAGTCCACAGAGAATGGGCATGAGTACAAGGGCAACTGGTCCTCTAAGGTTTCTGTTTGATCACTGCCACAGGCAAGGGGGAGCTGTACCTATGCAGCACTTAATCTCCTAAAATAGACCCATCTGCAGAAATGCTGGGGCTCTGTGTGGAGTCTCCAGCTCCCATGGCAGCATGGCCCTGGAACAAGGGAGGAGAGAGCAAAGCAGCTTGGCTCAGGCCCATCTTGCATAACAGCCACCACTGTAGATGAGCTGAGTTTACCCCCAAAAAGTTCCTGTTTCGTTACATTTTTCAGTTGGAAGAATCAGAGTATTTATGTTGGCTTTCTGCCTTGGCTGTGTGAATTCTCAGGGGTGGGGAAAATGTTAGTAAACCAGTAAGTATCCAAGAACTGGAAGAAAATAGGTTGGGTTGTCAAAGTCTTTTTAATCTCTTCAGAAAAATATTTCCTCTAGGAACACTTTGCCATTTGGAACAGGCGCCTAAAAAAACCCCAGCAACAACTGAAGAGGTGCAATGTCTTTTTCTGCCACTGCAAAACTTTCTTAGATCTGGTTGATCACCTGTATCCCCAAATCCCAGCTTATACGTGTAGTACATCTTGTTGGGACTCTGCTGCTAGTCACTGATCGCATGCTCCAGGCCATCCATGCTCTGGCTGTTCCTGCTCCCTGAGGGTGCTCTGAGTGCTTTCACCCTCCAGAGCACCTGAAGCTGCAGGTTTGAAACCAAAGCTCGAATCCAGCTGCCAGAAAGAAGGGGAATGTGTATCAAAACCATCCCAGGAGTTGCACCGCTCCACTGGTTCCCATAGCTGCCTGGATGTTGCTGTTGCTGATAAAAGCCCAAGGGCAGCCTTTTCTGTGTCCCTGGCACTGGGATGCCGTGCAAGGTCCCAGCTGGTGGAGCAGACTCTGGTTGCTAGCATGGCAGGCTTTGCAGACAGTTTGTACTGAGGCTGGTAGCTGGAGGGTGTGCTGCTGGTCTGAGAGGGAATAGAGAAGTTTTGGCTTGTAGTGTCGGCTTCTTGTGGTGTTCACTGCTGCTTTTTTGAGCACAGAATCGGATTTGGATGCAGGGCGGTGAAGGGGTTGAGGCACAACTCTGTCCTGGGCGGGCAGCGGGCTGTAGGGTGATAACGGTCTGGGCAGCGGTGCCTCCCCAGTGGTTGTGGTGGGTTCTTCTCGTGGGGAGGCTCTAGTCCACTTGGATCCTGCTTGTCTCTCCCTGATGGGGCTCTTTAACCCAGGAGAACAGCAAAGCCTTAGCCTGTTCTATGAAGTGGGGACAAAGTCTTTGCTCTACCAGCTGTCTGGCCTCAGTCAGTGCTAGGGTGGAGAGCAAATGAGTTAATTGCCTATTGCTGTGAAACTGAGGCCTGCTGCTGAGGATGGGGCTCCTCTCCCAGCTGTGTCATGATCTTTCTCTCTAATGCAGGCTGGAGCACACTGGTGTATGTGCACAAGCCGTGAGCTTATTTCTCCATGGGGTTTCTGTGCAGCAGCACGCAAATTCCAGAATGACTCAATATTTCTCAACATATGGGTCTTACAGTGGCCACCCAGCCTTGTGATCTGTGTAACCCTCCTCTGGTGCAAGCTGATGAAATAGTGGTATTTCTCCTGTTTTACCAGGGGCCAGTGTGAGCTGTTCCCTGAGAGTTTTTGGGGTCCATCAGCACCCCAGCAGCCCTCTAAAGGACAAATAGCCCTTTAGTGCTGGAGTGGAAATAGCGGCTGGTTACTAATGTGGGTGTCCTTCCTCAGTAAGAAAGGGAGATGAGGTCTACCCCTGCCCACCAAGCCCTTGCTGGATATACAACCTCCCACTCAATGCAAGTCTCAGTACAGGTGAAACATTCATGTTGGTTTTTTGTTCAACTGTCTGTGTGTTTCTGAAGACAAAAATTAGGATCTCAAAGTAGCTCTTGGGAGAGCCATACTCCTAAACTGGATTTTGTGAAATGCTGCTTGAAGAATTTACTTGTTTGGGAACTCGGCTGCGTGGGTCCACAACTGTCTGTCTCAGTGCACTTGCACAGGCAGCAAAACTACAGCATTAAGCCGAGTGATTCACCAGACAAGTCTTCAGTTCTGGTTGCTCTCCCTTTATACTTCCTTTTCCCCTCCCTCTTTTTAGCTTGAGGTAATTAAAAATGAAAAATGCTGAGTTCTCCTTTGTCACAGTCGTCTGGGAAACTTGTAGTGCGGACCATATAAGTTTCATCAGTACCTTTATGGTAGGGCCCTTGCTAATGACTGGCCTCTGGTGCATGGTGACAATGCAAATAAATAACAACACTCAGATGGAAAATTCTGCAGATGAACTGAAATCGTCTCTGAAATTCCTTGCGAAGTGCGAAAACAACTGTACCTCAGCGGAGAGCCTGCAGTGAGGGGATCCATCATGCATAAAGGAGTAGAGAGCAAAGGGAACATCTGTGAGTGCTTAATTCAAATGCTGAGGGCCCAGAAAACTTGGTGAGCAAGATTGTATTTCATATGATCTGGAAGTGTACCAAAGAGTAATGAAACTACATAGGAAGTAAAAGATACGCTGTATGTGGCTGCTTACTCTTTACGGCACCTGAATTTCCTGGGTTACTCAACTCATTGTGAAATGTCAGCATCAGAAATGAGATACACTTGCATATGAATTCTGGCTTATGCTGTTATTGCCAAATGTTATGTGGATGCTGCAGATGAGAAAAACCTACCTTCCATACAAAAAATATTCGCCGTGGTTGAAATGCATTTGTTTTTTCCAAACATGACTATCAATCCATCAGAGCTTTTTTAATTTTTGTGTCTGTCTGGGGATTGCCACCTACATCCTCGCTTTTTCATTATATGAGGAAATAATAGATTTCATATGGAGAGAGAATTAAATTACCTCATAGGCCTTCTCTGACACATGTGGAAGATCGTACCTTCTCCCTCAGTGACAGAATGAGTCATTTTGGAGTAAACTTGGCTGGTTTGTAATGAAACAAGCAGGGAATATCTTTTTGAAGCAGTCTGAAAATGAGCACAAATAAAAACCCAGGAGTTTAGCTGTTTGCATCATGGCTTGTTCCTGTTCCATGACTGTTCTAGCAAATTCAGCTGGCAGCTCCCAGCCCCACTCGCTGACTTGTGCTTTATGTCATCCCTCCTCTGGCCGGAGCCAGTGCTGTGTTGTGCAGGGCAAGGGATTGCTCGCCATGCTTGGGAGCCTTGTGATCAAGCCCTGCCTGTAAGTCTGGGCTCACCCTGTGAAACTTCTAAAAATTGCAGCTGAACAATGGGGGAACTGAACCAATCCCATGTGAAACATGCCACAGACCTTCAGAAGTACTTAAATGCCAGACTTGTCATGGTTTCGGTTCTCTTTTTTTACTGCTTTTTTTAATAGCTGCATTAAAAAAATCACAAAAAAGTGGTGAGATGAAAACAATTATAAAAATTACTGTCGCTGTGTTATGATTTCTGCCCTCATGCTTATAGTCCCAGATGTTACTCAGATGGGACAGGTAATTGCAGTAACATCCTTGAGGCCAGGTTTTCAAGTTCCTGCTTGAAGCCCATGGACATGGCTAAGGTGCTCCAAAACACCTCCAACCTAGCACATCTTCACTGTGATGTTTGTCAAGGGTTTGGAGCCTGCTCTGCATGCTTGTGGGAAAGCTCCAGAAAAATAAATTTAGTTGTTTGGATCTCAACTTCCCTTTATTTTCTAGACTTGCTTTGGTTGTGGAATCTCCTGGAAATCCTTAGCCACAAAATTGTCCAGTATACAGACTACCAGCCAGTCTCCCCGATCTCCACTGCACATATGACATGAGGTTTATCAAAGCAAAAAAGAAAAGATAAAGACTTTCATAAAGTTCTTATATACTGTAAGGCAAAGCCTTTTGATCTATGAAGGCTAATGCTTCTTAATATCGGACAGACTAGGTGCTATAGTCTGTTTTGCTTTTGCTGGCTGATCTTGGGCAAATTACTTCCATGTAACTGGGCCTCCTTTTTAATTTCCTTTTCTTGTAAAAGACATGGATGCTGAGCACTGTGTATAGTGAGATGCTTGGATGTCATGGGAGTCAAAACCTTAAAATTTCTTGGAGAGGGTAAAGATATCAGATTTTTTGATGCTCAGGTATGTACATTTTCTAAGTTTGTTGGGTGTTTTGTTTAGAAAAAAACTGTAGAGATTCAAGGAAAAAAAATCTCTTAGAGTTCCAAAGCATAGTGTTGGAAATTTTTAGCTGGAAATGTCTTGTTTTGTGACATTCTTCAATGTGATGTAGATATTAAAAGTATTTTTAAATGGCTGGAATTAAACCTTTCATTTTCATGAAAGCTAAGCATTTTGTTTGATCTTAAATATGGTTCACTTGAACTTCTTCAGCAGTGTTTAAAAGCAGCTAGATTTTTTCCTACTTGGAGCTGAAATGTCATTTTCTCACATCTTTCATAAATGAAGAAATCTGTTATTGCTACAGCTCTATCCACAAACTCACTAGAAAAATGCACTTGCTGTACAAAAGCAATATTAAATTTACTGTAGAAACTGGCCATTTTGACTTATCTGGTCAACCCTATATAAAGCATGTATAAAACTGAAATCAGATGCTTTACCCTCTGAGTGCCTTGTAAGATTGATCTGTGCAATCTACAGTTTGAGAAGCGAAGTAGACCTGAGATTATGGCTGCAATTGCCCCTCACTTAAAAGATGATGCTTGGTTGTGAAAGATTAGTGACTGGGAATCTCTCGCCACCGCTGTTTGCAGAGCGGAGTTTGGCTTTCATGTCTTTCCCCAGGACTGAGTTCTGGACACAGTTGTTTTTGATAAGCCCTGAACTTCCCAAGCTGCTTTTCTTTTCTGCAGAGTGATGCTATCATGATTTATGAAAAAATCAGCTCCTGGAGTATGTTTTGCTTGGCATGCAGACAAAAGACTCCAGACCCATTTTTTAACAGAGAAAGGTTAGGTGGGAGGCTTTATACTGCGCTTCTGGAGTGGAAAACTTTGCAACTAAATTAAGAATAATCTCTTTCCATCTAAACTGACCTTTATGCTGACATATCCTCTGTCATCTTCAGCTCTTTTAAACTGTACCTAATTTCTACAGGCTTACAATTGTCCTTTATCACTTGCAAAGGAGACAGCAGTACTAAGGACTTTGTCAAAGAGAGACACCTTTGTTTCTGTCTGAAATTAAATGGGTCTGTGCTTTGGGGTGGCTTCCAGCACCACCTGTGCCACTGCACATCTCCCTGTTGCCCCTTCATCAGCATGGTCTCACCTGGGCATGCTGCGTCCACCTGCTTTGTGTTTCCTGAAGGCACTCAGGGCAAATTTCTGCTCATTGGTGTCTCTGCCACGATTTGCTTGGCCTGCTCCTCGCTTTTGGCAGAATTGGGACATTTAGCTGCTTGTCTGAGGAGAGTGAGTTGCGGGAATAAGTGAATTTGTGATGCTTTGAAAGGGAAGATGCTTTGCGTGGTTTTGAGGAGTAGACATTCTGAAAATAATGTAATTCATAAAAATAATGGAAACAGCAGTAAAATAGTGGAAGGAACTCTAAAGAAAACTAATAATAAGAACTTGCTGAAGCAGATTTTTTTTTAAAGTGGACTGGATGTTTCTCCCCGGTCTGAGCTCTTGGTAATCTCACAACAAGCAACGAGTATGTGTAACCATACAGTGGCAGAGGCACGTGGCTCTAACTGTTCCGCATTATAACCACCATATAGACCACAGGGGAACATCCCTCATGCTGTAACAAGGTAGGCTTATCAGTAGGGTTGGGGTTTTTTTGACAGTGGTGACACTAACTATGCAGAGACACAGACAGTTTGAGACTTGCAATTCCTTCCATCAGTGGAGATGGTCCAGAAGTTTCTGACACAACTTTTGCTTTTTATTCACATCAGGAAGGGCAGTTAATTGAAATAAAAACTTTCTACAAAACGGTCCATCACACAAAATGGTTCTGGGAAAACTGGGTGGGGGTATCCCATCTTTGCACAGGGGTTGCAGACTGGTGGGAGGCTGCATCCTCGGACCTCCCAGTGCACCAGCTCCTCCAGCCAGAGGTACCCGGCCCCGGAGCCCTGGGATCTGAAGCAGCAAGTCACACAGGTGACTCCAGGACTAGGATTTATCCTTTGATGGAAATTTCAGAATGCTGGGCTTTTCTGTTTAGTGGCTATTTTTAACCAAAGTGAAAACAAATTTCAAGAACATATAAAACTAGTTCGAAGTGGAATTACTGCGAAATTCTGGAAAATGCTGGGTGGAGGTTCTGTCACCTACAGGGTTAATATCCGCTCATGGGACATAATTGCCATTCTGTGTGTGTGCATATATGGGAGCTTCAGGTAAAACAGTCTGATATAGCGTGGGCCACAGCCTCCCCAGAGTGGTGTGCTTGCAGCAGCAAATGGGAGGTGGACATAGCATGATAGACCCTTGGAGCGTCTGGGGGATCCAGGCTTGCTGGGGGTGTTTTGGGGTACAATGTAAGGAAGATGACGACTGCTGATTGATATCCTTCTTGCTTTTGGGGAAGCAGCCTATAGAGTGAACCATCTCCTGAAAAATGCTCAGGAACTGCTGTCAAGCAGTCCAGACAAAGCCAGCTGTCAATAGAACGCTGTGGATGATGAGGATCTGCTTCTCCAGCTTTGATTTATCAGTAATACAACACCCTTCTTTACTGATAGTGCTCAACCCTGGGCTGTATGCCTGACTGCAGCCCTAAGCAAGAGCCATTCGTCAGCTGAGTTGACAGTAGTGTGTCGCTTTGGAGCAGCGGCATGGTGGGGAAGTGAATCCCCCACTCACCACTGTCTTGGTTTGGTTCACAGAGCAGTTTTGGCGGGTGCAAACAACAGTCTTACGGTGGGAAACACAAGTGGAAGCTCTACTCTGTACCTCCTGGCAGCAATTTCTCCAGCTTCTGTCATCCAACCATTTGAAAGCAATTCATAAATGTTAACTAGTGGTCTGCATTTCATGGCAAATCACATCCTATTACTTTGAATTTAGCAATCCACCTTGCTTTGTTACTCGCACCAAAAGACGGGGTAAAAATCTGCCTCTTCCAGTGGTGTATCAAGACCGAGCAGAGGAGATGCACGATGGCAATCCAGTGTGCTTAGCTGTAGCCATCTGGCAGAAACGGCTTGGGAATCCCAAGGAGCAGAAGGTGTTCCTGCCCAAACCCAGATTAATGCCATGGGATTCAAGTGGCTGATTTCTTTGAAGTTCATTTGCAGTTCCCACCATCTATAATAGTAACCATGCTTGTGATTGTAGAACAACTTTATAAACTCCATAAAGCACCATTGAAATAATTAATTTGTGGATCACCACCAGGCAAAAACTCTTAATCAATTTGTCCATTTTTAGAAGCTTTTAAACAGCCTTTTTCTTATTTTCTCAGCGCAACTCACTCTTATGAAACCCTCTCATGAAACCGTCTCAAAAGCCTCTGAGTTTCAGGCCGGAAACAAAGAAATATATGAAAAACAACTTTCATTTGGATTGCATCTTAGCAGGCAGTTTGCTTCTATAAGGTTAATCTGACCTGGGTTGTTCCAGTGAGCAGAAATTTTTTGCATAAAGGGATGTTGATCAACCTATCTCAGCTTTTCAGATTAGAAGCTGACTTTCTCTAGCCTTCTCCAATGTGTAGTTCACAGATATCTTTTATATCTGACCAGCTCTTATTTACATCACTGTAAACTGAGTGATTCACATTCAGCTAATATATTTTCAGTGACACGATGGTGGTTTAAAATGGGGAGACTGAGACATATCGCTTACTGGGAATTCGCATAATGTTTGGAAATCATCTAAAGTTTGGTTTCTCAAGGTTAGCAATGAGCATCTTCTTTACTAAAAGAGACATTCCACCTTTTAGAGTTAATTTGCACCTCCCTTTTCAACATGTTTATCTTAGCTATTGATCAAAATATTTGCACTATCTGTGTAAATGCTCCATCAGGGCCAAATTTTTCCCCAGGGCATTTTTTCCTCACAGGCTCCTTTGGAACGGTGTCAGGAATGAACTTGTTTCATTGTTTGTTTCCAGTTATTTGTGGGATCATGCATACAGTCCCCTCAGAGCCTTTCTTAATTTTTCTCATAGGTGAAATAATTTTCTTGCTTGCTGTTACACAATGTGTTATTTGCGTCACTTTTATTGAAATGATTTTGCTAGCTTTCACACATTTTATACAGTTGTTACCCTGCTATTAGAGCTTGCCTGCTTTAACAAAGCAAACAGCTTGCAAAGCATTCTGTAAAACATACTGGCATTCAGTACAACACTGTTAAACTTCCCTAACAATTCTTTCACTGATCAGCTTCACTGTTTTCCTCCAGGCCCCTCGCATTAATGCTCTTGTAGGCTGTATAGTGGTGCTGGGCTGGTGGCTCATGCAGTGTTGCTGTTGGCCTTGCAGATGTAGTTGGTGGATCACCAGTCTGCACAGCAATGGGTATAAGCATTTCCATACCTTCTCCTAATAGATATGGAGAATTGTTTCTATTCTGTTGGCTGTATGAAATAATACAGTAGTCTTGGTTCCCAACACCCTTTCTCGGCCCTGTCACATGGCAGACTTCAGCTTACCTGCTTCTGCTCTTGTCCTTTTTTCTCCTCAGATCTTCTAAAGAGTGCAACGTTTTGGGGTACATGCTTGGGTCTGAGGACACTTGGGTTTGTATCTTTTTCAGTCTTCCCTTTTCCTTTCCCTTGGCTCCTGGCAGACTTCAGCTGAAGTAAAAAATAGCTGGCTGAATGGCCACAAAATACCCTACTTGCTAGTAATGGCCCTGTTTGTACCAGCGCAATTCTTGCTGAGGAACATCTTTTCACTGTAAGGAGTTACCATGGGAGAGAGCTGACACGCATTTGGATCACAGACAGCAGAGTCAGGCACTGTGGAAACTCTAGGCTCTTTTTGTAGAGGTTTTCTGTTGTGACTCGGATCATGTGCCTGCTTGGGACAAGGTACTGCGCCGGGATGCCTGTGCACTGTGTGCAAGGTCGGCAGGGTACATGGTGTCTCTTGTGTCTGCTTGTGGGGCAGAGCCGATGGGTACCCTTCTCCATGCGCCAGAAGAGAACCTCAGATCAGCCCGGCCCTTTGTTTCAGGTGAAGCTGCTGCAGCTCTGGAGATGGCTGTTAGGATGGGATCAGGATTCCAGGAGGAATGTGCAGCACTGCATCACGTTTCCCCAGGATGATGTGGAAAGTCTCTGGAGAGGTGTTCATGGCATGGCTGGACAAAGTCATGGGTGACCTGGTCTAGCACTGGTGGTAGATAGTGTTGCTCCGAGTTTGGGGCTGGACTAGAGACCACCAAAAGTCCCCTTCAACTAACATTTCTATGAATCTATAACACTTGTTTTGATGGAAAACCAAACAGATAATCAACCAAAGTTGTAAATAAATAAATAAAATGAACAGAAAAGCTACAGCGTGAAGTAAAAGTAAAATGGAACCATGAAGGAAGAAATGAGATGAGGGAATGTCCAGATGTTTTGCAATAAATTCTAATGACAGATTTAGGCAGAAAAGAAAGCAACTGAAGACAGGCCTCTGAGCATCTTCTGGGAAATAAGTTATTTATGGAAGTTAACGTTGAAGTTAATGGGACTTTACAGCAAGAAGATTACAGCAGCATCTGTCAAGAGCTGCAAAGACAGAGGTGGTAGTAAAACAATAACTAGAAAGGTGAAGGGGAACGGAAATGTATTACAGCTGGGACAGTTGTAGGATGAAATGGGTGAAACACAATAAGAAGGATGTAAAGCTTATTTTTTTTATAGCTGTTCTCCAAAAGTGATGTCTCACCTATATCTTTGAAGACAAACAATTTTGGCTGAGGAGTCCTTGAAACGTTGCTTTACAATTGACACAAAGGCAAATCCCCATTGCTGCGCCCCTGTACATACTCTGCAGACCAGCTCCAGGGAGGTGGCATCCTGCTCTGCAGCAGAGGGTGGTGACCTAAAGTGCAGGCTGCCTTGTGGTGCCAGCGTGTAACACTATGTGGGTCAATGCCTGTGGGCGCTGATGGTCTTCCAATGACAGAAAACACTTCCCTGAGAGCTATAGCCCGGAAGAGTGGAGCAAATGTTCAACAATTACGGGTAAGGGGTGGGGAGACAGCGTGGCCCTTCCACTTCCACTTGAGGGCAGAGGCTGGAGTCATTCAGGATGCATTCTTGATGTTATTTTGGACCTTGAGAAAGCCAGGTTTTTCTTATCTTCCTCTTTTATTTGTTTACTTATTTTTGGTTGCGACATAGAAACCCCGGGGAGGGCAGGGTTCTCACAGCCCAACCCCAGGAGCTGTTGAGTGAAAATTATGCAAATCCTGAGAACATTGTATGTGTGACAGAAGTTGTTTGGCAATGATCTTCCTCTGGTACAATAAGGATTCATTAAATGTAACTGCTTGGGGTCCAAGAAGGGCAAAACAACAGGTGGAGGCGCTTCAAAAAGCAGCTGGAATGTGGCAGCCGATGTCACCCGAGCTTCATTTGCTCCAATAATGAGGCGCGCAGTGATACAAAACCAACATGGCATTTACAGTTAAGGCATGATAAATGTTCTACTGAGCTTAAAAGCGTATCACATAGTTTTTATTCCTGCACATGGAGATTAAAATAATTTTATATGAGACCTCATTTTTGCTCATCCCAGTAATGGGCAGGAAGTCATCGTAATTTGGTCAAGTGCATGAGTGAACCGGCTGTTTGACAAAGCCCCTGAAGCTGCTGTCGTTTGCTCAGCTGCCCACTGTGATGAAATGATTGGGTGTAGCTATGGACACAGCATGGCAGAACAAGGATCCATGTGCACTGTGGGCAGCATGATACTTGTTGGTTTCTTTAAGCAGAGACACAGTCTCCTCCTGACCAGCTGGCCAGCATAGGACACCATATGAGGTTTGTGTCCTGTGATGGCCATGGGCAGGTGTGTTGCTTCCAGGAGATGGCCTTGATTATTCCATTACAAGAACAACAAAATGAAAGTTATCCAAAAGCCTGATGTCCAGGAGACAGGGAACAATGCCTGAGTAGCTGTCTTATAGCACGTCCTCCAGTGCTAATGCTTGGGCCTGATGAAGGGTGTACCATCTGTGACCAAAGAGGCTAACAGATTTTCTGAGATTATTTCGATGAAAAGTTTGTCTCTAGCACGTTATGATTCTATGTATCTACTTGGAAAGCTAAATAGTTCTACACTTATCACAGACTTTGGAAGGAAAAATCATCTAGGCTTAATGGAGAAGCAAGAAATAACGCAAGGATGCTGATTACACGGTTGTGAGCTAAAATAATTCAGTTTAATTCAGTGCCTGGCTGACTCTTAAACCAAGCATACAGTAAGTACTGTGGTTATGGTGAAAAGAAACTCTTCTAGTGAAAATACGAGGGGACATACTGTTTCACAGGCTGCCTCAAAATGTTAACGTTTGCTTTTGCTCCACCTGAACTTAAAACGGCAAGTCTTTGCAGCAGAGAAGAATTGTGCAAGAGGGGTAAAAACTCCGCAATAGCTTTTGTCTGCAATGCTGTATGGCTAGCACTGTAATAGTTGTGTGTAGAAGTAAAGCTTTGAATTTTCAGCAGTTAAGAAAACTCCATTAAAAAAAAATAAAATTCCTGTGTCTGGAGCTAAAGCAGCTGATTTGTCAGACTGATCCTTAAGCTCTTCCCCTGCCAGTGGGTCCACTTGCCCCAATATTTATTGCCTCTAAGCTTTCAGGACACTATGATCAGAACCACAAATGGAATAGAAAAGGAATAAGTCTGTGGTGAATTCAGAGCTGGGGAAAAAGCAAGTGAGCACAAAATATCTGTGGTTTGACAAAGCAAAGGACAGTCTTTGCTCGGGGATATTCAAGTTGAGCGTATTGATTTCTGAAGTAATTAACACATGGTTCTTCATGATCCATTTACCCTTTCTACCAATATATGTTCACGCAATGACAGTCCAGAGTCAGAACTGCTGCTTTTACTTGTGGCGAAAATTTCAGAGCACATAAAAATTATCATACCAACTTCAGACAGCACAGCTAAATGAATAAGCATCCTATAAGAAGATGGATTTCTCTCTTTTGGAAGGAGAGCTGGAATTTAAGGAAAATGTTTTGGACTGAAGTGTGAAGGTGAGCTATTGCTAGGGAGCACAACTGGTATATGAAACTGATTATTCCACCATTTTGAACGGACCTGAACAAAAATCTCAATTAGTGGAGTTTTATCCTTGAAACTTAAAATTGTCTTCAGTATGGCACAGGCTTGGAACCCAAACAGAAAAGGTCAATGAAAGATTTATCCTAAAATATAGGTTTGAGGCGACATATTGTGACTATGGAGTCATTGGTCAATAATGATGTTAAAAAATGTATTTCGTTTAAGTTAGTAATATGGTCTTCCATTGGACAGGCCTTATTGAACTTTCACTGACGTAAACTTAATTCTTTGTCTTAATGGGCCTTCTTAAATGTTTTGGGTAGAGTTGTCTGAAGTTAGTTATAGCAGCCTTTCAGTACCTGAAGAGGGCCTATAGGAAAGATGGGGAAAATCTTTTTAGTAAGGCATGTTGTGATAGAATGAGTAATGGCTTTAAACTAAGGGAGGGTAGATTTAGACTGGCTACAAGGAAGAGATTTTTTACAATGAGAGTGGTGAAACACTGGAACGGGTTGCCCACAGAGGTAGTGGAGGCCCCATCCCTGGAAACATTCAAGGCCAGGCTGGATGGGGCTCTGAGCAACCTGGTCTGGTTGAAGATGTTCCTGCTTACTGCAGGGGGGTTGGGCTAGATGACCTCTAAAGGTCCCTTCCAACCCAAAGCATTCTATGATTCTGTTCATTCTATGATTCTAAAGTTTATATAGAGAGAAGAATAAAGAAATGAAGAACTTTTAAGATGTTGTTCAGTTAAAGAGTGTTTATGTTTTCAGGTTTCTGTAGCATACTCTGGTGCAAATAAAATAGCAGACGTAATTTAGACATGAAAGATCTGACATCTGTGAAAAGCTCTGTACCCAGAAAAGAAGTTGTAAGACCAATAGGTTGTACTCTTTGAAACTATATTTATAATTGCTTTTTTCTGTGGCATGGGAGAAAGCAGACTGTGAAGGTGCAAGGTCATCCTCCTCCTGTTTCTTGTATACATCAGCAGTCGTTTTCCAGCAGGGAGGTTTTAAGATTCAGCTGGGTCCTGCCCTTCAAACAGACTCAGATGCAGGCTGCTTTCAGTCCTTGGCTTTGATTTTTACTTAAGCAGTCATTATTGCAATGGGGGGAGATAAACAAGAGCAAATCCTCTTATTTTCCACGGCTTTTTTACTTTCAGCCAGCTATAGACTGTGAGTAACCTAGTATATGAACGAAGAAAAGGAAGAGAGAGGGTTTATGGAAGGAGGAGGAATAGCGTAGTGAGTCACCCTGTCCACTATCTGCCTGAAGATCTATATTCTGCTCCCTTCTTAAATATAGAAATGATTTCATTCAATTATTAACTTTTGCCAACTAAACATTTGGTATGAAGGGGGCTCTTGGATGCTGATCAATAGTGATGTTTCTCTAAAGGAAAACTGGAGCCATCATGTATAATCTCTGCAATAAAACTTGACTAAAGCAGAAGACGTATTTAAAAATGTTTTTATTCAGTGCCTGTCACTTCTGTGTCCATTAAACTGTGAGCAACACTAATGACAACTGATAGGTACTTTTCCACAGAGATTGTCTGTGGGCTCCAGATCCCACTCAGGTGTCAGGTTTTAAAGGATAACAGGACTTTCCTTTAACCTGTGGAAGTTTCCTACTGCCCACATAATCTCATGGCAGTTTAATATTCCATGTTTGGAGGCTCACACTGTGCCAGCTGCTCCTGGAAGGTCACCCTGCTCACACAGACTACCTATGATTTCAAATAGCATCTCACCTAGGCAAAGCCATAATAACCCGGTCTTGAAATCAGATAGAGTCATAACCCAAATGTACCTTAGCACGAGGTTTTCATTCCAATGTGGGACCCTAGCTCATCTTGGTAAGCCAGTAAGCAGAATCACATGCACGCTGGATCTGGCTTGCAAGGATGCCACACTGTCAAATGTTTCACTGCCTGTGTGCTGAGGTGTTGCGGATGCCGCTTTGTCAGCGAGATGATGTGAGGAAGTCAGTGAGATTTTGCTTTCAGTGGTTTATGCTTCTCCACCAAGTGATATTTTTGACAGGAACAGTTTGAGGGCTGCATCAGAAGTTTTAGGAAGGGAAAAGGTGCTGGGGAATGCACTACCATTTTAAGAGTAAATTAAGGCAGAGATATGAATTTGAACTGATAGGTAGATTAGCATTGTAAGGAAAAATTTCAAATATCTGAGCTGCCCTAAATTGTTATGGGAAGAATTTTGAAACTCCAGGAAATTTCACTACTTATTTTAGGATCTGAAAGCTAGGTGGGAGTCAATAGTGGAAAATAATTTATTCTTCCATGGGAAACAGCTGACCTGGAATCTGTCCATCTTGTATCTGTGATGGTAGATGAAGGCAGATATTCATTCAATGCTCTCCTTCCAGACTGATCAAGTTCTTTGTTGCAGGGGGCCTTAGATGCTGAAATCAGATATCAAACAACACATCCTGTACTCAGAGGCACTGTGGAAAACCATGGTTGCACTTTGAAAAAAAATGTATGTTACTGTGTTTCCTTTTACCTTGGATAGGCTAATGATAGGTGTTTCAGCTTGGTTTTCAGAACTTATTAGCGTTTGTTTTACCTTGCTTGCAAAGCTTCACTGACAAGTGCAAACATTTCCTGTTGTAGGGAACCTGTTTTGTGTTTCCAGGATCAACTTTCTCATTGTTTTTTCAGGAGCTAAAATGCCATGAAGAATGGGAGGGGAGCAATAGCTCTGGCTCTCCTCAAACATGAGCTGTGTGAATTTCTACCATGCAGCTGGCCGAGTTAATCCAGGCCCTTTATTCATAATCTGCTTTGATCATTTGAGTTTGGCCTTAGTTGCTGGTTTGGATTTGTTACTACCATGCTGGAGTGATGGTGCAGCAGAGCATAGTCCAGAGGAAACCACCAGACTCCTTTCTTCTTGTGGCTCATCACTTCCTGCAGCTTAACCTAGGTGTCAACAAAAGCCACAGTAATATTTGAATCCTTAGATCTGAAAGCGTTTGCCTCACATTCAGAGGTGTCCATCACTTGAACCAAACTCAAGAACAGGCAGGCATTGCAGGAGCTCTGGAGGTCATGCCTGCTTCACTCGTTTTCATGGCTGTTTACCTGCCTCATATTTGCTGAGCTTTTTTTGCCATCAGGGACAGTGACTGAAAGTGGGAAAGCTGCTTGGCAGTCAGACCCTGCCAATCCAGTTCATTCCAGCTGTGGGAAGAGAAGAGGGCCCAAAACCTTCTGCCTTCTGGAAAATGGAGTGGTGCAGCGCATGCGGTCAGCCTGCCACCAACTCCGGGGTGAGTGGGCTGTGGAGGAAGAGACTTTGATTTCTCCCTCGAATGCTGTTCTGTTTAAAGGGGGGG
>Ga0065711_1007194_pt1 | contig 18649 bp, 16 predicted proteins | sample Hoacrofraction12_FD_59098 | JGI IMG/M metagenome (GOLD analysis project Ga0065711, IMG submission 59098) | Hoatzin crop microbial communities from Cojedes, Venezuela - Epithelial fraction 12 v2 (version 2) | ecosystem: Host-associated > Birds > Digestive system > Esophagus > Crop | place...
TTGTAGGCATTTCTAAGGTCCCCTCTCAGCCTTCTCTTCTCCAGGCTGAACAAACCCAGCTCCCTCAGCCTCTCCTCGTAGGAGAGATGCTCCAGTCCCCTCCTCATCCTCGTAGCCCTCTGCTGGACTCTCTCTCCTTCGTCCTTTCTAATTGAGGAAAAGATATCTCAGATTCATTGTGGGGGTGGGTTTTTTTGTGTCTCTTCTCCTTCCTCCCCCCTCCGTTTTCTGAGATCTGCCTACAGTAACCTTTCTCCCCCACACCCTCCACTACATAAACACTTCCAAAAAAGCCACCGATTTGGTCTCAGACACCAGAAGGTCAATATTATCTAGCAGCCCTCTCTAAACGATTAAAGCAATTCTGTTAAAACAGACTATCATTAGATGCTGGCTAACAATTAAAATAAATACAGAAATAAAGTTACACAAACGTGCTGACTGGGAATAATTGAGAACACACATGCACGCACCGGAATGTCGACTTCCAAAAGAACACAACCCACCTATAACCTTTGCTTCCTCGTCTGTCAGGGTTTTATTAAGGAAGATCTTCTTCACGCGCAGAGTGTTTCCCGAGGGAAGAACAACTCCTGTCGTCGGCATCGGCGGCTCGCCGTCCTTCTGCTGCAAGCTATCTGCTATGACAAGGAAGACTCTGAGGCCAATATTCATCCTCTTCAACAGCAGAAAAAGGGGAGAGAAAACAGAACAAAGTATAACCTTCAAGTAACACAGACGAGGCAGCGCACAACGAGCATTTTTCCTCGCTTTTAAACAGACGGCAGCGGGGTTCCAGCAGGACAGGCGTTATTGGAATGTTACAGGCGAGGGGCACGAAAGTAATAAAATTGAAGCTTTCATCCTTCCCCACAACTCTGCTTCCAGTTAACTGCCTTGGCAGGGGCTGCTACACCAAATATTGTCTAGCACAGAGCACGAGAGGACTCCAGACGGATCTCGAGAACGAGACACTGAAGACAGACACTGCTCAAACGTCTCAGACCAGGCCTTCAGCCGGCAGAGCTCGGTACGGCTGCCCTGAGAAGCAGCAGAACAGCTGTACCGTGACAAAAACTCACACATGCTCGCTGAAATCGTCGCTGAACAGAGTCTGAACTGCAGTACTGCTGCTGGCTTCCTCACCAGAACCGAAGCAGCCATGGTGCACAGCTACAATTGCTCCTTCAGTTCTAGCAGAACATCCCTGCAGGTACTCACTCCTCTGCTTTCATCCCGGCTCAAAAAGAGTTAGCCACTGTCCCCCCCAAAATCCCCCGATGCCCTGTTCTCCCTCCATGCAATAAGGAGCTGTTTTTTACCTCCGGATTAATAGTGAAGGTTTTCGGTGATTTTCCAACACTAAGAAGATCAAATATTATTTCTTTCATTGCAAAATCCAAACGTTCCTATAAAGGAAAACAGAATGATATGATCACCTCTTTTCTGTTCATATGGATAGCTTCATTTCTTGGTTTTGCACAGGTGCTGAGTATCACATCTTAAAAGTTTTAAAAAGAAAGTTTAAAAAAATATTCCTTTTTTTCCTATTTATTCATATGACTTAATGTTCTTTTTTTAAACATAGTACAATTCAACACCGCTCACCCTCTGATCTGGTTGAACCATTTCTCCCGAAACAATTCCCAGACCCTCCAGTTCGGGTCAAACACATTTCTACAGATGAGCCAAACTGGTTCACGTAACTAAAAACCAGTGAGAAAAAGCAGGGCCCTAGGAAACCAATCTACACAGGGCAGGGTGGGGTGTCCTGGCCCACCCCCAGACGACCAGAAGCAAATCCCCTGGGAAGTTACAGCACGCCCAAGCTATGGATAAGACAGGGAAATACACCTCTAATCTACGAGTCCCTGGATGAATCAGAGTTTCTCTTGTGAAGATCATATCCTGAATTTTGATATTCGGGCAACAGAAGCACCTAACACGATATAAATCATAACGCAACACTAACTACACACTACTGCATGCATTGCATATTTTTTCTGTCATCAGAGGCTAGTCTCCTGGCTAAATATAAGTGGATATTACTGCCCAAACGCTTTGTCCCTTATAAAAATATTACAATGGCATATACGAACTATATTAGTGTATTTTTATATAGATATACACCCCCCAGTGCAATACAAATGTAAATATTAATCATCCTAACGTTAATACACAACATTGATTAAAGTTGAAGTAAAATAGTTTTGCCAGAATAGAAACAGAACTAGTAATTTCATTTGTTATACTTCTTTGGGGAAATTCTACTCAAGATAGAAGACCACTAATTCAGTGCAAATATTTCAAAAACTAACCTTAAATTTCCATTTCTTCCAAATAACGTTCATCCTAATCTTCTAGCTCTACCCAGACGTATCCTTACCTGAGCAATGAACTGAATAATCTTCACAAATATATTCAGAGGCGTGTCTCGTGGGACCACACTACGCGATCCTTTTGGAAAAAGTGCTGATACGATGCTCATGAGACGGCTGTGGGAATTTAGAGACAAAAAGAAATCAAAAAAACTTCTTAAAATAACTTTATATAATGGCATAGATGCTACAGTTCAAATCTGAGGGGGGTTGCTACTAAGTAATACAGAAGCACGTGGCAGGTAGGAGCACCTACAGAAAGCAGCGCCCGCCGCCGTCACGGGCAACCGGCCCACGGGCTCACATCTAACGTGACCAGGATCCTGCTTTAAACCAGTCACTGATAGTCAGGAGGAGGGGCAAAATCAGAACAGCTATTCCAGACCCTCAAGATGCTGATTGATAAAGAAAACCTTTTCGTTTCCAGCCCATACTTAGTGCTGGCCACTTCACACGCCATTTGCTCCGGCACCCTCGGGGCCTTTTAATTTTACTGCATCTCCTGCTTCTTGTATCTCTGCCCTCTTCTACCCCTGCAAAGACAACTGTAGGCTCCGTTCTTTCTCCTTGTCAAAGTAATCAGTTTGTTTGGGTTTTCCCTATTAAGTTGAAGTCTCTGCTCCCCTGTTTGCCCAACCAGACCATCCCTCAGCTGGCTTCAAGACCTCTTCTGAGGTTCTTTCACCAGGGGAAAGCAATCCCACCAGTCAGTAGTTCAAAATCCTTTGCACAACGACCTTACCTTTGAGTTACAGTGTTGCTTTCACATTTTATTCTAATAACATAAACCCACAACAACCTATACAAAGATTCCAGTGCAACTCGGGACATTTTGGGATCTTTATTCTGTAAAATAAATGAAAAACACAGTTACTGTCGCCTGTGAGAAACTCAGAAGCTCTATTCTTGCTCTTTTGACTTCTGAGAATATTTTCACATTTTTCAAACAATGAAAACTGTTATGTTTAATANTGACNNCTNANTNTTCATCTGCTTTCATAAAAGCCACAAGTATTTCCAATGCTACCTGAATATTTAACTAGTAATTCCACATTATTTTACGCACCTTTCACTCTGAGAGCGGAGGAGTAACTACAAAGCAGATATTCCTCTTGCGGTGAACACCAGGAGCGTGTTGCTTCCAAGAACTTTCCTCAGAAAGCCATTTCTGAGGTAAGGTAACAAACACCAACTTTACTGCAAACTAACTTAACGTTTGTCTAAATTATTGTCTTAGACTGGATATTAGGAAAAATGTCTTTACTGAAAGAGTGGTCAGGCATTGGACCAGGCTGCCCAGGGAGGTGGTGGAGTCACCATCCCTGGAGGGGTTCAAAAACGTGTGGATGGGGCACTTGGGGACATGGTTTAGCAGGCATGGGGGTGATGGGTGGATGGTTGGACTTGATGATCTTCGAGGTCTTTTCCAACCTTCACGATTCTACAATTGTATGATTCTACAACCATGGGAGCAGCTGCTTTGGACCAGGCACAACGCCCAGGTCCAGCCCGTGGTCTCTGAAGAGCAGAGCAGCAGGGGCAGAAGGGAAGGACGCAGAACCGGGCAGGCACACGAGGATGCCGCTCCGGCCAGGCTGCACCCACCTTACCTGTCCCCGGTGGGTGGTATCCATGTTCACCCACTTCCAAGGGATTTTTACTGCAGTAGTTAAGCAAGCTTTTTCTCCAATTAATATAAAATCTTGTGGCATAATTCAGGTTAAATTATGCACTGTATGAAAACCAGTTATTTTTTGTCTTAGAGCTGCTGCTGGGAGTTCAGCTTTGCTCCTCCTAGCTCGTAGAGTGTGTAGGTCCTGTGCAGCCTGCTCTGGGTGACCCTGCTTCAGCAGGGGGTTGGACTGGGTGACCCACAGAGGGCCCTGCCAACCCCGACCATGCTGGGATTCTGTGTGATTCTGTAAAACAATGAGCAACTAACATTCTGCAGACCAGCTCCAGCAACCCCTCTTCCAACTAGGGATTCTTCATGTATTTATAAACCTTGGACTGTCCAGTGAGATTCTTGGAAGTGGCCATAAGTACGAGCTTATGAACAGAATAAATGCTTCCCAGTTGTCGTCTTTTTAGGCACTCGCTCAGTTAACAAAAAAAAAACCCAACAAAAAACCCCCAACTCAACCCCAAGCAAAGCCAGTAAGAAAAAAATCAACAAAAGAACCCCCAAAACCCAGCTCCCCCATCTCCAGTGTAGTCCCTCTGCTCCAAGACATATCTATACGATGGCTTGACCCTGACTCATTTCCCAGTTTGTGGGCTCCACCGCAAGCCACCAGCTCAGAAGAGCAGCCTGCTTTCTCCTCCCAGGACCAGCGCAGCGTCACTCAGGGTGCAGGGGGACCGCAGACCACGCTGTTGGGAAGGAGGTGGTCTCCTCCTCGGCTCCCTCCGCTGCAGCCACGCTGCTCCCCGCGCCTGGACTCTAGCAGAAAGTCCAGCTCACCCCGGTGAGCTGATCCAGGTAACTCCACGGCTGTGTCTGCGCAACGGACTAGATGCAGGGGAGTAATTGGGATGGCTTTAACGTGGCTGGGTCAGGACTATCAGTTCTGGCAGCAGCTTCCTTTAAGCAAGGCTAAAAGCCTACCACCACATCACCGGGGTGAATTCCTCCGTGACCGCTGATCAGCAGATTAGAGGGGATGGCTTAGCCCAGCCTGTGGCAGCGACAATGCCTTCCTCCCTGCCTTTCATCCTCATCGACGCGCTCCTAGCACACCCGACCCCAGGCAGCGGGTGAGTTTAGGAAGGTGACCTGGACAAAACCCGGCCAGTCCAAAGTTACCCTGCCCCTGGTTAGCACGCAGCCAGGGGACGGCCCCACTGCCCAGCTGATCGACCAGCAGCGCTACCGTGAGCAGGCAGCAAACGCTCCTCACGGTACGAGAGGGTGAGACTGCGGGAGCTTTGATTTTAATCAGCTTAAAGCGGCAAAAAGCCATGATATGAGTACTCATCCCATTTAACCGACAGAGCAGCAGTTCGTGATGTTCTAGGCAGGCTGGTGAACTCACTGGCACCCGGATTATCGAAGCCTATCTGGAACGCGGTGTCCGTAACGCTTCGATCTTCTTATTTCTGATAGTCCAAAAGGGAGCTTAATTTACAGGTCCAGAAGAAAACCAAATATTTACTGTTGGCTTTCAACCATCTAATCAAAAAAATGGTGGAGGTAGCAGATATTTTATGATGTGTTAACAACATCCCATCTGTTACAAGGTTTATCATCCAGTAGAGCTACTGCTGATACGTTAGGGCAAAGTTTGCTTCTTTGTTAAAAAAAAAAAAAAAGAATGTATAAGGAGGCCTTATACCCTTTAAAAAGGGTTACAGAATAAATACAGCAGTACTACTAATTCCTTAAGCACTAAAAATTTTCATTAACTCTTCCTATAACTAGGGACTAAACAAATAGACTAAAGAAAATGGTTTTTTGGGTCCAATTTATGGTACGCTTCTTATATACTTGGTCATTATATACTTATATATATTATTATTATATATACATTATATACTTGGTCAATACATGTCAGCATTTCCTTTTCTCTTTGAGATTACTGCAAGTAGAATACAGTATGTCTGGCTATAATTCACCAACCTGCCTGAATTTCAGTCTTCTTAGCTGAGGCCTGTCAGGTTTTAAAGCACTCTGTCACAGTTTGTATTTTATTTTTTAAGCATAATTTTGTTTAAAAACCCCAAGCTTCTAACAGAACTTGTATCAGCAGACTATGGAATAAGCTGTCGAGAGCTGTGTCTCTGCTGCAAAACCAAACCAGCGGGAGCAAACCTGCAGTGGTCTCGCACGGCACGTTAAGGGGCGTCAAGGAAACGCATCTCCATGAAGGCAAGACACAAAACGGCTTTTCTTCCACGTGGGTCAAAGGTGGTCACTGACTGAAGAAACCCATTTTAAATACTGATGTTCAACTTTTCTTCTGTTCTGAACTAAAACAATTTCTACTTTTTAAAACCTGCACAACCAACAGTGTAAAAGTCTTTCGAGTCCGTGCGCTGCAAGTTGTTACAGTAAATCAGCTTCGCATTTTTTAACTCTGGAAGTGTTTCCAAGCTTGCTGGCACGCCAGACCCTTCTTGCCAGGAATTAACAGAACCCCCCACGTCTGAACAGCCCGTTTACTTCCCGTGGAAACAGGCACCGCTGCTCCGGGAAGCCAGCTGCCACATCGATACTCAAAGCCCCATTTTCACCCCAAAGGAAAAACTGATATTAGATAAATTTCTGCTCTTTCTCCTTTACTCCCTGGCAAGAAAAAAAGAGCTTTGAAACTTCAGCTATTCTTAGTCCTGCTGCTTCTGAACAGTGCTAACAGCAATTTTACAAAGAAAGGAAAGCACAAAATACAACAATTAACATAAAAAACCCACAGCAAAGTCTTTACATGAGACAAAGCAACGTTTGACGGAGTTACGATGACATATTAACTCACCTGCAGCGTTTCTATTTGTTTTCTGATACTGTTGTTAGATGGCATCTAAATAAAGCAATGTGAGACAGCAAAACATAACAAACATGAGAATGGAAGGCACATGCATGTTAGATGAAAAAAAGCACAAAACCAACAGACAGCTGCCTGGTAAGGACTCTATTCAGTAGAAATACGGGGTTTGCTGTAGCGGCAGAAAAACGTTCCTCCAGCTGCCAAGGTTTTGTGGTAACAGATACTACGGTTGAACTGGGGGAAAAATAAAAAATTACTCTTTCCCACCCCACAGTGGCGAAGAACGGCAGACACTTCACTCCCATTTCAGCGGCTTGCTTCCGAGCTCCCTCCTCTCCCTGGCAGAGGTGGTCAGGATCCCACAACTCCTCTTCCTCCAAGAACCCACCCGCTCTCCGACAAACCCGCTAAAGTCCGTCTGTCCGTACACCAGCCGCCGAAGCCAGCGCAACGCTTCACAACACCGACCCGGCGTTACTGCCTGCTGAACAAACTCACAGTTTTACCTCTCTTATAACCCATTTCTGCGCTGTCTGCGTCGGGCCAGACCCCGAGGCTTCCTCCTTGCCGCCAGGCGAGGGTGATTTCCCCGCGCACCAGGAACACCGCGAGCCCCGGCCGGGGGTTGGGAGCGCTCTCGGGAGCGTCCCCACGCCGAGCGCGGCACCGAGCCAGCGCAGGGTCAGGCAGAGTCGGGGCACACGGCGCGTCGGGCACTGGGGAGCCCTGGGAAACGCCTGTTTCTGTCGCTGTGGAGTGACCCCACGGGGCTCGTTGCACTGGGCGGTCCCCAGGGAGCGAAGCGAGCACCGCGAACCCAAGACCTACGAGGCCCCTCGGCAACTCGCTAGCGGGCCTGTACTCTCCACCCACTATACTCCTGCGACTGAACCTCAGCAATCATTTCAATCATTATTTCAACCATTAATTTGTTAATTTTCACTAATACGGTAGGGGTGCACGAACCTTTCCAGTACTTTAAAATCCCTCCCAGTAACTCTCAAAATTACTTTATTAAACAGCAAAGACGCTGGAGGCAATGGATTTGGAACCCACCTAAAGAACTGCAAATAAATTAACTTTAGTCACGAGGAAATCAGGAAATAAAATGGGGAAGGGGAAATCTAAAAGACTAAACTGCTGTGAAATCCAGATTTATAAATTAATGAGATTACTTATGACAGAGTGCATGCATTTCATTAGCTTCAGAAACATAGGAACGCATTAATTCGTAAGACACATGAGGACAGTGGGGGTGTATCTCTCCAGCTTCAACTCCACAGAGTTTCAGAACAAGGTAGGCACCCAAAAAGCCGATAGTATGTGGTGGGCCAAATTCAACCACGCCGTAAAATATCCTCCGGAACTCACTGAGGGCACAGCATCACAACACTGCGAATTCGGAATTGCAGAAATTCACACGCAGAATTTCTGCTGAATAGAGCCTTACAGTAATTGTGTTAAGTTGTTAGTGGTTAACGAGACTAAAATATCAAATGCATGCTCAGCAACTCCCAGTTCAACTCACTGGCATCTGTAGTTTTAACACATCCATTATCAGCAATGGACATTATGCCAGAAAAACGCAACTCCTAGAACGGAAGATTTCTTTTTAAAGCTTTAAAAACAAAAGCAAAAGCAGCTTCCATAAGCAAAAAAAAAAAAACCCAACAACATAAAAACCAAGGCAAAAATGGCAAAAGAACTGCAAATGTTAGATGAAAAATATACAAAAACCCAACAAGCAACAGAAAAGTGTGCAAGATGTCATGAAAACAAAACGACCCTAAAAAAGCAATCCAAGCAGCTAAACCTGTTTCCTTTTGGCTTCTCGTCGGTTTACATATTTTACTAACAAGCTTCGGAATTGCCACTCATACCTAACCAGAATGAGTATCGTGAAGGTGGATCAAAGAATTTATTAAAATCATCAAAATCAATACATTTAGGCAAAGTCGTGAACTATGTTAAATCAAAATTAAGGAAAGAACACGTACAACAATTAACACTACAAGAAAGTCACTAGAACAAATCCCTAATTTCTACGTATCATGATCATTTTCTCAATCAACTCGTGTTCACAATGCGATCAACTGCAGCCATGAGTTAAAGGGACACTGTAATTTTTATTTGGAAAATACCTAGCACAAGGTAATTAATTTTCTGGACTCCCAATTCATTTTCTCTTCCTTCAGCAAGTGAACAAGAGAGAGAAATTTTGCACTTACTGTACATTCTGCTTAGAGGTGTAGGTAAGCCACTTCTTTTCTCACATATCATTTGCACGTGAAGAATTACAGTTTGAGCTTTCTCCGGCATAAATAGCATTTATTAGCAGATTCTTCTCAATAAAACTGATGGTCCCCAAGGAGGCCACCTCTATTTCCAGCATTGCACAGCATCACAAAAGCTTACTACTAAGTTTAACACGAGTGGAGGCTTTAATTCAATTTAAAAAAAGAAAAAATTTCAGTGTCCTTTTAAACAGGCAAATATTCCTTGTTCATTTGCCACAAGAATGCTGAGAACATCTGCGAAGAAACACTCTGGATTTGTGACAGTTCCTGAATCGAAAAGGATTCTTACCTTTAGATGTGACAAGCAGTTCTGCAGGAAAACGTGCCAGTTATTTAAAAAAAACTGTTTCTGACTGACACACAACAGGCAGGTGATCAACGGGTACAAAGCCTGTGAGCAGGGGGGGAAAAAGAATCGATCAAACCGCTCTGTGCCCATCTCCTGCGCCAGCCACGCCGCGCATGAGACACGCGGCCGGTCCCGGGCTCCGGCTCTCGCCGTCCCAGCACCGCGCGGCGGCCGTTCCCCTGCGCTCGGACATGGGGTCCTGGGCACAACCCATGGGTGTCGGAGCAGCGGGACCACGGAGAAGCTGAGCCCCGGGCAAGGCCTGCGCCCAAGCTCAGAGTGCTGGCAGAGCTCACCCGCCGTACAACGGTCGCTTTCTCCCCGCGAGCGCGTGGTTCAATTCACGGGGTCCTACGTGCGGAGAGAGGGAGCTGCCTCGAAGAATGTTTTTCAGGGAAAACCTCCTCTACTCGGTAAAAACCGAGGAAGACTTTCGAGTGTCAGAAATGTTACTTCTCCTCCAGGTCTGCTTTCAGCAAGGAAGGCAGCACAGTTGAATAAAGTCTGTGCGTACGCTGACTGGAACGGCTTGGCTTTGCTTTAGTAACGGAGTTTTTGTTTAACCACCACGCACTTCAACAGAACACATCATGGTGGTGAACACCAAATCTGACAGCAGATTATATCGTTAGGGAGCAAAATTAAAGAATGAGGACGAATAGGTAAATTGTAATCTTGATGTAACAATGTTTCTGACTCCATAAATAAAATGACGTTGTGAATACTCACATCAACTACTTGACGTTACTCTTACACAAGGAGTTTCACCACGTACTATCACCTACACTCTCTATGCTCAGAACAGCAGAAAGCAAAGCTCATCCCTAACACGAAAGTGAGGACAAACCATTTTAAATTCACCCACATTTACTGGGTGTGCCAATCATAACGCGAAAATTAGCTCTACGCTTCTAGCCAAGGGAAGTGAAGCACGGCTGCCATGGCCATCAACCACTACCAAACACTGCACTAAGAGGAGATTTAAATCCTTGCTAGGATGCAATTTTAGGGGAAAAGCTAAGATGCAGTCTTGGGGGAAAAAAAAAACAACCCACAGACATTTATATCTGAAAGAGATAATTCAAAAATAGGGGAAAAAGCAAAACAAAGTGTATGAGGAGAGGAGAAACTAGGCAGCCCAGGGCTATTCACAGGCTGCTGCTTTGTTGGAAAAGCCCGTCTGACGCTTCCATTTTTTAACCAAAGATAATTTAAATACACGGACTCCCTGAATGAGAGCTCTTTTTAGAAGAGACATTCGCTTAAATAACTCCATGCTAAAACCCTCTAAAATAATCAAAGCCAAGCACTGATTTCAGTCTGACAGGAGCGATAACCGAGCATGCGCCTTGCACAAAGAAACAAATCAAAATTAGAGCAAACGCACACCCACCGCGTGACTTTAATCACACTTGAACTGAGGAGGAAAGCTGTAAATTCATACAGCCATTAGCTTGTCCTCACGCAATGTACTAGCTTAAAAGCCTAAGAGGAGCAAAACAGAGAAGTTGAAATATTTCTTTCAAATACCAGCGAGTGCTTCTTTCTTGAGCTCAGTTCAAAGGTGGTCTGATACAGCATCTCCACAAAATTTTTCAAACATGGCACATTCACTTCGTTTTTAACAGCCTGTTAAAAAAAAGACACACATAAATGGGTTGAAAGCTTGTATCGAAGGCAATTTAAATATACATTAAGATGTCCATGAATTCAAGAACATCGAAAAGTTAAATGTCACATCAGGCAAGTATTGGAGCGTATTTATTTGGAATAGAAACAGCAGCATCCGACCAAAGCAGGCAGCCACCTTCTTCATGCAACCCCCTGCAAGTCTCCCAGGCGTCTCGCTGGGTACCCGTGACGAGCCATTTCAACTTTCCTCTCCAGCTCCTCTTTTATACCGTGTTTCTGCTTTATTGACCGAAATGGGAGGTGGGAGCGGGGGTGGCTTTTGTGGAAGAGATCCTCTACACTCATCATTTCCCTATAAGTAATTACTAACACCACCTCTTTGTGGTCATGCACGAAGAGGAAAGATTGTCTCCTTTCTAGTTTTTTTAGAAGTCGGAAGGTTGAGAAAAGAGGAAAGATTGTCTCCTTTCTAGTTTTTTTAGAAGTCTGAAGGTTGAGAAAAGAGGAAAGATTGTCTCCTTTCTAGATTTTTTAGAAGTCTGAAGGTTGAGAAACATGAAGGGAGAGAAGCATCTCCCCGCAGCGCAGGGTACGGCAGACTGCGTGGAGGAGGACGCAGAGCGCAGAGCGATTCGTCTTTCTTTTTCTACAAGCTTGCTTAGATCCCCTTCTGCAAGGTGGGATCTACACATCCCAGTCCTCCACGTGTAGCAAGACAGGCCCCTGTCATTGGCCATAACACGGAGCCGTGGCCTCCCATTTTTTGGGACAGCGTGCCAAACACTCTGTGGCCTAGGATTTGCTGATATAACTATCATTTTAGTCAAAAATCCCAGCAAGCATCCATCCTACTACGACGCAAGCTTCGGAGCTTGTGGTAAATGGTCAGCTCGAGGTACACTGAGCTGCCATAACTTCTTGCTGACCTGCTGCCCAAGCTTTACGCAGGGAGGAGCACCCGTCCTGCCCGAAAGCGTTCTCACGAGCCGCGTTACAGCCCACGCTGTGATGACACCGAGTTTGTTTTGCTTGTTTGTGGCTGCTGAGTAAAATTTCTGGCTTTAGATTTAAAACACATACGGGAGATGATCGACTGCTCTTTCACTTGAAGGATTACATCTGGTGGACACCCACCTCTACGAACAATTTTTATTTAATTAGCCAAAACCTACATTCTGCCTTCTTGCACAGGAGATCACACTCTCCCTATCAGACTGTAAAAATGTTACATTTCTCAGATTATTCTAGAAAGAACTTAACAGGTTTCAGCTAATAAAGAAAAGTCAGTGGCACCCTTGAGTGAACAAATATTAAACCAAGGAAATTTCAGCTTTTTAGAGCCAGCATAAGATTACACAGCGCTCTGGTGGTAAAAGGGTCTAGAAAACAGACAATACCAAAAGGATCTGAAAACAGACCGGAAACATTAGCTAATACACAAATCCCACTGACACATTTCCCTTCCAAAGGTTCTATAAGTGCAAATAGTCTCTTTGAAGTGTGTAAGTGTACTCCAGCGAGGAGTGGCAGCAAATTTAACAATGAGAGTCCAATTGAAAGTGAGGGGAATAGTAGAGGGGGGAATAAAAATACTTACAGCAGCCACAGGGATGAGAATTTCCACAAACAAACCAGCGAGTGCATGTTTTATATCTTTATCTTTTACTTCCAGGAAGTACTGAGCACATTCCTTAGAAAGAAGACATTAGAGAAACATTTAGAAAACAGAAGACAAATGTCGCTACGCCATAAACCCCACAAGCGGTATCACAGTAAGAGTCTGAATTTAAAACATGCAAAGTCATTAAGTCAGTCTTCTATTCCCTGACAACACCGACGTCACAAAACGTTAGAAACTTTAAAAGCCATTTCTCCAGCAATTAAAAAGAAATTGAAAGAACATTTGTAATACCGCATAGCTATTTGCTCTCTACTCAGAATAAAAGAGTACTCAGAATATAAAGGGATATAAATATGCACATTTTCCCTCAGATTTATTCTGAAGTTTCAAAAAATAAACACCTCTATGGAAATTATTAGAAAATGATATTTCAGTTTTTACAGACTCCTTTTCATTTGCAAGATGAGTGATGCAGACAACATTTTACAGAGACACAAGCAACCCCTCTGCACGTCTGCACACCCCGCTACACCACGCTGACTCCTCTGGGCACGACCTGAAGCACCTATGGGTGCGTTCATGTCTTCAGGATCGAGGTCGACGTCAACGGCTGTCAAGCAGCTCTAATAAAATTGAGGACCAGTTTGCAACAACTTCAGCTACGGTGCAATGAGCGAGTTGTTCATTAAGACAAATTCTTAATCCACAATCAAGAGAAGCAAACAAAGAGATTTTAAGTCTCTCCGAAAATGAACGGAAGGGGTAGTTAAACAAAGTGCTTCTTGGCATCTCAGCTGTCAAAAAAAGCCACGTCAAGTGGCTTTGTTCTTTAACCCAAAGCTTTCCTAAAGAAAGAACATTATTCGACTGCTACCCATTTTCATTTAGTCTTGAACAAATTATGGTGTTACAGGTTTGCCACATTACTCAGCCAACTGAGAACGGGTTCTCCCTGCGCCAGCCCTCACGAACCGCAGAGGAACAGATGATTCACACCTCTCCGAGCTCACGAGCGAAGCAGAGAAGGATGGAGCAGGACAAGGGATGAGCAGAGTGAGCGACCAATCACAGCAAGCATTACTGCAGCGTCCTGACTCACGCAATCAAAATTATGGTCATTTCAGTTTTCTGCAATATTCCTTTACCTGCATGAACTGAAATGATGCTTCAAAATCCTCCACGGGATACATCTTCACCCGAAAAAACTTCATTACCATAATCAAACTGATGATACTTTGTACTACATGAGGACTCTGTTCTTTTTGTCGCAGTTCCTTTAATTCAGTGACAAACTTCTTCCTGACAGCCTGAAACCTGAACAGGGATACCGATGGCAATTATTTGCATTCTTAGTTGCTTTTATACAATGGCTATAATTTCAAAGGGATTTCTTTAGTCTGTCAATAATAACAGCAGCTACAGTAGAAGAAACACAAGCAAGATGAACCCTGACACTTAAAATATAGGCATTTAAGAGTGCCTATAATGATCAGCACATTAGAATATGCTCGTTAACTGAACAAGAACTATGGACTGATACCAGGCCTCCCTTCCCTCCACCTACAGCTTGACAGCAAAGCAATGGAACATTGGGCTAAAGATTATTTCTTGCTTTGTTCAAATTTATTGTGCTGGATCAGGAGACAGACACGCCAGGCTACCCCTGGCTACACTTCACAATTAAAGGGTTAGTTACGGGGGCCATCAACAAACGCTGCTGTATTCAACAGTCTGTGAGTCCAGAGTCACTCTTCCCCAAACGCAACACGAGTCAGAGACTGAACTCACTTGGACTGAGCAAGAACCCCTGTCACTTCTGCATATAAGTCTGCAATAATATGCACATTCCCAGTGTTGGTTCCTGAATACCTAGAGAGAAAAAAAGAGGAGAAAAAACCAGGTATTAAACACAACTTTGTTCTTTTAAACCCCAAGCATGTTCTCGATTACATACAAACTGTTTGTTCCATAGCAAGGTGGATAATTATGGTAAAACAGATAAAAATCAGCATAAAACACACGGGTGACACATAGGTTGATGTAGTTTCATTGAGCAGACATGAGAGACATCTTCTGCATGGGAAGTTTACTATAATTCTCCAAACTCTGACTTTTCTTACTCTGGCTGGCTATGCAAATCATTCTGCACGTTCTAAGCATTATACGGAACACAGCTGTGTTCTTTCAAGATACATTTTCAGTTTAAATATATCAATCAATTTAAATATATCAATTCAGTTTAAATATATCAATCAATATATCATGTTTGTTTACAGTATCATCACCAACATGCTACGGGTGAGGCAAAGGGGAACAATCACAAGAATCAAGCACAGGCTGGTAAAACACACAAAATACTTTAAAGGACACAAGCAAAACTTACCCTTCCTTGTGTTTAAAGTGCTTAAAAGCCAAGTTTAGAACTTCATGTACTAAAGGATCTGGCACTGGATGAACAGGGATCTGAAATGCAGGTATCACTTATACGTATGTAACCACGCATGCATATATACACATATCCATGTATGAAATCAATAAACACTGGTGTGAGGTGCCCACCACCGCCAGAGGACACATCCTTTGCTGGCATACAACATCCAGCTAATTCTGCAATATATGAACGTTTACAGAACCTGCATTGACATTCCCTTAAATTATTTTGCACACTGGCTTTCAGGGATTAAATTCATAATAAACTAAACAACAGTCATGTAAATGCTACGAATTTGTCATCAAAATTGATCAGACTAGGTCACCTATGCATCTTCCCACGCTTTCTACCTTGGGTGGTGTCACTGTTACAGATGTAACCTCAAAATGCACTTCATCTCAACAGAAAGGAAAACACAACCAAAAAATCAGAATGCAGAAGAGATGGCCATCTCCATTTCAGCCTTTCTGCAGATGAAAGCAACCAAAACATAAAAATATTCCTAGCAATAAGTAACAATTTGGTGAGAAACCAAAAACAAGCACTGTTCAGAAGGCCCTATCTTACTGAGGTTCTCTTTGACATCACCTCTTTTCTCAGGTTTAAAAGAAAACATTTGCTTAAAAATCAAATGTATTCTTTAAAAAAGGCACTATATAGAATTATGAAGTGACAACATCTTTAAAATTTCAAAGAAATTTAGGTAGGGACTAGGATAACCCTACTAAACATCACTGCTTAAGAGTGATACAGAATTTCACTAAAATACGTTAGAAGAAAAGATTACAGTCTTGTCTACAGACAATGAAGCACTGCTCGAGAATTTCCTACTCCTCTGCATCAAGAAATGTATTTGCCCAAGAGCTCCCAGTTACCTGAGCTGGCTATTTACATGCATATTCATACAATGAGTCATACGCAGTCATATAAGCACGAGATTTTTGTTCCTCCACAGGCGACGTCTGTCACCCTCTCCCCGGTCGCTCTGTGCATATTACAGAAGGGGCTGGATCACGCCCTTTGCACCCTCTAAAACCGGTTTCTAAGAGCCAAACAACGACAGGGCTCCCAGGAAGACCGAAAGAGGGATGTAACGTGAAAGTAAATACGTTTGTTGATGAAAAGCCATCCTTTCTGCGCCTTGTTTCACTGCCTCGAGGGAGATTCCCATTCCAGGCAGAACACACAAACTGTCCGTCAGATAATCCTGAATTGACCGAAGGATTCTCTGAAGTGCTGTATCTACGCTCAAAAGTGTTTAAGCAGACAAAAGGTACTGAACATAAATAAAATGTTGGGTTTTACAGTGTTGATTTTTGCAGCACATCAGCAGCTTTGCCTTAGTGGACCCAAGAGAAGTGCGCTGAGATAATGCAGGCATGTCAGGACAAGACAGGAGAGGCCAAAGGCTTTACACAACTGACTATTATTACAGCCTTGCGTATACTCATCACGCATATGCATATTAAATACAAAAATTTCAAGGAGATGATCAAAACTGACCTCAAAAGCAAAAGATTAAAAGAAGTTTGCCGAAGCAAAAGAGCTTACCTGTTTTAGAACCTCTATTAAAACTAAACAAAAAATGAAATCTACAGCTAAGTCCCTCCTTTCAAGTAGATAATCTCTTTCACGTTGCTGGTCATCCCTAAAAGAAGAAATCAAGAACACGTGTTGTCATACACAAGACTGAGTACAAATCATGCAGAGAAGAGGTATCCATGTCTTCCACGCAGTCGTCGCTGCAGACGTATATAAAACGGGTGCCTAGCAAGCCTCTGGGGTTTGGTGCAGCACTGACATCTGGCCCCCTCCTGAAAGGGCCTACCACCGACCAAACCAATTCAGAAAGGGACAAACTGGCTTGGAATTATCAGCATCAGACTTCTTTCTGCGTATCAACCCCCAAACCACGAAGTCACTTCATGATTATCACCCGCTGCCTGAAAGCAGCCCCTGCTCTTCCCACGCAGAGAAGAGCCGATGACAGATCCAACTACAAAACACTTCTCCAAAAAGCACACAAAAAAATCAGACAGACTTCTGCAAGGAAAACTCTTACCCCTTCGATTTTGTGCTAGACCGAGGTCTGTATTCATAAGATTCATCTTCTGTTCCATTTTGACGCCTGTACCAGTCAAACAAGGTGCGTAATAAGGAGGGGAGACAGTGCTCTGCTACGGAGCTCATAGAGCTTATCAACTGGAAAAAGGTAAGAAAAATAGTTTAGTGTGCTGAAGCAATCTAAAAATCCTAGAATTATAATCATTTTTTCAAACTGTTTTTTAATGTCAAGAACCGTATGTCATCTAATTCTATAAAGCAGCAACTTTATAGATCATTTTCACTTCGGACAATTATTATAAATCCAGCACTTAATTATTATGACAAATTTAAGCAAAGCGTTCCAAAGCTCACGGGGATCACAGAATCCTAAATCCACACAGACAACCCATATAACACTACTGAGAAAAAGGCAGAGATTTCAGGACGTCCCTGAACGCCGTCATAGGGACCTCTGAAGTGCACGCACCTTCACGTTACAAATGACAGGTAAGAGATGCCCCTCCTCAGCCTTCCCAAACATGCCTCCTTGGTTATTATACAGACAGAACTAAGAGCTTTTTAGATATTCTGATCTACTTTTAATACATTTTGACTGTCTAGATCTCAAGCTATATTTATTTTCAGCACAACTCCCCTATCCACTGCCCTCTTGGTGTAAACCCGTACGAGTCATGAACACAGCCGTGAAACAGCGGCAACAGAAACAACTACAGAACAGAGACCTTATCACAGCATGAAACTTCAGTTCCCAAGGCTTCTTTTAACTGAAATGGAGACCATCAATGCCCAGGCCCGGAGAGGAGGAGGAGGACTGGAGAAAGGCAGCGCAGAGCCGCTCCAAACTCCCTGCCAGGAGGCAGCAGGGAGCGAGTCCATCCCCAAGCCCTGGCTGGCAAAGGAGGCAGCACACTGCTCACCGATGCCATGCATTAATTACCTCTGGCATCTTACCATTAAGAGGTTTTAACAGAAGCCATCCCCATGCTACAGCTTATCTGTTATTCACTGTTCCATAAAACCGAGGTAACACCCATGCCCTTATTTCTTATTTGGGAGGAACAACCTCATGCACCAGTACAGGATTGGGGTGGACCTGCTGGAGAGCAGCTCTGCGGAGAGGGACCTGGGGGTCTTGGTGGACGACAGGTTAACCATGAGCCAGCAGCGTGCCCGGGCTGCCAAGAAAGCCAATGGGATCCTGGGGTGCATCAAGAAGAGTGTGGCTAGCAGGAGGAGGGAGGTTCTCCTTCTCCTCTGCTCTGCCCTGGTGAGGCCTCATCTGGAGTACTGTGTCCAGTGCTGGGCTCCCCACTTCAAGAAAGATGAGGAGCTACTGGAGAGAGTCCAGCGGAGGGCTACGAGGATGGTGAGGGGACTGGAACATCTTCCC
>Ga0065711_1038549_pt1 | contig 18649 bp, 13 predicted proteins | sample Hoacrofraction12_FD_59098 | JGI IMG/M metagenome (GOLD analysis project Ga0065711, IMG submission 59098) | Hoatzin crop microbial communities from Cojedes, Venezuela - Epithelial fraction 12 v2 (version 2) | ecosystem: Host-associated > Birds > Digestive system > Esophagus > Crop | place...
GGGGGGGGCGGAATTAGAACTGGATTCTTACAGCTGTCAGAAAAGTCTAATTTACCCTAGCTGAGATGTAGGGAACAAACATAGATTAACAGCACTTTGGGATATCCAGGAATTAAAATACACTCATTCATTTTCATCAAGGTTTCTCTCTGTTGGAGAGTGATTTCCTTCTAATTCCCTTCTCACACACAGAAACAGCAACAGAAACAACCCCAGTGAAGTCCAGGGATTTACACTATATTGCTACAAACAAGAGGATAAAATCAGACTCCTCTACAGTTCTCACCCAGGTCTCTGACACTGTGCCTTTCTCGCGTTGTGAACAGAGATAAGCCTCTTTAATAGGTAAAATCTGGGAGAAGGACAGGGAGAGGATGGCCTGAAGGCAGCAGAAGTTGATAGCAAAATGTCACTAGGAACTGAGCAAGCACACAGGAGGGGAGATGGAAGCACTGGAAAGATATTTTATGACTTGTGGGCTTAAGAAAAATCCTCAGTTACTTATTGACATTGCTCCTGTAATTATAAATAAACACTTTGGCTAGACAAAACTCAAGTTTTTGTCACCTGGGAAGTCATTCAGTCTACTTGGTATGTACACTCCCTCTTTGCAAACAAGCGTGGTATGGCACCACAGAACTGTCTCAAGACAGGGTACAGCATTCTCCGATATTTCAAATTTACTTTTCATGTCAAATATACTTTTCAACCCTACATGGTCCTAGGTGAGCCTTCTCACCAGAAAAATGCTTCACACAACCCCGAGGAAGCAGGCCCTACTACAGCCTCCTGTAGCCCTGAACAAAACACTTTAGCACAGCGAAAGGAAGGTCACGCTCCTGAGTGGTCCTATCTGTCCAAGTTTAACTTCAGTGTGGCACTCTGCTCAAGATGCAGCGGACCTGGTCCTGTAAAGTCTTCCTATTCTGTGTATTCCTTATTATCCTCAAGAGCCCATTGGTATAACGGGGCTCTGCGCCTTGGCCAGATGCGTGCTCGTGTTACAGTGTTCAGGAGCAGGAAACACCTAAAGTCCTCCGCAGGAGGACTTAAGATACACAACAAAGTGATAAAATTAACTTCTAGTCCTCTACCACAAACATACAGAATCACAGTCAAAAAGCGTATGTATTGAATTAGCTGAAAAGCCCATAGCTCAAAGTCCAGACTCAAGACCTGGGTGTGAACAACAGTAAAAATCTGCTGATGACCTTCACCAGAAGATCATCTGACAACATCCAATGCTGAGAAAGAAAGCACTGCAGTCAAACAGATTGTATCAACTGTCCTATGACTCACAGCAAATTTGTCCCCAACAGACAAGGAGAGCTCAAGAAATCCTGAAATACACCAGCGCCACAAGAAGAATGATACCACTCTCTTCCTAAAAGAAAATGCAGAACAGTTGCACCTAGTAGTCATAAAATCAGACCACAACTTCCTCAGGGCAAAGTACGTACCAAATCAGTTAAAGGATACAACTGTACGCTCAGTTTCAGCAGGACTGTACTCCACCCTGGCCATCTCTCTAGCTCTCATCCCATCTCTAGGCTCTCAAAGGACTTTGGGAAGCATTAAACTCTGGAGTTTCAACCACAGGTGGCATCAACCACTACTTCGGGTGCTTTACTTAGAAGCCCGTGTCAAAGCACAGCAAGGACACAAACCCAGAGGCCACACCTGCTCTGGCAAACAAGAAGATGGTTGGCAATACTGGAGCTCCAACCACTTCTTGCTTCCAACAGAAAGATGGTGGTAGGAAATTACCCTCCTTTTGCAGAGCTGCCACAGAGCCGTGGTGAAGTGTGACTGAGGTGACAGACTACTGGTGTTGAACAGACAGATGGGAGAAAGGACGGAAAATGAGAAGGATGCATAGAGTAGACAGCTGAGGGAGAAAGTTAAGAGAACTGAAGAGTGACATGAACAGATAGGCTATACTGAGCAAATTTTTATCAGGGCAACAGAAAACTGATACTGAACAATATAATCCCCTTGGAAATTTAACTTTCCAAGTTAATTGTGTTAAGGGTCATGGGACCACAGAGCATAGTGTTTCCCAGGAATACTTTCACTAGCAATCTTCATGGTGTCACAGGGGTGACAAAAAGAATAGTATGCAAATACAAGTTTAAATTTTGACATTTGTTGTTCACTTACTGTATTGACAAGTAGATTACATCAGGCAACAGAGCAGATGCTGAAGGTACTCTAGACTAGAATAATATTATGTTCTCATTTGCACAGATACAATCAGGAGACAAATTAGATAAGGAGATAAGCTAGTAAGGGTATCCCTTTCCATATGTGCTTACTTGTGTGTAATATATGCAATGTCTTTCCCTCCTAATTTGCTATTTTTAGTTTTAACTGAGCATAGTCTCTTACCTAGAACCTCAGTGAACTGTATTTCCTTGTGCCTCCAGAGACAAACACATCTAAATACACATTAGAAGATCACTTCTTTCCACCAACTCTGGAGAACAGTACAACGATCCTTCATCGGTTAACATGCAAATCCCACAGTTAGGAGAAGCGTGCAGAGCGACATCAGGCCCATGACTGGTTTTGGTCTCTATTTCAGTGAGTTTGCCAGCAGCAGAATCTCGTAACTCAAGCAAGTGATTTTCACCCAGCTGGAATTGGCCATTCTGTTCAAATGCGCTTATCTGGACACTGAACAGCTGTTTGTTTTCTGGAATAACCACTTATGGAGCATCCGGATCAGAAAGTACAAACATATTGGCTAAATTGAATTAAAGGCAGTCAGTCACCCCAAATTAAACACTCAGATGAAGATATTTCCAAATACAGCACCAACAACTAAGTATCACACAGATGGGGTAGCCTCATGTTTAAAACATAGGACGGAGAGCTATTAGATCCTAGTTTCCCCTCCTACTTCCGCTGCTTGTTTTTTCCTCTTGATCTTGAGTAAATTATTTATTGTCAAGACTTACATTTCACCAGACTCAAAAAGAGGCAGTGTTGCAATAATTAATTCATTATTCTTTCCAGAGCACTCTAAAATTATTAGATGCTGCTGCAGAAATGCATATTATTAGTGTATTATATTCCACTAGCAATTCCTAAAATAACCCTATCTCGCATGGATTTATGGCATTCTAAATTGAAGTCACTGGTACCTTGAGTCTTGAACCAGTACTTTTTCATGGCAGTGTAAAATGAAGGAAGGAAAATAATCCAGCTGTGATCCTAACACAGTTTCTATTTGCACTGTTCTACTCCCATCGTTTCTTTTAGTACTACATTACACACACATTAACCGTAATGACAGCAAGCAAGACCGTTCCAATAAGCTCAACAATGAAAGGCAAAGAGCCACTGTAAATTCTGCAAACGAAACCTGTGGGCTAGGCTCAAGCCCTGCTATAAATGGCGATGTGGCCAATATCACACGCTTTACTAGAAAAACAGTAAAGAAGAATTTTTTAACTGGCTTTTTCAAAGCTCAGCAAGTTTCAGACTCAACAATTGGAAAAATGGTCTTCTTTTAATTTATGCCGTTTGCATCAGGCTGAGAGATGTCTCTGACACAACCAATTGGATCCATTTGCTCATGTGAAGGCAAACATAATTGTATCTGTCCGAAATGCTTTTGTTGCAAGTGCAGACTGGACAGCTGTATGCAGAAATGACCAGTCAGATGTTTGCCGGTCCAGGCTGTATCGCTGCTCAAATGCATTTTCAAGACAGCTGTACCAACAAATTAGGGGTACAGTTACAGACTTCTGTCTCAAACAACTAAATTTGAATAAGACTGCGTGTGAATTGGGATGAAAAGTGATGATAGTTAACTTAGTACATTATCATATTTGCCTAATGAGAATGACAGGATGAATTACATTTTCGTTATCTGTGGGAGCACCAGTTTTGAGGGAAACTGTTCTTACCAAGTGACTGTTTTATTTAATGACTTTTTAAGACGTGTATTCTATAGCACATCGATGCAATACAATTAATACCTCTCGAAGCCCCATTACCTGTTGGTCATCTGGAGTCCATATGCCACAGGTGATCTGACTCTCCAAGTTTATTTCTGAAGACCAGTGTCTTTGTCCGCTGACTGAACCAACCAGCACAAATCCATCTCTATAGGAAATAAGTGCTTGAGTCCCATCATGGCTCCACGTAAAGTCGCTTACCTTAACACGTCAAAGACAAGAAAACAGATGTATGGGATGTGTAGGACTTTTTGTTGTTTAAATAAAAGGTAGCAATGCACAGCACTGGACAGGGCAACTATTAGCCCAGTTGTAGTTCTGATGTCATGGCTACTGGAGAAAGCAACTGTCCTTGCAAAGCATCTTTGTGACAATCCATGTATATTCCTTTCAATACAGAAAAGTTTAATTTTCTCCTGTGCTTTTCGAAAGGTATAAAGCACCATTCATTGTTCTCTTCATTTTGCCTCTCAGGACGTGATCGCTCTCGACTGCAGAGAAAGCAAGCATGCCTACCTGTGCCCCCCGATCGTTCACAAGCTCCACAGACCATCTGCCTTCGTATTGTATCCAAACAAATATTCCTCCATCTGCATCGCAGGTTGCTAATTTCTGGAATGGTTCGTTCCATCTCACCAGCACAACCTTAAAAGATTACAAACAAAAACAACATTACCAAAACTGCATGTTGTGCTGACAACTATTTAACAAGAACCAGTTAAACAATACTGCAAAATAACCATCACTGCATTTAAATCCTCAAGAAGACATACAAAATAGTAATTTTCAGCACAGTGTTAGGCGCCTCTCAAGTACAGCTGGAACCGTTTTGTCCTGGCTGTCAGGAAACGCACAATCTCTCGCTGTCAGGCCTTTCTGGAAGGCATCGCGTGCTTTCAGCAAAAACACACTGCACAGCGGATTTCACTGCAGAAGCAGCAAACAGGAGGCCCCGTACAGACCATCCAGCAGTCTTTCAAATGATTCCCCCCACCGTAATCTCAGACTGTCAAACTCTACGACAAATCATTACCTCTTGCTGACTTCAAATGAAATTGCATGCACCGGTATCAGATTGAATTTGAATACTCATATCAATAGTGGCATGAAAACAAATTTGAGAGTCCCACATTATTAAAAAATAGAAGTTTCATAGAGAAGTTGCTGTGCTACTGAGTGCAAAAGGAATACAAAGCAGTTTTAGGCTTTTCTCTCCACATTGAAGCTATCTGGGCTTTTCTGGAGAACACAATCAAGTCTAAACCTAACAAATAGCGCTATCATTTTTAATTAATATCATTTTAACAAATACAGTATCTTTCAGACCTCAGTATAGAACTGAAAAAAGTATGTCATCCTAGTGCTCGAAGCAGAAATTACTGTAAAACCATTTACCTTCTGTTAGTGACTTTTTCTTAAAAACTTTTTTCTAAATTAGTTTTATTTCAAAAACACGGAGATATATACAGGAAGCTTGCGTTCATACACAAGGAGATTACCCCAGTTATTTTATAGAGACACAGCATATGCGAACAGAGAACACATATATTAAATAGGCAAGCAGTAGGGTGTTATTTTAACTACTTAATGGACTTCCAGATCTAATGATGCTTTTTCATAAATCAAAATAGATAATTGGCCATTTCAAAGAGACAGAAGATTTTCCCGAAACATCTTTTGCTATTTACAGAGATGGACTAATGCCCCTAAGATTCCAGTCCTCAAATGAGCTCTAAGTAGACAGACCCATCACGCTTCACAACAAAATCAGCAGTCGCTTTCAGAATTAGGATATAAATATGCACATCTGAAACCTAAACTTGACAGATGAAAAAAGATGATCTTATTAGTACGTGCTACACTTACTCACAAAGTGTCAAGGGTCAGAACTTCAGAATGTATACATCAGTGGAGCTCGCCAGCCTGAAGCATCAGCCCTTGAATGATAAAACAGCTAAAAGAAAACGGTTTCCTTGTGCATATGTGAAGACTATGGGGAAAAGCGAGTATGACAAACCACCTCTCTGTTGTTAAGCAGCTAAGCAGAATCCCATTGGAGATTCTGCAGAAAAAACCACTTGCTTCTGCTTGATTATAACCTTATAACCTTGCAGCTGCACTTCAAGTTGCAAGTCCTGTCTCCAGTGGGGTGGATTATATCATGCCACTAGATGGATTATATCACACATTGATTTTTTTTTTTTCTAAAGAGAAGTAAATAAAATATTCCTATGTAGTAACACAAGCAGCTGTTCTTTGGTAGAAGTTTCACTCTGTCCCTTCCATCTAAACAAGCAGAGCACAGATGTGTCAAAATTTAGTTTTGTCTTTGGTGTAACTCCCGTGCACAGAGCCGTTGCTTCATCCACCCTGAGGCAAAACACAATGACAACATAACTGTACTTGCCAGTAATGCCTAACAGTATTAGAAAAGAAGTGAAGAAAACCCCATGTGTAACACAAGGATAGCACTGAAAAACCTTCATCCTTGAAGGCTGGGAGCTGCTGAGGCTAAGGATGGCTATTAATGGAGTGGAAGGTACTTATCACCACTGATAATCAGACATTTAATGCTCAGATGCTGCCCATGCTGAATATTTCATAGATCATACAGAATAAATTGCTACAGAAAATTTGGGAACAAATGACAAAACTAAGAGTTCAAATAACATGTTTTTTAACTAACACCATCAAAGGTCTGTCTATCTGTCTTAAAATTGCCCTGTTTTGCCTGGCAAAGATTTGAGATGAGCATATGATTTTACAGATTAGACATACCGGCTGACTTAATGATATGAATTACGGGCAAAGTGACAACAGTTATCTTGATGCCGTTTGTCTCTTTTCTACTTTAAAAAGGAATCCTGTTAAAACTTGAAGATACGTTGTGATTCAAATTCTGTACAACCTGTCTTTTCTTTGGATTTAATAAAACATGCAAGAATACATTTGAATGTGAACAAGATTAACCAGAGCCTCCCTCACTCCCTCCATCCCAGTTGGATAAAAATTAGCAGCTCCCAAAATAAACTTACTGCTTTATAGTCACAAACGAAAGAGAGACAATGATTTTCTACACCGTCTTATAACATGTTCATAAGGAAGCAAATCTGTAATTTCAAAAATTCAACTTCTTTAAACAGAGTGAATATTATCATTTTATGAGGTCATTTAGAGATGCTTCCATCATTTACATACTGAAGCAGAGATAAAGAAAGGAAGAAGGATTGCCCTAAGTATTAAGATGGCTTTGGCTTTTACATTGGCTAAAATGTAAAGCATATGAAAACATGCCCCATTGACAGTGCACTTACATAACACATAAGCTTGAATTACCCCTTTGTAAAGAGGAATTTTATTGCTAATCCATAAAGGCAAAGATATCACTGCTTTCACTAACTGTTTCATCTCACAGGGGACCCAATTTTACTTCTGCCTTTATGGTTCTCTGCTTCCTACTTAGCATCTTCACACAGGTACTGAAGGACTAAACTGTTTTATTTTGTATTGAAAGAACAAAAACGTTGGTGTGCCAAAGAAAGATGTCTGTGGACTATTTGTGGCCCACATAGCCTTTGTATATTGCCTAATTATTTTGTTTTTTCTTGTTTGGTTGTGGGTTTTTTTTAATGCCTATAAAAATTGTAAGCTGGGCTTGTTCTATTCTAGCAAAACTCCATATCACAGGCATTAGTCAGCTTCTAAACTGCTATCTCATACAGGAAATGATCTCCTGTGATTAAAACTTCAAGGAACTCCTGGCTTAATATATTAAGTACAATGTAAAGGCCAATATATCACCACAAATGGGATGCCTTCCATGAAGTCCAATGAGCTTTTGAATCAGGTTCTGATGTCTACTTTGAGCTCCTTTTTATACAATGCATAGTGGTGAAAAATTTGTTTCAAAATTGGAACATTCAGCATCTTCAATAGCTTTGTTTTAATTATCAACTTGAATTTCAGGAATTAAATTTAATTAATCCTAATGGTGCTAGAAGCTTTCCCCAAGAACTGTCTGTGTGCTATAATGCCATAAACACAGCATAATCAACCAAAAAAAAACCCCTTTAAATATTATTTTCATCACAAATTAAGGCTATATGAGGATTTGTTATCCTCAGTGCTAAAAAACTTGTTAATGTACAAATTTAAAAGGGAAAATACTATTAACCTACACTTGGGAGATGAACCCATGCATTCACTTCCAGTACTAGGGACTAATCAAGAGTGAAATAATTGATAACATTTCTCAATTAAAAATGTTGTGCAAACATAAATTATAGTTTATGAACCTCAGTTACTTCCCTGTACTTCTCATCTTCACAGATGCTCCATTCAGAAAAGGCCTTGTCTTGTAGCAAAGGAAACATCTGTACTATTCTAACTGAAAAAACAACAGATTTTTTTTTTTTTAAGATCACTTAATTATGCTTTAAAATCTCCATTTCCATTCCCTCTAATGCTTTTTGGTCCACTACTGCAAATTGCAAAACAAAGTCCAATCAGTCTCTGGCCCAGAAGATAATCAAGTTTCTTAGAAAGACACTGCCACAGAAAGACCATCATGCAGCTAGCAGTCTTATTATTTATTAAAATCTAAGGCAAAAAAATTTGAGTAACTGCAATTTTTGGAGTAGCACATCTGTGGTTTATAGTAAATGTGACCTCTTCCCAACAGAGGTCATGTCTGGTGATTTAAATTCATTCAGTGCTATTGACACTTTTCTTACATTTTTCACATTTTTTAACACAATACAAGACCGCTAAAATCCAAAGCATTCTGAGAGCTTTAGTTATTCCTTATTTCATTACAGTTTTTGAAGAAGATGGATGAAAACATGATACCAATGCACATTCCAAAAGCAGAAGTCCTTAATCTAGAATACCATACAACAGTCATTACTGAAATCTTGCGTCTGTACTTCCTAAAGCATATGGCGCATAGTTGCTATAGAGGCAAGGGACAAACATCTAGAAAAAATAAACGGCTAAATAACTAGGGCAATTAGTTCCTAGAGTTCCTTACCAAATTCAGACAGATGTTCTTACTGAAGGAAACTACACTACACTGTAGTGAGTTAGTGAGTCATTTTTTTTTTGATCTCTGATCCTCCCTCCATTTCACTGGAAAGCAGGTGTAAGCTCTAAAGGCAGAGTTCTTCTCCAGCATTCATTTTCACATACTCTGTGGAGATCTGCTGGTAGATGGACTATGGCAGCAACAGAGAGTAGAGAATACTTGATGGCAAATATTTGCTTACAGCACAATTTGCTACACCTGGAGAGCCACGTTCCTTTCCATGGCATGCATATTTCTGAAACTACAAGTGAACTAGGCATCTTTGCAGGGCGCACAGGATTTAACACATTATAACTCCATTGAGCATATACAACACTAAACATCACATGCAACTGCTGGCCTTTTCTTCCCCCTAATAAATCATATTACATTTCTGATGCTACTGAAAGTGCTGATACGAATCCACCCTCCAAGCAGTGATGGCAAAAGACCTAACTGTTCCTAGGCCAGAAACAGAAAAACTAATAAAGAAAATGATGATATTGCCTACAGTAGCAGAGTACAGGACTCCGTCTGTTTGAATGCTTCTTCCAACCCTGTGTTTTTAGGGAAATACTTAAGCTTTTAAAGGAACATATGAGGGTTGAAACAAAGCACTGGAAAAGGGGACTGAAAAAATCTACCAAGGATCACTCAGCATCACCTGTTTGCTGTATCGAGCAAACCTATTACGCAATCCCCTAATAAGTAAACTGGCCTTCAGTCATGGTTATAAATATAGAGAAATATGTGCACATAGTGCATATAGCATGTGCTACACACTGGCACACATTATGGTTTATTAATGGCAACAAAGATGAAGAGATGTGTAAGTATATCCATCAAAGCAAAAAGATGAGTGTATACTGGGGAACAGAAATGAAACGTAGAAGTAAAGGGATCAGAGAAACCCACAACTATCCTTACTGTGAATAAGTCGTCAGGTGGTAAGAAAATTGTATTGTATATAGTTTGTTTTGCTTACTCCTTATTATTAGTATTTCCTCTGTTGTCTTATTAAACTGTCTTTATCTCAGCCCACAAGTTTCCCCTGTTGTCCATTCTCCTCCCCATCCCGCTGGGGCGGAAGGGGAGGGGTGAGCGAGCAGCTGGCAGGTCCTAATTGCCGGCTGCCAGGTTAAACCACGACAGCCTTACATATATGTAACAATCAGTGTGTGCACGAACACACATCCCTATTAAATCCTTGAGGAAACTGTGCCAACTTTGTACCTATGTTGACTTGAAGTTAGTTAACTAAAGCAGACTTTTATAATGAAAATGTAATTTAAGTGACAATAGGTGCCCAGAAGAAGCAGTAGGGTTTCAGTTAACATGCTGTTGCTTCTCACTACATTTCATCTATAACTCATGTTTTCTTCTGAACAGTTCTGCATATGTTTAGTTCAATGAAATGCAAAGTTTAACTATTTCAAAAATATTTGTATTCCTAAAATAAAGTCTATTCAAGTTCCTCTTTCCTAATTTCTCACACTGCAAACAGATTGTTTGCAATTGTTCTTACTTTCATCTTCACTTATGACACTCATTTCTTGCCATGACAATAATGTCAGGATAACTGTCTCCATTCAAACTAATTGAATCATGCAGAAAAAGAGCATCATGTACGTATTTTTCCTACTAATAGTACTACACAAAAAATCAGTAGACGTGGTAGACAACTAGTTTGCTTCTCCTGTGGTGGCACACCCTTCTTCCCATCCTACAGAAGCTGCAGCCACTGGCGAGGTGTGCCCATGGCACGGCAGCTGCTCACAGCTCCCGGGGATTCAGCTTCTGCTGTGGGCAGCACTTGCCACTGCCACTCGTACATTAGAGGTCTGCCCCTTTCTCCCAGGATCCTACTTCTTCCTTGAAAAAAGCATATTACTCTGCCAGCAGCTGTCATCTTGGTTCTTCTGGTCATTGAAAAGGAGCCTCAACTTACATAAATACTATTTAAACAAATATAACAACATTCTTGGGAGAGATAATATAAAAGCTACCAATTATGAGGTTTTAAAAGTACAAAAAAAACCATGCAAGAATCAAATTTGAATAGCCTTTCTTTTTTTTTTTTAAACTGGAAATCTGCTTTCATGGCATAACATTATCAATAATCTAAGTGCGACATCCGTGTCAGTAGGGGACCTAACCTTGCCCTAACTGAAATCGGAGGTAAGGCTGGACCAGCAATAAGGTGCTGACCTTAGCAGACATGAAAGGTCCAGGTCCAACTCTGTACCTTCTTCTGACCACAGACTTCTTGGCCTTCACGTGAAAACCTACTTCAAAGCAACTACATCCCTAACTAAACACCTCAGGTAAGGGTCTAAAGGTAAGTACAATGTAGGGATACACTAGTAGCTCTGTGCCATTCTGTTCAATATGCTTGCTCTAAATTTTTTCCCCTTTGTCCTTAGTGTTTGTTTTCATAAAGCTCAGAGCACACACTGGGCTGACAAAGACTGCAGAAAGAGAAAAGGCCAGGTAGGAGAGGTGCAGTTTACCAGGAATATCCTTCTGAGCAGGCACAGGGGAGGCAATTCTTCACCCAGCACTCACTCTCTCTCTGTGTGAGCGGCTGGTACCCTCTGCAAGTGACAGTGTGGCTGCTCACCCACTGGCAAGAGTGTTGATGCTCCCCAGCAAGTTATGTCTATTTGCTTTGCAGACGAACGCCACACACGCCTATTTTAAAAGGTATCTTGAGGTTGGCATCCAACACACCACATATATCTACTTTTGAAATGTATCACATGGTTAGCATTCAATCCCCAATGGAAGGCAGTCAGTCTGACCTTTAAAAACTCTAGGGGATGATTTTGGCAAACAGGCAACTGCAAGAAAAACTTGTTTTGATAGCTACTTTGAGGAGGGAATGTACTTGGTGTGAGTAAGAAGTCGTCTTAAAAATACCTAGACTGTCAACATCTCACTGAATACATTTAGGAGCCTTGATAGTAAACTGCCAAGACAAGGACTCAGAAAGACTCTAAAGCTTTACAAATCTGCTTACGTTCCTGAAGCCATATGTTTTATTTTAAGAAACACACCCCAAAAGATAACTTTCCATAGAAAAATCATTTTTAGAGTTATGCCATGCTCACTTCCAGTGAGGCAAACTCCTTTACAGCATGTACATTGCTACCATTGTCTCCTATCGATGGTCTTCCTGTCCTTCAGCATTCCTGCAAGGCACTTCCGTTTAATTGCCCATACACATTCCCTAGAAGTGCAGAGGCAAGTCCAAGTTCATTAAAAAGAAATCAAAACTGAATGATGATAAGGACTAGCAAAGGATAAAATAGCACTTTCATCACCTTCCTTTATAGGAAGAAAGATTTCGCTTTGTTCTAGTTTCTGTACAGAAAAAAACATCATAATAAAGAAAGGAGAGACAACTGTTCTAGCTAAACAACTGTTTTGCCTTAAGACCAAAATACCCAGAGCAAAAGAGTTCCCCCTCTCTCTAGCAAATCACTGATGAGCACTTTTAGGAAAGGTCCATTGCTGTTAAAAATACGACACATGCAGGAAATGTGCAGAGCTGGCAGTTCCTTGGGTTTGAGCATCTATGGCCAAATATCAACCCACAAGAAAAGAAACACCAGATTTATAATTCTCTGGTATTTAGCCTACATTAAATTAAAAGTACATGAGCCTACTGCTCATTTCACTAAGGTATCACCAAAAAAATTAACAGATGGCATAGATCAGGACCATTTTACAACCTCCACATTTACGCTCACTTTTGGGCCGTGTAAAAGAAGCTCACTGTAAATGAACCTCAAGCTTTAAAAACAAGAATAACACTCACTGACATCCACCTATGCATCATCACCATAGATGAATTCAGAGACCACACACACCTCTGTTAGAAGTTCAAAAGAGAGGAGGGGAAAAAAACAATCAAAACACCCCACATAAGATAGATTTAAAATTCTTTTGTCTTTTTTTTTCCTGGCTAAAAATACCAAAAAATATTGGACGCAGAGACACAAACACCCTGTAGCAGAGCCTATGGCTTTTATTCTGTCTCCTTTTTAAAAGTATGCAGTCAAGGACAAAATACTGTTTAAAACCATATATTATATCTAAAATGACAGACCACCAAGTAATTATGAAAAAGCCCCAGAGGAGACAGGATAACAATAAACATTACTGAAAACCATTCCTACCCAAAATGAACTAGCTCTGCTCTGCTTTCTCAGCAGCAGCTACTTAGGAATTCCTACAGTATCCTTCTGCCTTGTAAATGCTATCTTGCTTGGGAATACTCCCAGGCTAATGAACTGCTGGAAAAAGTCAGTGAAGCGACGATGACAGGGGCACTCTCCCATGTACTCCATCTCCCATAACCCAGGAGGAAGCAGTTAATGACCTGCTACTCTACCTGGACATTTAAAAGTCTATGGGGCCGGATGGGATCCACCCAAGAGTGCTGAGGGAATTGGCAGAGGAGCTGGCCAAGCCACTCTCCGTCATCTGTCAGCAGTCCTGGCTAACAGGGGAGGCTCCCAGGTGACTGAAGGATCGCCAGTGTAACACCCATCTACAAGAAGGGCCGGAAGGAGAATCCTGGGAACTATAGGTCTGTCAGCCTGACGTCGGTGCCAGGCAAGATTATGGAGTGATTCGTCCTGAGTGTGCTCACCAGGCATGTGAAGCACCACCAGGAGATCGGGCCCAGCCAGCATGGGTTCATGAAAGGCAGGTCTTGCTTGACCAACCTGATCTCCTTCTATGACAAGGTGACCCACCTAGTGGATGAGGGAAAGGCTGTGGATGTTGTCTACCTAGACTTTAGTAAGGCCTTTGACACTGTTTCCCACAGCATCCTCCTGGAGAAACTGGCTGCTCATGGTTTGCATGGGTGTACTCTCTGCTGGATAAAGAACTGGCTGAATGGCCGAGCGCAGAGAGTGATGGTGAGGGGAGTTAAATCCAGCTGGCAGCCAGTCATGAGTGGTGTTCCCCAAGGCTCAGCATTGGGGCCAGTCTTGTTTAATATCTTTATCAATGATCTGGATGAGGGGATTGAGTGCTCCCTCAGTAAGTTTGCAGAGGACACAAAGCTGGGCGGGAGTGTTGATCTGCTTGAGGGTAGGAAGGCTCTGCAGAGGGATCTGGACAGACTGGATCGATGGGCCAAGGCCAACGTATGACATTCAACAAGGCCAAGTGCTGGGACCTGCACTTGGGTCACAACAGCCCCATGCAATGCTACAGGCTTGGGAAGGAGTGGCTGGAAAGCTGCCCAGCGGAAAAGGACCTGGGGGTGTTGGTCAACAGATGGCTGAACAGGAGCCAGCAGTGTGCCCAGGTGGCCAAGAAGGCCAACGGCATCCTGGCTTGTATCAGGAACAGTGTGGCCAGTAGGAGTAGGGAGGTGATCGTGCCCCTGTACTCGGCACTGCTGAGGCTGCACCTCGAGCACTGTGTTCAGTTTTGGGCCCCTCACTACAAGAAGGACATTGAGTTGCTGGAGAGTGTCCAGAGAAGGGCAAAGAGGCTGGTGAGGGGTCTAGAGAGCAAGTCTTATGAGGAGCGGCTGAGGGAGCTGAGGCTGTTTAGTCTGGAGAAGAGGAGGCTGAGGGGGGACCATATTGCTCTCTACAACTACCTGAAAGGAGGTTGTAGTGAGGCAGGTGTTGGTCTCTTCTCCCAAGTAACCAGTGATAGGATGAGAGGAAACAGCCTCAAGTTGTGTCATGGGGGGTTTAGATTGGATATTAGGAAAAATTTCTTCACTGAAAGAGTGGTCAGACATTGGAACAGGCTGCCCAGGGAGGTGGTGGAGTCCCCATTCCTGGAGGTGTTAAAAAAACGTGTAGATGTGGCACTTCAGGACATGCATTAGCAGACATGGTGGTGTTGGGTTAACGGTTGGACTTGATGATTATAGAGGTCTTTTCCAACCTTTATGATTCTATGATTCTATGATTCCCAGTTTGGTGGTTAAAAATTCTTAACCAAGTGTTCATATAATAGTGAAATAGAATTTTAGAACTGTATATGTATATATGCATGCACAAGAACATTATTCAAGAAAAAAACCCACTTGCACTATTAAGAAACTGTAAGGGGAAACTTACAAATGTAATATAAATTTTTTTAATAGAACTGTGCTAGTTAACACAGAGAAAGGAGGCAACACAAGTTCTTCACCTTCTGGATTCTATTTTGAGAAGTGTCAGAAAAATAATAGTGTCTCATGACCACATACTGAGGGATTTGCCTGTATCAAATATACAAAGTCTGTCTATATCAAACATAGTAAGGTGAAACATAATTTTTCACTGCTCAGATATTCATGATATTTACATGCAACACATTCAGTTTAAGGTATTACAATAAATAAGACAACAGATATCTACCAACAATTACTTTCTTAATACATATTATCTCCATGGAGGCTCTGATTCAGTTTGGAGACACACTGGCCCACCTGATTTGCAATTGATGCTATACAAACTTCTGATAATTTGAATACAAGCTAAGGAAATGCCATACTCTCAGGAATGCCAAATAGATTTTGACAATGCCACCCGTGCTTTGGCTGGCCTGTGATTCTGCACAGACTGCATTCAGAGCAAACCCCTGCAGACAGTTTTATCTTCATTTATTGGAAATAAAAACTGTACCATGATGCAGTTGGCCAAGTGACCAATAATTTTACTTGTTTGACTTCCCAGAGAACACAAGGCAGCTATAATAAGGGGTTCAATCAGTTACTCAGCTAGAAAAACCACAGCAGGCAAAGTGGACAACCCTGGAAAGCACAAATCACCACTATCCCTTTTTACTGCTGCAGCATAAAGAAGCTTCAACCAGAAGAGACCTTCATGATGTGGGAATTGCACAGCTTATAAACAAGGACAGTCCTTCAAGTTTTTAGCCTTGAAGACAAAGCAAAAAAGCAGGCTAGGGAAGCACTGCAGGGAAGGCTAGCTCTACAGAACTGTAAAATAACTGCACTCACCCAACACGCTTGAGAGGGCTGAACGCAATCCCTCCTGTGCACCCTAATGGGATGTAAGGGTCACTGTGAGATTACCAGATTGCTGGCTATAAGCGTGACAGGAAAAGCACATCCAACTGTCTCGGACAACACTCGACCTCATCTGATGCAAATATTAACAAAGCTATTGATCACCTGTGGTGCACAAAGTAGTTTTCAAGGAACAGAGCTAAAATCGACTTGCTCCTCGGAGAGCAAAGAGCAACAATATTCAGCTTTTAACAATCTAGACGGTATATGAACCACAGACTAGAGATGAAAGTTGTCTGATCTGTATCCAAGAGCCTGAGCCAGCTAGCTTATAAGCACTACATCACTGAGAAGTTATTTTTATAGTTTAGATAGTTTATCCTTCAGTTCAGCCAGAGAGGAAAAGCAATGAGAAGTACACACGTTTCTGTTCTTTTTTCCCCCCAGTAAAATCCTTAGGAAAGTTTCAGGAGTCAAAATGAGCAGATGTCTTCTATCCCAACTCACTTGCTTGTTGACGAACATCTGGAATGTGACCGAGGCAAAAACCTAGTGAAGGAATGAACTGTATTTAGGCAAGCTCATCTGTCTCGGCACTGACTCTACGTCATCCAGATACCATTTCCCTCTTTCCTGTCATATGAAAGTCTCAATGCAACTGGCTCTCCTTTCAAGTTTTCAATAAAAAGAGAACTAATCTGGATAGGCACAGCATAGAAGCAGAGGCAGGTGGCTACCAAATTTTTCCCAAAGTGAAAAAACTCCTGAACTAAAAAAGAAACTTCTCTACCATTTTATTTTAATGCAAAGGTATGAGTATTTAAACAATTGTTTTGACTTGACAATTTCTACATCTCTGTCAGACACCTTCAAAGAGTTAGTAAGCTACCAGCTCGCAAACAGTTTCAAACAGTAAGTTTGCATATGATCAGGTGCTACTCCACCTAAGAGCCTGTCCATGTCTGTACTACCAAGCCTTCTATACCAAGTCATGTCAACTTTCCTCCCACTGCAAAGCCTTCTTCCTACTCTTCAGGCTGGCGCACACTCCATGTTTAAGTCTTCTATTAGTATCTCTATGTATTGGGTACTTCCAGAGAAGGACTCTAGACACACAAGTAGCAGTGTAAATTGATTCTCCCTGCCCTCAATTCTGACATTTTTCTTACAAAAACTGATTTTAACTATTTATTCATCTGCATCATTTCTGATGCCTTTGTTTGACAAAAAACAAAACAAAACCTATACCTTTATATTCATCAGAAGAATTAGACAAGATTCTACAAGAAATTGCAGAACATCATTGAATTACTTAAAACTGTAGATACACAACATGGATTTAACATAGGTATTATTTAGTAAACTCTGCCATAATAGAAGAGGTTGCCCACAAGCGCTACAGGCCGTGCTTTCCAACTGCCGTGATTCTATGATGACCAAGTTCAAAAGCAGAAAACACTGCTACCGGACATCCCCTTATCAAGCAGCAATGGCATTACTTCAGACTGGGGTGAAGAAAATATTTGTCTTTATTCTATGCACAATTTTCATTTCTTTATGATGCTGAATGGATTTTAAAATAATGGGTTTTTAACATTCTTAAGGGATCAACTTTAAAAAGGAGTTTTAAAAGCAATACAAGTAATTGAAGTTTTTGAGATGTTAGATGAAAAGCAAATAATAAAACAAAAAAATGCATACTGCTGAAGTGGAGTCACAACAAGAGTCAGCAAGTATTGGAATGATGTGAAAAACCAAGGAAGGCAAGGCATTATTAACTGTTACTGTAAGTAATAGGATGGTATTCAGGAAACTGTATTTAGGTTAAATATCAAGTAAAGCCTCCAGTAATGAAATAAATGGTTGAACGGTCTTCTAAAAGAAAAGGTAGAATGGATCCAACCTTTGGAAACACATCACACAAATCTTCACATAGCATTAGAAGGTATATTGCAGGGACTTACTTTTTTCTGTGTGTGTTAACTGACTATACAACATTATTGCAATTCAGTGGTTCTGTTACTAAAACATTATTTTCTTATTAACTGATATTTTAAAAATAATGTTTTATTAATAAATACAATGATACATTATTTTAATTTTCTAATTTTTTAATAGAACAGTATCACTTTGAAGCTCATTTGAGTGCTGAAGTGTTGCACATATATGGAATAAAGACATTATTTCAGTATGGTAAGTATGTGACAAAAATAAAGATATGGTCCTGTTCTATGCATGAGGGTGAGGAGGAACGATCTGTGTCTTTATATAGCTATGATTAAATCACAACTTTTGTTTCTGTCCATAGGCTGGGGATATAAGTGATGGCTGCCTAGCTGGTCTGCCAGCTATTTTCGTGTCCACGTGCAGATCTGCAAGCAATCAGTCATTCCAGTAAGTCTTGCTCTGTGCGTGCTCTTGTTACGCTTTGAAACTTTAGTCTGCTAGCATTTGCAGAGCACAACGCCTTCCTAAAGAACAACAGACAGTGTGAAACAGCCTGGAGTCATTCACTTTTTCAGAAACCTTCAGTAACAAAGCAGTGCCATCACCAGCATGATGATCACACAACTCCATTTCTAAATTATTTCTTCATATTACTAAGCAGCTAGTGATCTTGGGGGGGGG
>Ga0065711_1006411_pt1 | contig 18648 bp, 11 predicted proteins | sample Hoacrofraction12_FD_59098 | JGI IMG/M metagenome (GOLD analysis project Ga0065711, IMG submission 59098) | Hoatzin crop microbial communities from Cojedes, Venezuela - Epithelial fraction 12 v2 (version 2) | ecosystem: Host-associated > Birds > Digestive system > Esophagus > Crop | place...
CGGGGGGGCCGGCCCCGTCCCCGTCCCGCCGAGCTCTCCTCGTGAAAAGCTTTCCGTGGTGCTGGCTGAGGCGGAGCCCTGGGTTTTGCGGGCTTCAGGAAAGCCCCGCGATGCCTGGAGTGGCGAGGAACGCTGTGGCCGCGTCGGGGTTCTGTGGCTTTTTCTTCTTCCGAGCTGCAAACGGCGGGATGTGAGAACGCCAGCGCCGTGGCCGGGCTGCGCTGGAACCGGCTCGTTTGGTACCCGTGGGAGAAGGGGCGAAGTGAGAAGTTGGGGTGTCCCGTGGCCAGCCTGGCGGCGATGCTCCGCTGCGGGCGGCGGTGAAATCCTGCCGACTTTATAGGTTGATGCTGGGCGATTAATTAACCCAGGCCCCTGGCGCGGTTGGTTAGCGGAGGCCGCAATCCGCAGCGTGCGGCGTGCCTTCGCTCTCCGCGGGCGCCGTCGGCAGCGGGGGAAGGCGAACGGCAGGCAGGCCGGGGGCTGCGCGGAGTCGTCGCTCTCGTTGTCCGGCTCTGCTGGGTCTTACCTCGCGCGTGACCTCGGGTCGTAGTCCCCCATTTTGATACTCCCTTACCTTGTAATCCAAAGCACCTTTTATTTTACCTCGTAATGGGGGATGTCTTGTAAGGTCCTTTCGGTATCGGTTCCGACAGCTCTGAATCTGGTGCCTTGCACTTGTACTTGATACTGTCATTTGTAGCTAAGGAGTCAGATCGAGTTCCCTTACGGATTTCCTGAGGGGACTAAGAGTGCAAAAGAGACAGCTGAGTGGAGATCCCTAACCGTTAGCTGACTGTGCTGCTTTGTGCTCCTGCTCCCTTAAGTTAACTTGTGCCCTCAGTGTAGCAAAGCCGTGCTCCTGCATCCTTCTCCCTTGTCAATGAATGTAGGAAACCAGAGAAAAGTTTTGTCTTCAGTTATCGGTGTTACGTTGGTACCTGGATCCAGGACCATCTGAGCAAGGGATTGTGTATGTGACAAAGTAGTTCCTCGTCTGAACAACTTGGTTATCAGCAGACAAAGTAAATGATGTTGGAACCCTTTCTCCTTTGTATTATTGCTTCGTATTCCTTGTATTTTATTTAGTAACAATTCATTCTGATTATACAGGTTATCCTTTCCCTACTGCTCCTCCTGTGGACCCATTTGCAAAAATCAGAGTGGATGACTGTGGAAAAACCAAGGGATGCTTCAGGTCAGTTTGAGAAAAGAGTGCCGATACCTTTATGTTTGCAAATGCTGACTGATTGCCTTGGAGACTTTGGTATATGTTCCATATTCATTTTAATAAATGTTTGTTATTTAAGAACACACTTTCTTAGTGTTATGGACTATATTATTTGAGGAAACTAGATTATTTAAGGATCTACATCGTAGTTATGGACCTATGGTTATTTCATGTTTCTTGTAACATCACGAAGCACTTGCAAAACCAGGGCTGGGAAGAGCAACAGAGTAATACTGTGTGTAATTAATTGCTTGCTGTACTGTTTAAATACTACACATTCTTATACTAGAAGAGTAATAATTGCAAACACTTAATTAATGGTACTTTGTGTATAGCATAATACAATATGGTTTACTGTCATTATACCAAAATGCATTCTTTTATTTGTTTCTTGCAGAAATGTAATTAAGTTCCATAGCAGGAAATTGCAAGGCAAAGTTACGTGTATTTCCAATTCCATTTAGGTACGGTAAACCTGGATGCAACGCGGAGACTTGTGACTACTTTCTAAGTTACCGTAGGATCGGAGCTGATGTCGAATTTGAGTTGAGTGCCGATACTGATGGCTGGGTGGCAGTGGGATTTTCCTCGGACAAGAAAATGGTAAGACACGTACGGTTCTTCATGTTGACAGTGTGCATACTTTTACATGCTAGGATATAAATGATTTATATTTGATCTGTCACAAACAGAGTGCATAAGGAAAAACCGACTTGCTGAAAACAAAGCACCGTTTGGTCGCCAGCCTGGGAGCAGAAGCCAGGCTTACTGCCTTCCAGAAAACTGCCTCAGCGTTCCTAACATGTCCTTTCCCTTCTCCACGGTGAATTACAACAGTATTTCGGTTCAGCTCTGAATGTCTGAATCTTCTCAGCTTTTTGCCTTTTTATTAGAAAAGCCCTCAGGGATAAGCCAATTCATGTGGAAATGTCCTGTCACGCCTTATGTCAGTGTTCCCTGGACAAAAGGCACATCAGAAACTAAATAGAAAATAATAATTTTTTTCTTCAGTAAATCAGCTGACTTTCAGTGATATACATATAGCTTTCACCATTAAACTTTGGCAATCTTTTTGTTTGTTTCATACCTATATGTTGTTCTAGGGAAGCCACAAGTGACTAACAAAATGACTGTTGCTAATTTAAACATAGAAGCTCTAGAAAGCAATCTTGTTAACATTTCTTCTTCCAACTCTCCTGGTTTTTATTAGATTTGGTTTTATGCTTATCCCTGTACTTACTTTTTCATTCAAAAGCTTCACTTTTTATGGTGTTTCAATGAGCAAAACAGGAGCATATACTGTACCGACTTTATAAAACCTGAGCAACAGATGACTAATGCAAACATGTTTTGTCTGCGATTGGTGGTAAAATGTTTAGAATTAAAGTGCAGTTGATAATGTAGGTGTTCGTAAACAGAAACACTCCTGAGTGTATAAAAAAGTGCCGAGCCTATGTCCTAAATCACAGGTCAGAGGACAGGAGTGTTTCTTGTACAGTTGTAAGCAGTAGTCCGAAAAAGGTACAGAATTTAGAAGTCCGAGGCTAGGACTCACAAAAGTCAGTGGCAAGATTCGCACAGACTTAATAATGTTTTTATCAGACCAAAAATGAGAAACAGAAACTGTGAGGGCAGGTGTTTTTCAGTCATTGCTGTATCAGTTTAAATATGACACTGTAAATAAACACAATGAAGCTGGCAGTCTTTTGAGTCATAAAGAACAGTTCACGCCATAAGAAACTCTTCATGTTTGATGTTGTGAGGAACAGTTTTTCAGCCAGATTCTGGGAAGAGTTTAGATGCCTGGCAATGCAAGTACTCAACAGGGTTTTCAAAGCAGCTCAGCACCTTTAAGGATTTGGCCCCAAGCTATCGGAGACCGTGTTAGCAGCTTGTAACTTTGCTATACCTGCAGTGGATCCCAGGGTCTCACCGCCTGCACCTCATCAGCCCCTTGGAAAGCACCCCACCCCCCACCCATTACGTTTCAGCCCAAGCACACCGAGCAGTGTGTTAGGTCTCTGCTTACAGTGAGAAGGATAAAGTAGGCATAAAGTAAAAAGGTTTTGCTTCCAAATTTGCTGCGTACACGAACTAGTGCCTATCAGTCAGCTGGACTAAACCAGCTAGCATTTGCCTTCCTCTCTGCTGACTTCATCCTTTTTCATAACTTCCAGGATGTTTTGGTGTCCTGGGATACAGAGGCTGTAATGGTAAAAGGACTCTGGGTCGGCACAGCGCGGCTGTGAGAAGTGGGCTGTGCCTTGGAGGCCCTAATCAAAATGGTGTGGCCTGGATAGCTACAGAAGTTCAGAAAAAGAAACTATTTTATGTCCTCAATAGATTATTTTTTTTTTAACTCCTGTGACCTATTTCTATGTCTCAAATGACATTATTCTTTTCCACTTGCAGGCTTTTGTGCCTAGGCAGGATTTTGCAACGTCATTCTGTTAATTGAGATTCAGAATGCTCTTTTCTTTCCTTTTTATTTTTTTTGTATGTGAAAACAGCTTTATTTATGCCTCTGTACTTAAGAATGAGGGATTTGTACTCAGATGTATAAAAATTAAACTTTGAAAACAAGTTACAGAGAGCAAGCATAAGCTCAAGACAGAAGCTGGAAAGGTTGCCTGCAGCAGCACTGAGGTGCAGAAACTGTTCAAGCGCATGTTTTACCCAGTTGTCCCCTTTTTCCCCTCACTTTTGGCACATCTCTTACAAAGCCCCATAGCGGTATTCCCAGAGAGGTGAACTGCAGCCTTTTTCTCTCCTTACCCTGTAGCGAAGGACTGAGAGATGATCACACTAGCAAGCACCATGTCTGCCATCAGCATGACACATCGGAAAGATTAATATTGGGGAAGCAGGACCTGTATTTAATACGGCACCAATACCCGTGGCAGTGGAGTTCAGTAAAACACCATTCATCCAACTTGCGCAGTCTTTTGATGGTTCTAGACACGAAAGCTACTGTGAGATAGTACCTCTAAAATTAATGCTAATCCCTGATGGATGCAGTGCTCTGCCACTTTGGCAGTGACCTTGCATAACTCTTTTACCAGCTGGTTTAGTATTTCTGCGAATGACCTCTGCAAACAATTGTCTCACGCTTCCTTCTGTCCGTTGTTTCTTTGCTTGATTGTGATGCTTGGTGGCTGTTTCTACTGCATGAGGAAGCACATACTGATTACTCTTTTCTTGCATCTTACAAGTGTTCTGTATTCTGTTACTGAATGCTGAACATTTTTCATTTTCTCTTAAGAGATAAAAGAAGTGATGTTCCCTTAAGTGGACATGAAAAGAGATTAGAACAAACAGACTGGAATTTATGCTATTATTTGCCCAGATTGAGTAGATTCATCTCCTCTCTTTTGCCAGATTTTACTGGATTTCTGTCCATGATTTGATGCAGTGGACTTTTGTTTTCCTTCTACCAATATGCTTTTACCATGTAGGGAGGAGATGATGTGATGGCTTGTGTTCATGATGATAACGGAAGAGTCCGAATACAGCACTTCTATAATGTCGGTCAGTGGGCTAAAGAAATCCAGAGAAATCCTGCTAGAGATGAAGAAGGGGTTTTTGAAAACAATCGTGTAACATGTCGATTCAAGCGTCCTGTGTATGTTCCCCGAGAGGAAACCATCGTAGATCTGCACTTGAGTTGGTACTATCTGTTTGCTTGGGGTCCTGCAATTCAGGGTAAGTTGATTTCCGTGCTTCTGGCAGAACTGGGGTGACAAAATTCATAAATTTCTTTCAGTTACAATATTCTTACTAGACCCCCTTTTTAAAATGAACTAAAATTCTGGCAGCACGAGGCTTGAAACAGATAAAAAGGAAGACAAAATAAGTAATACTCCTACCTGTCGTGTTTTCTTCGCTATGTAGTCATTACCTCCACTCCCCAAAGATAAACTTAAGTAAGGATAATTCATAACTGGATGTTCTGAATTCCTTTGAAGGATGTTTATTGTTTACCTGAATTTCATTTCTTTTATTCAGAAGTTTAATTTTGGAAAGTGGAGAAATGACCCTACTCACTGACAGTGTAATATTGCATGCTCCTGTAGGTTTAAAAATTACTTGGCTTTCTACCTGTTTCTTTGGTAGAGTTATAGCAAAAATGTATCTGACGTTATTTCTTTCTGCCCCTACCTATTAAAGGTTCTATAACTCGTCATGATATAGACTCACCACCTGTATCAGAGCGTGTTGTCAGTATTTACAAGTATGAAGATATTTTCATGCCATCAGCTGCCTATCAGACCTTCTCTTCTCCGTTCTGCTTGCTCCTCATTGTTGCACTTACCTTCTATTTATTGATGGGAACCCCATGACTGATGGAAAATAGCAAGAATTTGTCAGTGGAAGTTTCTCAGGATGGACTTCTATACCGATGGACAATGCATTTTTCTATTGGAATTTATATCACACCACCATCATCATCTAGCTGCTTTTGAACATAGTTAGCTTCTCAGAAGAATGAAATAACCATCTCCTTTGAGTGGCAGAGTGGTGACAAATCATTTAAGAGTAATCAGTGAACACATAGGAGAATATTTTCGGTGTTGTGACTACTTCCTTAAAAAAGGAGACTTTTGTAAAATCAATGTATGTGCGTGTGTGTGTGTATATGTGTTTGAGAGGCATGTCTGTATGTCTGTTTAGGCAAATTTAGTGATGGACATCTTATCAAATAACAAATTTGCCTTCCAAATTGCTTCCAAAAAGCAAATTTGGGAAAATATTATAATGCTGTTTGGTACTTCTGGAGCAGACAGCACAACTCCACGTGCAGTTTCTGAACTTAAGGTCTGGATACCGACACAGCAGTATGAAACCCGCCCTTCAGTAATGGACAGTTCTTCCAGGTTTTTTTTATAATTATCAAGGGTTACTTGCTCTGGTACTTTCCAAAACTAAACTTGCATAATCAAGCATTAACACGATTTTTTTTGTTTCAATAGAAAAGAGGTGATGAATGTCTTAATAATAATAGTGTTTCCACAACCTTCTTGAAAGATATGGCTACTTCTTTTATGAGTGAGATATAAAGTTATTTAAACAAGGGAAAGGGAGAATACAGTAATATAAATTCTCCATACATAGGAAAAAACAGGTGTAAAACATACAGAATACAGAAGTTCCCAAAAAGCCATAGGGCATCCTCCCAATACATTAAATAAATTTTTGTCTTTTTATGAAAAAACAGTAATTTTACTGACATGTAAATACAGTTTTAAGCATTGTGTAGTAGTATGAAGTAATCTGTTTTTCCACGTTGTGTGCCTGTATGTCCTGTTCATGTTAAAGATTAATATGGTCAGCTGGTGTTAACTTAGAAAGAAATGGAAATATAATTGAAGCTATTTGTAAGGAAAGATAGGGAATGATAAGAAGAGCAGTATCTTCAGTTTCATGAAACCGTTGCTAAAATGTAGTTACTCTGGAAAAAGATGAGCTGAAGAGGAAATAGATTTTTTTAATCACTAATAAATGTTACAAAGATGAATGCTAAATATTACCGAAATGGAAAGCGAGCCACAGAATATTGAGAAAAACTTTGAGTTCTTGTGGAGAATTTCTGTTCTTCACATAATAGGAAGTGTATGACACATGTCTGCATGTAGCAGTGAAATGTGCTTAGATGAGGTTGCTCATTCACCTCCCAACTTGCATTAAAATTCTGTTTGAATAGAATTAAATTTTAAATTGTGCCAAAGTTCTATCTAATGTGGTATGCTTGAGGACTCTATAACATACGATCTGGTAAAGTATGCGATCGACCTCCTGTCTATTCTCATTGCTGCACGGAGTATAAAAAGATTAACTGGCTTTGCTGCTTTTGCATCATTATTCACAGGCTGAAGTTTGTAGACTAATTTTTTTAGGCTCAGCATTCTTCAAACCTATGCTTGAAATATAGGAATTAGATTGAAAATGAATTTATCTCCATCACAAACACTTTATCCCTATTTGAAAAGAAAGATTGCTTAGTAATATATATTTTCATTGATGTCTTTAAGGATTTGTTCACTTACAATTACTGGCCTAGAGTTCAGAAGGGGGAAGAGAAATTCAGAATGAAGTGAACTTTAAAAGTGCATATAGTAGCTTTATTTAGTATAAATTACTTCTTTCAGGTTGGATAACCTATTCATGATCTGATGAAATGCATAGTGGAGACTTCCTAATAAGGAAGATCTGCTTTGGTCCACTGTGGCTGTAAAATTTAGCCTTAAGATTGGCTGATGCAGAGAGCTGAAGCCTGGCTAAGGAGTTTTGTATTCGGCAACCAGGTGAAGTGCAGAAATCGTTAGGGCAAATTCTTTCTCCTTTGTACTAATTTGTAGGCAGCTCAGATAGTGCAGTTCCTTCTCAGAGGTCTCAGCTATTTAAAGCAGCCCCAGGGTTGCTTTAGTTTATGGCCTTATATTTAATGATTTAGTTTCAGGCATTTACCTGCTTACTCACTAAAGGGCTAATCTAATAATTGAAAGGTACTGAAGGAGGGTAGAAACCCATTTTGGCTCTTTTTTTGTTCTTTAATACAGTGCTGGATTTTGGATAGCCTGGCTGGACCTGGGCACAGAGGTATGTTAAAGAAAACAATAATAATACCAAGGTAAATGTGCAACACCCATAGAGCTGCTTTCCACTTGCACGGAGTCAAATGTGCTTAAAGTTCAGGCTCTAAAACAACAGCAAATTCAGAGCAGAGGCAGAGTTGCTTAAGGATATGTCTGCTGCAAAGTATGAACTGCTTCAGTCTTCAGCTGTACCCGTGCTCTCAATTAGGGTAAAAAATACTTTTTTTGTTTTTTTTGTTTTTTTAGGTTACTTGTAAGTGTGCTGTCTGGTGTTCTTGTCATCGTCTTTTTCTCTTATTGAAGTATTTGCAGAAATGTGCACTTCTATAAAAAACTTTCACCCAAGCTTCAAAGTATTTAATTAGCACTAATTAAGTATTTCTAATCAAATGGGAGGACATAAAAGTCCACAACAAGCAGCCAAACAATCTTCTGTTTAGCATTTCAACTGATGGTTGAGTTTAGCTGTATTATTATTCACTAGTCAACTGTTTCAAGATTTTGCATACTACTTCCTAGATATTGGTAAAGCCATAATTCCTGCTCTAAACACTTTGCAGGTAGCAGAGGCAAAATAGAAGAAAGTTTAAGGGGAGCTGAAAGCTGAAAATAACTGGCAGATTAGAAGCAGGAGTTGGGGTAAGGTTCTTTTAGTGAAAAAGGTTTGCTGTCCTGTGGTGTTTTGTGTGAGCGTTGCTCTTCAGAGTGGGAAAAGCAGGAACAGGAGATTCAAGTTGACAAACCAAGAAGGTGCGAGAGCTTAGAAGTTAGTAGCTGGGAAGAAATATGGGAATAAAAAGGCCAAAAGAGAAATGAAGAGGCTGTAATTCAGTGGTACTTAACTTTGTGTGATACTTGGTAAGTCTTAACATTTGAGTGGGCGTAGTAACTTGCTATGGAAAGTATTTTCTTCTTCATGTTTGTTTTGAAAAGCAGGATTGATCCCTGTCATACAAAGTTGCTATAAGGTAACCTTCTTCAAAGTAATTTTTAAGTGATTCAGACATTTCAGATTTTTTTTTTGGATTTCTCTAATTAACAGGTACGAACACCAACCAGAGGAAAAGGTCGCCCTCAGAAAAGGAGGCAGACATCTCCAAATCATTTTTAGTTCCCTTATGGTGACTACTAGCAAGCAACTGTTAAAGAACACATTTCCAAAGTGCTCTTATTTTGAGAATTACTTGCTGCAGGGTGACCTAATACGAAGGCATAGAGTTTAGAAAGTGCCTGTTTAGAGTATGGTGTCCTTTGGAAATTTAACTTTGATCGTTAATTAGAAAGATAGTACTGGCAGAGACCATAAGGCATGAATTAATGTCCTTGAATACGTTCCTTCCTTGCAGAACAAAATGCAGTTGTGACCGTTGCTTTTTATATTAACCATATTATCACCCTTTGCTGACTCTGTCCATCTTATCTAGAATGCTTTACTTAGAGTTTGCAAGTTAGTTGGAAGAGAAATCAGGTGCTTTTATTTGTGACAGTGCCTATCGCAAAGGGACCTTGTTTTTTGACTGTAGTGTTTGACTGGTACTCTGCTACAAATAATAAGATAGGCCTGAAATTACATTAATAATAAGTACAATGGGAAAGAGGAAAAATAAGTGGAGAGGACTGGCTTTTGGAAAGTAATTTTTTTCTTTGGTGGAATCAAATAACTATATATAGTTTTACGTATAGGTGAAATACTCCCAGGTGCTAATTGATTCCCGCCCCCCAAAAAGCCTAGCTTGTTTGATAATGTCATTGGATACTGGATGATGCTTTCTTCAAAATTCTGTCCTTATAAGGGAAATACTCTGGGTTTGAAAGAGAACAGATTGATGAAATAGGTTTGAAATCCCTCTGTGGCCTTCTTGTCCTTCTTGATTGGTTTTGCAATACTTGGATAGCAAGAAAATAAACACTTGTGGCCTCCCTAATCTGAGGCAACCCCCAGATTGGGTTAAAAGTTGTCGAAGCTGTGTTTGGCACTGACTTTTCCAGTCTTCAGCACAGGGATTAGAGAATGACTGGAGCATGGTGTACATCAGCAAACCCAGGCAGTGGTTTTGAAGCTTGTTTGGGGCACCATATCCTGGGTCTGAACCAAGGAGAGGAGCCCTGCAGCTGCCTCTGTGTACTCAATGGCTGCTGCAAAATGGAAAGAACAAACAGCACGGCCCATCCTACACCAAATCCCTTAAACATGCTTACCTTCTTTTGCCAAGCTGTGGATGGTTTTCGTGCTGTGAGTGTCAATGTCTAGTCTTCCTCCAAAAAGTACTGTGCTCCTTGTCACTAGCCTATGTCCTGTCCCCTTTTCCACAGATGCCTTATGCTATTTAGCGAGATGATCCTGAGAAGTCTCAGCCTAGCTGTGAAGAGGAGTTAATGGGTAAGGAGGACTGACAGACAGCTGTCTTCATGATTGGCCAGGTCACAATTAGAAATCTGTGTCATTGATGATACTCCCATTATCTGTAAGTAAATGACTGCTATAAGTTTAAGGGAAGATGCCAGCCTCCCTGTTTTTTGTCTGTCGTCTTACTTTCCAATCCATCTGGTGTATTAGACATTTATAAAGAAGCAAATTATTCTCCCTGTAGAGAACAGACCCTCTGTCTGGTCTTTCTGATCTCTTCTAGGTCCACTGGAAGTTTGTACCATGCCATATTCTAGAGGCAGAATTAAAGCTTATGTGCAAATTTCGTAACTTTAATCACCTTTTAAATTGCATTTTGTGACTCCTTGGTTTCCTTGGTTTCACACACTGATGTGTAGCAGGCATTCTTTACCCCCTCCCTCTTTTTTTTAAAAACCTCTACAAATAGTTTCCCCAAAGACAAGTATCTGGTATTAGCTTTAGGAGAAGGAAACATGTATTTCACAGAATTAAGCGAGGTCTAATATCACTTATTTTCAGAGGTAACTGTTGTGAGAGTGCTAATATTTTGTATGAAGTATAATTTTGTATAGAGCCTTAGATTTATGACAGAAGTGGAAACATGTTTACCTGTTACAGTTGTTTGGTGTTTCACGGAGCTGTGTACGTGCATAACTTGCATGAACTGGCATCCCCCGTTTCAACCCTGACTCCACAGCGTGTAACGAACGGGCGAAGCAGCCAGCTTGAATGCTATACCGTGAGGCATAGGAGACCTCAGATCGTTTAGGACAGAAGAGGGGAGAGACTGGTAGTAAGGCTCAATGACAAGGAAGGGCTAATGGCTTTGGCATACTTCTTATTTTTGCATGAGTTTACACGTGGCAGAGCACGTCTGGCACTTTTAATCACAAGCAAATATTACTTGATGTGAATAGAAGAAACAGAGTCTGGCTTGAATGAGAATTGAGCTTTCATGCGGATCTTAGCTGCATAGGGGCTGATGTGGGCATGAGGTCAGACTCTGCCTCCGGATCTGTATCCCCATGAAACTCCAAGATGAGAGCTAGAGGCTCGATCTTGGTTGCGGAGGTATGAAAGCCTGTCAAGGTCCTGTAGACAGGAGTGTGAGCCGGCTGCTGCAGGAGCTACCTGCTCACTGGCCATTTTACAAACTGCTGGCTTGCGGCAGTTTGAGTGTCAAAAGATGGGGGCTCTAAATCTTTTCTTAACAACTTTCATTGTACATTATCTATTTCCTCTCATTAATATTTCGTTATCCGTTTTTCTGTAGCAGTGTGTTAGGGCTGAATGCAGCTCTCCCACAACCTGCCCAGCACAGATAAAGACCTAACTGAAAGGTTTTAAAGAAAATCTCAATTTCCTGAATACAAAAATTAATCAAAAGAAAATAATTTGGGATTTTTACCATATGTCAACTTTTCACCGCATCTTTTTTTTCATATCTAGTTATTTCTGTGCAATTTATATGTCGAGGTATCTGATTTTTGCAGATACAGAGCAAGATCTGGGTAAACCTTTTTATAAACCTGTTTTATTGGTATGAATTAATCACTTGGGTAACTTCCATTTTATTTTTTTGGTTTTTACAGTGGGTTTGGTAAAATTATGTATGCTTGAACTTGGTTATTTAACTTATCTAATTTGGGCTCAGATAGTGAGGCGAAAACAGTGTAATTTCAAAATGTCAAGGAGAACGTGTGCAGATTGTGGAGTTGATAGGTGTGAAAAAACAGACTTAAGACATTACTTTCTTTGAAAAATCTGTGATTTGAATTGGCAATAGCAATGACCGCTGTAAGGAAAGGGGCAGAATTTTGGGGTTTTTTCTTGGATTGTTAAGTAGTTTGAACTGCACTCTTGGAATCGTAGAATATCTCAAGTTGGAAGGGACCCATAAGGATCATTGAGTCCAACTCCCTGCTCCTTGCAGGACTACCTAAAACTAAACCGTATGACAAAGAGCATCGTCCAGACGCTCCTTGAACCCCATAGTCTTTCACAACTGTTGCTTTTGCCCTACTTCTGTGTTTCTTATCTAAGTAGGAATGCTCTTTCAAACCAACGTGAGGTTGGAATACGTGCAGGACTTCACAGCCCATATTTTAGAACAGCTGCTGCTCCGTATAGGCTAGTTTTGATCTGCAATTAGAGGCTGTTTAGGAATGTCCTTACAAGGTGAACTTTTGTATGGTGCTCTTAAGAAGCTTTCTGTAAAGGTGGTGTGCTCTTCATAGACTAGAGCATTACAGAATTACCTGGTAGCAGTACTTTTCTGCGCTGTTTCTAATTGATACTTGCTCAAATTCATGTTTACATTTTTAAAGAAGTAATTGGATTTTTCAGAAGTGCCGAGCAGCTGCCAGCCTTTTATAGCTCTAATGCCCACTGAGGGCAGTGAACATTTTATGGCAACTAGTGATTGCAGCTTGTTGCACAATTTAGTTTCACATCTCTCTCTTAAGCTTGACATTGTGCAGTTCAATTTCGAAAGATGGTAATAGTAGAAGAATAAATAAAGGAACAATTCACTTAGGTTGTGTGCCAAGGAGTAAAAATATTCTTGCTGATTTTTCACAACAGTTATCTGCAAAGTTTAGATTAATGAAAAATATTCTTCCCAGAATTAATATTTACACGATGTAAATTTGCTGAAGATATTTTTTGTGTGCATGTGTAAGTCTGAGAATTACACAAGAGAGTTTAAAAACAAAATGGTAAACTCTGCTTTGCAGATAAAAGAAGACAAAACACAGAATCCTACATGTTCCCTGACTCCTAGCTGATTTTTTTCGTGGGGCAGAGAGGTCCAGAAGAATATATAGAAACCCGAGGTGTTACATGCTAGGGTATTATGTTTGCAGTTTTTATATACTAACCTTTTTTTCACCTTCTTTGGTATAAAAATTAGCCTCACATTAGTGTTTTTACAGTATTATTTACATTTTTTCCAAATAAGATGAAACGAGGATGAGTTCAATAAATCAAGAAAATACTGTCATATAGAGTATTAGGATAATAGGAAGGGACGCACAGATGCCGTGTCTAAATCTAGGAGGAAAAAATCTCATTATTTAAGTAGAGAATATGATATCTGCTTCTGATATATTGCACTGCTCACATGTAAAGAAATGATTTCTTTTTCAGTTTTTCACAGCTGGTGATATGAAACCAGAGGTAAAAATTATAATAGAAACAATTACCACAACAGATTTTCTCTAAAACTGGAAGTGTCATTCAAGTCTTGACACAGATAGTCAAAGATGAAATTCCAAACCTATTAACTAGTTAGAAAAGTGAAATGGTGGGACCCTGATATTTGTGTGTGATATCTGCAACCTTTATGTAGGCAGATATATTTTTGTTAGCATATTTGAAGCATCATGTGTTCTGTTTAGGTTAAAACAGATGCTTGGTATGCCTTGGTATTTCTGATTAATATATCCTGATGTCTGGTTTGCTTCAACCTCTTCACAAGTAAGCAGGCTGTCGTAGCTATGTTAACTCTTGCACTTTGTTTTATATTACATGAAGCGTAATGGTTGAACCTGAAAGGTCATCTCTGCCTTTTGACTTTGTTCAGCATTCTCAAGACTAATATATAGATAAAACATACAAATAAGCAACTTGCAACTATAGTGCTAAGTGGTGTTCTGCATTTTTTTATGCTAGGCTCTGTTCTGTATGCCAGTACTCGGGATCCATGTCAAGCCAGCGAGCATTTGGTTGGGTAGAAGTGCAGAACTGGGGTTTTGTAGTCTGGAAGTAATCACCAAACTTCTTTGTGTTGATGCACTAGCCTTTTCAGAAAAATAACACTGAATGAATACATAATGGAATTATGGTGACCTACAGAACTACTTTACTGTCAGTGCATGCCCTAAAATACTGCTTTGTAATGTCCGTTTTATACTAAATGTTGGTGTTCAAGTGAGCCTTGTTAGCTGTTGGACAGTGACAGACAACAATATTTATAAACCTGTTACAATAAATGCCTTTTTAGTCTAAGAAAATGTGTGGTGTCGCATTTATAAGAGGGGAAAAAAGGGTTTCGGTGAGGCTAAAGGCATCTCTGCTGCTGCCCTGTGTTAACAATTCCTTCCTGTGACAGGGGCTTGAATTTATTACCCTGAGTAATTCCACTTAAGTCAGTAAGGCTAGTCAGAGTAGAAAATTAACAGATGTAGGGGAATATTTTTTTTTCTTTTTCACCATCAGAATCACAGTGAAGCTGTAAATAAATGTAATCATTCATATTTTAACAAAGTATTAACCCAATTGTCATTTACTATAAGTAAGTAGGACGTAGAGGTTCCTATGGTGACCTCTATGATGTGTTTTTGTAACCTATTTGATGCAACTATAATGAAGTAGCGAATATTACACACTTGGGTGTTTATCTACTGTCATTGCTGCCCCATTGCTTGGCCAGCAGCTCCTGAGGCAGCCAGAACAGGCTTTGTAGAAAAGATGATGATGAAATTATATTACAGATTGGGAACGGAGGGGAAGAACTCCCATAATACTCAGCAAAGAAAAGCAGCTGTAGAAATCTCTCAAACAGGGATGCTTCAATTTCTGACATCTCTAAGGTTTGGGCAGGTATTTTAGCTCCTTGCTGGTGGACTGAGAAGAAGAGTTGGCTCGAGGCACCAAGAAATGTATTGCTTTTACACGGTGTGCTCTGGTTTTTGTGTTGGTAGCATTGCTACCCTGTAGTTGCAGGCTGCAAGAGAGGATGGATCTGGTGTGTGTCGGCTGCTTGTGCACTATCCAAGTGATCGTGATCAGTAGAGATCTTAAATATACTCAATAGAGGGTCTTAAATTATATTCTGCTTGTCTTGTGCTATGTAATGTTTGACAGATTGGTAAGGTGTTTTGTCACAAGCCTGACGAGGCCGAAATACTTTTCTGCTCCTGAGATCTCTGTCTATCCAACTCTTGTTCCCTGGACGTAGCTGCCATGTGGGCTAGCCCTGCAAGACAGTGCTCTGGATTTTATTCATCCCAAGGCCTGACTGGTGCTGTGTTTTGCATGGTGGCCCACTGAGTGAACATCTTTGTGTTGGTGCTATTGACTGCTCTGCCTTATGACCATGCATTTCATTCCCCGTGTTAAATGAACACGATTCGTGGTCTGCTGTGTGAATTACTCAACGCTGCTGATGAAACCAGATATTTCAACTGAGATAGTGAACAAAGTTGTTTCTGCAGTGAAGTCAGTCACTGTTATAATCACTGGGTACAACCAGAGTTGGTGATCCCAAGAACTGGTTTTCATTTTCTTTTTAGCACTATTTTGTAAATGATGTTTAATTCGGAGTCACATTTTCTTAGCGGTTGATCTGCATAAAAGATTAATTTTTTTCTTTAGCCCAAAATACAAAGGTATGTGCCGATGACCTAAAAATACACAGTTTATATCTTAATGATGATCTTTAAAGATTACTTTTTTTTTTCCTTTCGTCCTGCTACTATTGAAATTATAGTAGTTTATGTTGAGTATTTTTCATTCATCTGAAGAGGATATTACTTTGTCATTAAACTGAGGTGAGTTAATAAAGTGAGATTAACCTCAACTGAACGTTCACAAATGTTCAGTGACACAAGTTAAACAAAAAGTCTCTCAGGTAGGGATCGAGTTATTTTCTAAATACGCAGGCCAGTGCTGACACCTTGTGGCTTTGTTACTGAGTTATTTCATAGTTTCATGTGTTTTTTTCAGGTATAAATCATGACTAACTTGCTGTTGCCAGTGTTGTCTGTCGCCTCTGCTTCATGGCCACCCAGCATTTTGGCATCACGTGTAGGACAGCTTGTAACGCTGGGCTGTGCTGACTGCACATCGAGCGAATGACAACTATGGGTGACTGGGATCTTTTGAAGGGGACTCAAAAAGCTCCACTTCGGTGTGCAAAATCATGGGTGCTACTACAACGGCAGGCAGCAGCTACGCACTTCTCTCTCACTAGTTAATATCTCATTGCATGTTTCCCTCTCCATAAGAGCACCAAGGACTATTGGTACTTATCACACGTTTGCTTTTAAGCACATACATGTTTTCTACATTGACACAAAAGCATTCCTTTGCTGCTCTCTTCACCCTTGAAGAGTTACTAATAGCAAAAATACATGCAAATGAACTGTTGGAGAATTTCTGGTAGTATAGGAGCCTGAGGTTCACTACTTACATGTGGCCATAAAATGCCTGAACCACCATGTATCAGTGCAATTTATACCTAAATTGGCATCTAATCTAAAAATCACATAACACTTCAAATCTTAAACAAAACCAGTTGTTGAGGCTGCAGTCGTTGTTGTGGAATTAAGTGTTCAGAACTTGAGGTGTGTCTCGTGAAGATCATGCATCTGCCCTCAGCTGTCACCTCAGATTTTTTTCTGATGTTTATGGTGGTGTCTGTGTTCTTAAGTGTTCATGTTGTGGTAGTATCCAAGTTAGAAATCTTTATTTTACTGCATTGTGGGTTTGTTCTTTTGTTTTTGTTTTGTTGTTGGGTTTTTTTTAAATTTTATTGCTGATATGTTTAGTTGTTTGAGTGAAACACAGAATGGGAAAGGTTTTCTACAGTAGGGACCAAATCATCAGCTTATGTAAATCAGTATTTATAGCTTCACTCAAGTCAAAGAGGTGACATTAATTTTTGTTCCTGAAGAACGTGACTACCTGAGTCTGTTAAGAAAAATCAAAGGAATAAGGATGTGCCTATGAAGATTTGATTTGCTGGCATCTCTGTTTATCTAACAGAAGGATTTGTACTCTCAACTCCCCTCCAACCCTCCCTCCCCTCCCCATGTAAATCTTAAGTGACACTTGCTAATCGAACTTTAATGCAATAAATGTATTGTAATGAGCCATTGGAGTCTATTTTGGCATGCTGCTTCTGCTCTGCAGGAACTGAAGAGAAAAGGTTCAGGTAGCGATGCATGCCTGTTACCTATTTCAGCACTCTGCCAGGAGGCAGATCTATCTGATCAAAGAGCAGTGAGTGACAGGATCGTTTTAAGGTGTGATAAAAGCTTCTTGTATGGACAACTGCTTGTGATGCCTCATCACCATCAGGATCAAACGAAGTACCTGTTGATCTACAAATGCCTCCGCTGCATGGAATTAAAGCTCTTTGTCAAACCTACATGTGATCCGTTCCGCAATGGAAGCCAAGGAGCTGCAGGGGCTGAGAGGGGCCTTTGTAAGCATGAACGTGTGTGTAACGGGCAGGGAAGGCTCTGCAGCACGAAGTTGGGATGGTGGTGCAAAAGCTTCAGGAAAACTGGCTGGGCCCAGCCCCATCGACAGCTGTAGGGTGCAACACGGTTATAGAAGTGCGTGGAGAAAAACCTCCACCTTTCCTCCTTGGGATGATGGTAAGGGTAAGTCTCAGCTACAGTCTGTTGTCTTTATATTGCTCTGCCTTTAGAAGCTGGGCTGTGAGCAGTTGTCGTCCCATTTCACAAGGTAAAAACCATTGCGCTCACAGTAATTTCAGCTTTTAGATGTCTGCACCGTGCAAGAAATGCTCCACCAAAGTCCTGGTGGACACAAATGTACCATGAAGTTACGTCACGTTAAACTGGCATGTAAATCCTAAAAAGTAAAAAAACCCCAAACAAAACAAAACAAAAAAGGCAAACAAAAAAAAACCCTCCCAAAACAAACAGATTTTTGCGTATTACAGAGGTGATATACCTCTGTCTATGTTGTAGAGGATACACCGCACTTCTCATTCAGAAGAAAGCGAAGGATGCCTCTGGGGCTTTCATGGCAGTGTTACCGACGGTTCTGGTGCCTGCTGAAGGCTTGTGCGAAGCTGTGAAAGGAAAACCCTGAGGAGCGCGGTGCCAGCACCAAGCCAGCTCGAATGTGGCGGATCCCGGCCCTCGCCAGACTCGCCCGGACCAGGCGCGTTCGTTCCGCCGGCGGCGGGAGCAGCTGTAAGATGTTACCGCCAGCCTCACGCGTGGGCACGGAGCTCTGCTGCGCACCGGGCGCGGGAGACCGGCTCCTCCACGGATTATCCGCAAAAAAAGCATTTGCTGCCACGTAATTTCGCCGATGTCTGGTCTAAAAGAAGCCAGGCAGGCAGAGCAACTGCTTTCTCCGCGGGCCTAATTCCCAGCGAGAGCGCAGACGCTCAGACAGTGCGGTGCCAGAGCGTGTTCCGACACGGCCAAACCCTCCGGCTGCTGCAGCCCCTCCCGCTCCCCGCCTTGCCCCAGCGAGCGGCCGGGACCGGAGAGCGCTGCCGGGACGGAGACGGGGAGGCGAGCCGCGGGGCTCCTCCAGGCTGCGGCCCTCGGCGGCCTTCCTCGGGGAAAGCCACGAAGCCTCCGGGCAGCCTCGGGCCGCGCCTGGCGGGAACCGACACGGCAGGGCGGGGTAACGGACCGCCGGGACAACCACCCCCCCCGCCCCCC
>Ga0065711_1038532_pt1 | contig 18648 bp, 11 predicted proteins | sample Hoacrofraction12_FD_59098 | JGI IMG/M metagenome (GOLD analysis project Ga0065711, IMG submission 59098) | Hoatzin crop microbial communities from Cojedes, Venezuela - Epithelial fraction 12 v2 (version 2) | ecosystem: Host-associated > Birds > Digestive system > Esophagus > Crop | place...
CAAGGTGGTTATAGCCGTGGGGTTCCACCTCTTCCCATCCCGAACAGAGAAGTTAAGCCCACGCGCGCCGATGGTACTGCACGAGAAATGCGGGAGAGTAGGTCGCCGCCTTTTTTCACAGGAGGCCCTCCGAGGACAACAGTCCAGGAGGGCTTTTTTTTGTGCCTTGGGCAAATTGTCTTGCAAATTATTTGGAAAATTCAAATAATATTCCTTACTTTGTAGTTGCTATGAAGGGACATCTTACCGAAGAAGAGATATTCCCGACGAGCAGTTCTTTGATTTTTTAGCATTAAGAGACGGACGAAAGAACCGCCCCAACCGAGCCGCATAAGACCACGGTGGGAAGACAATGCGATTTAAGGATTTATGTTCCATTAAATAAAAACAATTATGACACGAAAAGACAGACTGATTAACAAAGGAACCAATGAGCGTTCAGAACGTTTATTGAGTGAAAGTGCGCAGAACCACCAGTGGCATGTATGCGAAATCTACAATGGGCGCGAAGGCGGCGCACATAATGGGAAACACGCATTGAGAACCCGCATGCTTCGTTGCAGCAGCAGCGATGAGGACGTGATGCACAAATACTTTGGCATCAAGTCAAACCAGTGCAAACCAATCCGTTGTGACGAACAAATCAACCTGGAGCAGTTCGTTACTTTGCACGGAAACAGCGGATATGTTATCGTCTCCGCCATTCATTCAGCAAGCAACGACGCGACCAACACGGAAAACAATCAGTCGCTTTTGCGGCAGATAAAGCGCAGCGGATTCGCCTTCTTGCCGATTTATTGCCGCTACATCTTGCCGAATGGTTCTGCGCAGAGCGATTATGAACCTGCATTCATTGTCTTTAACCATGATGGCAAGCAAAACGTCGCAGACTTTGGCACATTGCGTCAGTATGCTTTGAAGTGGTGCGGCGATTATGCGCAGCGTTTTGTCATGGTGAAAGCGCCAGGCAAGACGCCAGTGTATGTCAACGCGCAGGGGCAGGAAGTGAAAGTGCGTGATGAAAAGTGTGAGCATGCTCCGCTGCAACACTATTTCATCTCATTGCGTGCGGAGGGTGGGGAAGACGCTGCGCAAATTGAATGCTACATCAATCCCATTCCCCAAAACCTGAACGAAATGATGCGCCGGGGCAACGAAATCTATCTCTGGAGCGTTCCGCCCAAGCGATAAGAGAAAATGCTTCATAACAGACAAACCACAGGGGGGCAATGCGATTTAAGGGTGTATGTTCCATAAATAAAAACAATTATGACACAAAAAGACAAACTGATTAACAAAGGAACCAATGAGCGCTTATTGGTTGGCAGTGCGCAGAACCGCGCCGTAAATTTTATGAACCAGCATGATGTCGCATGCATCACTGCCTTTAGAGCACAAACCGAAAATGAAATGGAAAATAAGCACAGGAACTTAGACCTGTAGGCCATTCTCATGCGCATGGGTTATGGCGTTTCCACGGTTTATGGCATTTGAGTGCAGAGCAACCAAGCGCCGATGGAAGGTACAAAGGGAATCCCTTTTGTTGTGAATCTGAAAGATTCCCCCGACTTCTACAGCTCTCACAATTCCCAGAAACGAAGACTGTCGTTTTTGAAAAGGAAGGGCATCGTTTTGGGAAACGAAGGGCATCATTTTGCATAGGCGTCTTGATGATTTCCGCATCGGTCTCTGCGGTGGGGGCTTTGCCGTCGCGCAGGAGGACGTCGGAGGGCTGTGCTGAAAGATTTTCGCTGGAAAGTTTGGGGTTGTCAAAGTTTTCCACTACCTTTGCAGCAGTTTGAAGCTCTGCACTGGCAGGGGGCCCGGGATGGGACCGGGACTGTCCTAACCAGTGTAGGGCTTCTTCTTTGTTGAAATACTGCCCCAGTCCGTCGTTTATCCACTTCACTACACCTTTCATGTCTTTTGGATAGAGCGTCATGATTTCATTGACTTCAAGGACAACTCCACCTTTCCTATTTACCTGCTGCGCACGCAGCACAACGATGAAATTCTTCCCGTCTTTCTGCAGTGTCGTCAGAATGACCTTGTCCCCGCGGTGTGTCGCACTGTCGAATACAGCGATGGGGTTATTAATACGTAGCGGCAGGTCTTTCATGTCTTCTGCGTTGAAAGGGTGTTGGTTTTTGTAGGTTCCCTTGCCTTTGCGTAGGAGTTTGTCGTATTCGAGGATGACCTCCGCATCAGCTATGCCTGCAGACTGCAGGATACTTCCTGCGTAGCCGAGCGACATACGGCGACTTCCTGCCTTACCTCTGATAAGGTCTTGCAGCTGTTCGTTGAAGCGCTTGTTTGCCTCTTCGATGGTGGGCTGCGTTATGCGCTCGCCCACGCCGAGGTTGTGGCGGAGGGTGATGTCTTGCGCCTTTTGGAAGGGCGTATCTTGCTTGCGTCCCTTGACCTCGTTGATGAGGTTTTGATGGCTGCGCCAGAGGTGGTAGCGGATTTCGTTCTCGGTGAGGCGTATGGTGATGCCTGCCTTGCGGAGGAGGTCTTTGAGGAAGTCGATGGCTTTCTGCCACCATGCTTTCTCTTTGATTTGGCTGAAGTCTGCCTCCTCGGCGGTGTCGCCAAGGAACTCGTCGGTGGCGCGTCGGCGCCCTTGCTCTCCCGTCCATCCTTCGGCGTGCATGCGCTCCATGATTTTCTGCTTGGCCTTGCGGTCGGCGTTGTTGAAGACGTAGTCGAGGAAGGTGCCGTAGTTGTCTCCGAGGAGTTTGCTCAGTCCCTTGTGCGCGACTACTTCGTGCTGCACGGTCTCTTGGATGTCCGCGACGCTCTCTGCGTTGGGCGCGACGATGACGAGCTCGCCCGTCTGTGGGTCGAACCACCCTTTGGAGCGGCGCATGCGCTCTTGCCTCTCGGGGTTGGGATGCGTGATTTCGTTGGTGTTGTCGATGACGCGGATGGGCATGCCGTACTGCTCGGCGAAGCGGTCGGCCTCGGCGTGGACTTGCTCGGAGGTTGGAACTTTTGGGGCGCCAGAAACAGGCGTTTCTGTATTTTTCTGACTTACATCAAGAATTTTTACGCCAGAATCGTAGGATTTCTCAACTCCTTGCAGTAACTTTGCAAGCGGAAGGATAGTATTTTTGCTCCCTCCCATACCATTCGGAGTGCTCGGCGTTTCATCGTTGAGCACTTCGATTTTTGTTACCTCATAGGTATAAGCATGATTGCCTCGTGTCAAAGTTTCCAACATTGTAGTTTTCACGCGGTAGGTTTTCCCGTCGATTTCCACGGCGCCGTAGAAGCGGTGTACCAGTCGGTCGGGGTTGATGCCGTTCTCTGGTCCGCGCTTGCCGTCGTTGCCTTTCAGGTAGTCGGGGTGTTCCTCCACTTCAATGCTGTTTTCGATAACCTTATCCAAGTGGTTGAGCAGGGAGATGTGTACGCCCAAGTTGTCGCTTTTCTCGACGGCATTTCTATTACCTGCTTCGTCGATGCTGTTGCCACTGATGGTGTAGTCGAATTGCTGCCCGAAGTTGTCGTAGTGCAGCACCCTTGGCGTGCCATTGGGGACGTACTTCTTTTTGGCGTCTGCCATTGCCTGCTCTCTTGCCTGCCTGCCGCTGCCCTTGTAGGTGTGCGGTTCGATTTTCTGAATGGTTACAGACTGCTCGTTAAGGCCAGGGGCGACGGCGCCTTTGCTTACCTCTGCTCGCTGCTGGCGGGTACGGAAGGATGCGTTGCTGTCGCCTAAATTGAAGCGGAGACCGCTTTGCGGCTGCTCTCCCTGCTGCATCTCGCTGACTTCGCTCATGACGTCGCGCTGGTTGACGTAGAGGTCGTGGAGCGTGAGGTTGGAGAAGTCTTTGACGGATGCGACGCGGTTGCCGAATCCGAGGAATCGGAGGATGGTGTTCCAGATGTTCTTGAGTGTCTGTCGGATGCGCTCGACTGCTGCGACTGCTGCTGCCTTCTCTGTGATGCCTGGGGTGCGGAGTGCTTCCTTCATGGCGTCCTCGAGCATGCGCTGTCCTTGCTTGCCTGTTGCGAAGGCGAACACTTCTTCGATGAACTGGTCTTCGTTGGCTCGGAGTTCGGGGTAGGCCTGCTCGACGTGCTTCCAGATTGGGCTGTCTTTGAGTTCTCGGCGGACGGCATCTTTGAGCTTGCTCCAGAGCTTGGGGTCTTTCATGCGCAGGAGCGTGCACCACGGGTGCGTGTACTCATGGATGAATGTCTCGGGGCGTGCTGCGTTGGGGTCGAGTTTGATTTCCTGCTTGGCGATGTCGGCGTAGCCGAGGATTTCTCCTGCCTCGGTGCGGAAATAGCGGTTAGTATATCGCACAGTGCCGTCTGGGTTGTATAGTGTCCGCAAGCGTGTGTTGTCTGATTCCTCAACTACAGTAGCGTAGAGGCTGCCGTCTTCATTATACATCTCGCTTGAAATTCCCCTCCAATTCTCATCATATAGAGAATGGGATTTTAACTGCCCGTTTTCATAATAGGTTATTTCTTCGCGAAGAGTGCGCTGCAGGCGTCCTTCAGGGCTGTACTCTTTAACAATCGCTGTTCTCCCAGGTTCTCCAGGGTAAGGATGTTCTTCTCTCCACTCACTTACTTTCTTGCTGCCGTCAGGGAATATAATTGTTTCTTTAAGTAATGTTCCTGAGAGGGTTACCTCTCGCTCGGTGGTCATACCATTTTCAGTGGTGCGCGTTGTTTGAGTTGCGGTATCAAGCACATTGTCTGTTGGATGGTCTTCTCTATCCCACCAAGTTTCCGTGTTGGATTTATTTGCCGAGAAGGCGGTGAGTTTGCCGTTGTAGAAGGCAACTTGCTTGGGGTATGCGCTGTAAACGCCCCAGTAGTAGGCGGCATCTTTGGTAAGGTTGCCGTTACCATCTCCTTGCAGGAGGCACCATGGGTTGGCGTCTTTGCCGAAGTGTGTGTTGATGATTTGGCGCATGTCCTGCTGGCCTTGTGGGCTGTCCTCGACGTCGTAGATGACTACTCCGTTGCCGATGTCCTTGCGGTTGGTGAGCGTCGGCACGTTGTCGGGGTTGATGCGCTCGGCGTTGTTGGCGCGCTCGGTGTGCTGTGGGAAGGCGTCGAACACGTCTTGCGGTGATGCGAACTGCGTGGGGTCTGCCTTTGCGAGCTGCGCTACCTTGATGGCTTTCTGGATGTCGCTGAGCTTGTCGGTTACGTCTTGTATGCCTTTCTTGCCGAGCCATGCGAGTGCGACTTTGATGAGTTTGTCGTTGTCCTTGGACTGCTCGAGGCTGTGGAGGAAGTCGAGTTGCTTGGCGATTTCCTCTGGCGTGTATCCTGCCTTGGCGAGACGCGCCTCGTAGTCGGCGCGTTTCTTGTTGCCGATGTAGAAGCGGATGTCGTCGGTCCTGTCGTTGAAGCGCTCCGACAGAGGGATAATCTCGCCGTCAGCGTCGCGAGTTACATCCAGCAGCTTGCGGTTGTTCTCCGTGTTCTTGTAGGCATACTCCTGACCGTCGTCAAAGCCCCACTCGTTGATGTCGTTGCCGTCCCACCAAATATCCTCGATAGAGCACTCCTCCTCGATGATGCGGTAGTCGCCCGACCACTCCTGAATCGACGCATGATTTTCCGCGTATGCCCGGCTCGGCGTAATCCAGTCGCCGTTGCGGAACTTACCCTCCTTCACAGTTGCAGGAACGGCGCGGTACATCTTTACCTTCACGCCCTTCTCCCCGCGGCGCGCACGCTCCACTGCGTCGCGAAGCGCCATGATGCTCTCGCGCTTTGCCGCGTCTGCGCCTCTCAGCGAACGAGGGTCGAACAGCTGCCACTCCAAGTCGTTCGTGTCAATTCCTCGCACGAAGTCACCTAGCGCCATGTTGTTGTCCCATTCGTCATTCTCCCATGCCGCCTGCCGCTCCTCGATGGTCTGGCCGAAGTTGGTCGGCGCGCTGCCGTTGAACCAGTCGCCCATGTAGCCGCTCTCAGGAGAGTAGCCTTTCCTGGCAGCCTCCTCCTGCAGCATCTGCTGGGCCGTCGCCATGTCCCCTTTCTCCACAGCCTTGCGGTAGGCATAGTCGCGGTAGGATTCCACGCGCGTCCTGCGCTCGCCGTTCACGTCAGTGTAAGTGCTGTTCACCTCCTGCGGATGCACAGTGCAGTCGTACTCGCCAGTCTCGATGGTGTTGGCGATGTCGCGGATAATGTCAGCAAGCGGCTTTCCATCCATGCCTTCCAGTTTCTTCTTATTGTAGTAGAACTCTACGACATCGGCGTTGCCTACGCCTTTCAACCCCTTGTTCCTGAAACTGCTAATAACGATGCTCACTACATTGTCCTCGCCGCGTTCGTCGAAGTTTGTGGCCTTGGCGTTGTGGTTGCTCATGCGCAGCGTGATTCGCCCGCCATTGGGAAGTTCAAAGGTAGTGTATTCACTCGCATGTTCTTTCTGTACACCCATCTCAATAGCGATGTTTGTCAGTAGTCCGCGAGTGTTATTAGTGCCTTTTTCGTATTCTTGTGCAAGACTTTCAAGATTTTTTCTTACCTTTGCAGCGTCATTGACGGATACGACAGTGCCCGTGTTCGAGGTTTCGCCTTGAATGGCACGGTGTCCGTCAATGATTTTTTTGTCTTTGTTTCGATTAAGGAACCTTACTCCCGCTGTCGTATTTGCAGTTGCTGCTGCTTGGTCTGCTTCTTCCTGCGTCATCCACGAGACGACGGAGCGCCCGTTCTGCTTCCACTTGGCCATGAGCGGGCCGACGGTTGCTTCGAGGAGTGCTTGGTTCTGGGAATCGGTGAGGGCAGATGGAGTGTTGTCGGACTTCATGAACAGCACGGCGTTGCCGTTCTCGTCTGTCTTTTCTTGTTTCTCGCCAAAGTCTTGGATATTGCCGCTGTTCTGCTTTTTTGTGGTAGGTTGCTGATTTTGCTGCGGATTTGTTTGGTTGTTCGGAGAAGTTGTGTTACCTTTGCTGGTAGAAGAATCGTTTGACGGTAAAGTCACCCCGTCAGCCTGCTGTTGCAGGTCCGAGGGAGGAGTTGTTAAAGTCTCTTGGGACGATTCTCTTTTCTTTTCTGACTTTGGACGCGAGATGTCAAAAGCCGTAACGACCCAATTTTCCTTACTTACAATGTTTCCTTCGTTGTCGCGATAGTTCTTCTGGACGACTACACGGTAGCCATCTTTCTCGATAGTGGCCTTGTACTGGTTATTACGTATGATGGTGCCATTTTTGATAACGTCGTCAATGACTGCCACGGCTTCTTCTACACTCTTGAAGTCGTCTGCGTCCTCGATGTGGTCTTTGATGATGTGGTCAAGCCCTTCGTTCTTGGTGCGGTCTCCCCACACCAAATCCACGTCTCCGATTTCGTTTCGGTGAAACACGCCTTTGAGACATCCTTCGCGCTTCTCTTTCAGGAAGGCGACGGCTTCCTTTACTTTTCCCTTGAACTGGTCGTAGATATTTCCAAAAACGCCTTTGCCGATTGGCTTCGGTTCGGAGGTTTGCTCTTGCTCTGCGCCTCTGTACTTGCCTTGTCGGATGAGGTCGGAGCGGTCGCGCCCTGCTTCGCGGTCGATGCGTCCTTGGTGGTAGAAGTCCTTGATGATTTGCGGGTAGTTGGCGAGGTGCGCGAACTTGCCTTGCAGTCCGTACTGGTATGCTTTGAGGCAGTCCTCTCGCGTGGTGCCAGTGATGCCGGGGATGGCGAGGAACTTGTCGCGCTCCTCGACCATCTGCTTGTACTCGTCGGTCTGCTCGAGCTGCTTCTGGATGAGCGCGTCGCGCCTGCTATCCCAGTTCATGAGTTGCTGCTGCGTGTTGGCGAGCGCCTTTGCCATCTCATTCGTGCCGGGCGCATCCTTGGGCATGCCTTGGGCTGCGGCTTTGAGGCCGTCGAACTTCTTGCGGAGCGCTTGGCGGTCTGCTTCGGTCATGCCTACGGCTGCCTCGATTTCCTTGCGCTTGCGCTCGACGGCTGCCTCGAGCGCTTGGTAGCGCGCGGGGTTGTACTCTGCGGTGGCAGGCGGGATGGTGATGGGCGCTTCGGTTTCGGCTGCAGGCTGCGCCTGTTCGGCGGATGGTGTAGCGGCCACTGCAGGTTGCGATTCTTCTGCTGCAGGTTGCGTTTGCTCAGCGGTGGGCTCTACGACTGGGGTGGGTTCGTTGGCAGCGACGGGCTGCGTGACTTCGGGCTGCGCTTCCTCTGCGGTTGGTTGCTCGTTTACGGGTGCGGTCTCGCTGGTTGGTGCAGCTTCTGCAGGCACGTTGGTTTCCGTTTGGCGCGGTTGCTCCGCTTCGGGGTCGTAGAACAGGTTGGGGTCGGGCTGTTCTTGTTGCCCTTGGATAAACGCTTCGGCAGCATCGTTTTCTTCTTGCTGACGTCGGTAGTCCTCCTCTGCGTAGGAGTTGCCGAGGTGGTTTTGCGGCCGCTCTGATGCCACCTCTGCGATTGCGGCAGTGGCGGATGCTTCCGTGTCTTGCTGGCTGAGGTATTCGATTTCCTCGTCCTCTGCGCGCTGCTTCTCCTCCTCTGCCATGCGCACGCGGTTGAGGTGGATGTAGTCGCTGATGGTTGCGGCATCGTTGCCAAGGAACATGTCGATGACTTCATTAAGTACGGTCTGTGCGTCGTATTGTTCCTTGAGTTCGTCGGGCAAACTTTCCCATATTTTATGCGCGGTCTCCTCTAGCGGCAGTCCTCCTTTCTTCTGTGTGCGGCAGAGCGACTGGAGGCCTTCGTCCTTTGCCGATGCGTTGTTATTGCCGAGCATGTGGCTGCGCAGTCCTCTATGGGTTGTGCCGTTAATGGTCACGTCCTGCCATGAGGGTGGGTAGCGGCGGATACCGTCTGCGATGTATTCATAGATGGTCTGCGGTTCGGGGTCGGTGTCGAGGAGCGCGCCGTAGATTTGCTGTGCCGTCCGCCAGTAGGCTTCACGGCTGCTCTTGCGCGCCTTGTCGAGCGCTGCTTGGCGTCGTGCGCGTTGCTCTTCAATTTGGTTGATGCGGATTTGGATTTGGCGGAGTTGCGCCTGCGGACTTGCTGATTGGTGCGCCTGCGCTTTCTGCATGAGCTCGCGGTCTTTCTGCTGCTGTTGCTGCTGGCGGAGCGCTTGCGTATTTTTCCAGAAGGAGACCATGTCCTTCGCCTGCTGCACGGCTTGGTTATGCGCTTGCATGGCGGCCTGGCGCTCGGCGAGGTCGGTGATGCCTTTGGTGGGGTTGGCTTTCTGGAGCTTGGCGAGTGCGCTTTGCGCTGCGTCGAGGTTGTCGGCGATGAATCCGTCGGTCTCGCTTTCGGGCAGTAGGGATGCGATGTGTGCGAGTGCTTGCTCGGGTGTTGCAGCGAGCCAGTCCTCGGTCTGTTTCTGGTTCTTTCCCCTGCCTACGGTGCGCATGGGGAAATTTTCTTGCGGATTTGTTTGGTTGTTTGCGTAAGATGTTGTACCTTTGCCCACGGTACCATTGGTAGTAGGGGGCATTGTACTGGCGTTTGTCTGGGTGCCGCTCAGTCCAGCAGATGGCGAACCCCCACCAACTACGGCAGGTTGGTTAGTCTGAGTATGACGACTATACACCACTTTATTTCCGCTGGCGTATTTCTTATTGAATATACCAGCGGAATTTATATTCCAATAGGAACCGTCTTGTGACAGTTCAATGTACAGCGTATTGTTGTGTTTATCTACAAGCTGCATCAGGTAGGTTCTATTTCCATCTCTTGTATTGCCTTCCCTGATGTCGCTGTAATTGCTAACCACATCTTGGATGAAATCGACTACGGAAGCATATCCAGCGTTGCGGATTTGCTCGCCGTGGCGTGCTTCGATGTGCACCAGTCCGTAGCCTGCATTTGTGTTGGCATCGGTAATCTGTCCTTGGCTTAGTTTGATTGGCGCTTCGGGCAGTCCCGTCTCCTTGCCGATGTAGCCGAAAGCAGTTGTGCCTGATGGTGCCAGCACGAACGCGATGCCGTTCTCGTCGGTTTCGTTGGAGAGGCGAATATTGCTTGCAAAGGTGTTGCCATTGTCGGGCAGGATGTTGTCGAGGTTTACGCCGCGCTGCATGAGGATGCTGGTAGCGGCTTGCGCTTCGGCAGGGTTGCCTTGTCCTTGCGCGATGGCGAGGAGTTGTTCGTTGGGGAGCGCCTGCATGTGTATGCCGGCGATTTCCTTTTGGATTTCCTCGCTGACGCCCGGGCGCAGGATGGGTGCTCCGCTGGCATCGGTCTGGAGTGTGCCATTGGGATTGGTGAGGAAGTCGGATTCAGCGACGCCGTTTATTCGCTTCATCACCGTTATGGCAACGTTATACAATCAGAGCGAAGCCTATTTATTGAATGCTTTTCTTCTTCCTTTCCCGCTAGACATCATCAGAATGGCGCATTTTTTTTCGCAAAAAATGAAAGATTTTGGAAGTTGTACCGCGTTTTGGTACAGGATGGGGGCAACTTTGCAGCAGATTTAGCGATTGTGCTGGTTTTGGCGGATGTTTTGGCTCGGCATTTCTTGACCTATGGACCGCATTTTTGCTTGTCGGAGAGATTCAGATTCGGAATTAACGGAACATTTAACACCTGCGATTATGTATCATTTGTTTTTATTGTTTGTGCTTTTTTACTGCGTACACGATTTGTTTGAGTCGTCTTCGGTTTCCAAACCTGATGAGGCGGAAACTGTGAGATGAACGGAATGAGAAGTTTAACCCTTAAAACCTTGAAAAAGAGATGAAAGCGAAGAATCTTTATTTGATGGAATGCCATGTGGCAGGGCGTCAGTATCACGACGCCGACTTGGTGTGGAACGAACTGAAAGTGGGCGCGCCGCTGAAGTTGGTGCGCGATGTGGAGAACCGCTACGACCCGCAGGCCATTGCTGTGCTGTTTGAGCATGGCGGCGAGGACTATGTGCTGGGTTATGTGCCTGCCTGCGAGAACGATTTTCTGTTCCGCATGCTGGAGCAGGGGTGGGGCGATTGCTTCGTTTGCCACCTGAGCAAGATTGACGACGACGCGCACTACGAGCAGCAACTGCGCATGACTATCCGCGTGCGCCAGAACACGGCCGTGGCCGATGCGCTGCCGAAAGCGACGCTCTGAGTCCTTGCTGGCAGGCCTTTGAGCCTCTGCTGGCGGAACTCTGATTCCTTGCAAGCGGACCGTTGAGGGCAGATATTCCCACCGGAAAAAGTATCATTTTGTTAGTTGTGGTTGGCAAAATGGGGGTTGTACTTTTAATTTCGGTTAATTTAGTGGGAATATTTGCCCTTTTTTTGATTAGCGTGATTTTTTTTGATAAATTTGCGGTGAAAACACGTGGGGCGCGGTTTCCCGTTGCTTCACCCAACATTAAAAGACTATGAAAGTAACGATTATCGGAGCCGGAAACATGGGCGGCGCTTTGGCCCGCGGCTGGATTCGCGCCATTGAGAATAAGGGTCAGCTACTCATCAACAGCGAGGCGGACATTTGCGTGACGGCCCGCACGGAGCAGACCCTGGAGCGCTATGCGCAAGAGTTTCATGACATCCGCACGTCGTCGAGCAATGCCGATGCGGTGCGCGGTGCCGACGTGATTGTCTTGGCCGTGAAGCCGTGGCTGTTGCAGGGCGTGATAGAGGAAATCCGCCCCTACATCGACTTCTCGAAGCAGACCGTTTGCTCTGTGGCCGCCGGCGTGGGCACGGAGAAACTCGACGAGATGTTTGTGGGGAGCGGCCATTTCACGAACCACAATTTCCAGTTGTTCTACGTGATGCCGAACATTGCTGCGGAATTTGGCGAGAGCATGACGTTCATCGCGCCCTACAAGAGCGCTTCGGCCGAGGCCACGCAGCAAGTGAAACAGTTGTTTGGGCTGCTGGGCGACGTGCATTTGTGCGACGAGAAGATGATGCCGGCTGGCATGATGATGGCTGGATGTGGCATTGCCTACGTGATGCGTTTCCTCCGTGCGCAGATGGAGGCTGGCGTGGAGATGGGTTTCCCGCCGCAGGAGGCACTGCAGATTGCCATGCAGACCATGAACGGCGCAACTGCATTCCTGAAGGAAACGGGGTTGCACCCTGAGGCCGCCATTGACCGCGTGACGACCCCCGGCGGCACCACCATCAAGGGGCTGAACACGCTGGACCATGCGGGCTTCAATTCCGCCGTTATCCGTTGCCTGAAAGCGGGACTTTGATATGAATTTTTAAGTTATTAAGTTCGTAAGTTTTTATGTTCTTAACCGCCGTTATCCGTTGCCTGAGAGTCGGATTTTGGTGGGGAAACAAGAAAAAGAATTCGTTTAACCAAAAATCAAAACAATATGGAAATCAAGAAGATTATGGCTCAGCTGGAGGCGAAACACCCAGGCGAGCGAGAGTATTTGCAGGCTGTTCACGAAGTGCTGCTTTCGATTGAGGAAGTCTATAATCAGCACCCCGAATTTGAGCGCGCCAAGCTCATTGAGCGGCTTGTGGAACCGGAGCGCATCATCACGTTCCGCGTGCCGTGGGTTGACGACAAGGGCGAGGTTCAGGTGAACTTGGGCTACCGCGTGCAGTTCAACTCCGCCATTGGTCCGTATAAGGGCGGCCTGCGCTTCCATGCTTCGGTGAACCTCAGCATCCTGAAGTTCCTGGGCTTTGAGCAGACGTTCAAGAATGCCCTGACCACGCTGCCCATGGGCGGTGGCAAGGGCGGCAGCGACTTCAGCCCGCGCGGCAAGAGCGATGCCGAGATTATGCGTTTCTGCCAGGCTTTCATGAACGAACTGTACCGCTACATTGGCCCCGAAATCGACATTCCTGCCGGCGACATCGGCGTTGGCGCACGCGAAGTGGGCTACCTCTTTGGCCAGTACAAGAAACTGACGCGCGACTGGAGCGGCGTGCTCACGGGCAAGGGCCTGGAGTTCGGCGGTTCGCTGATTCGCCCCGAGGCAACCGGCTTTGGCGGTCTCTACTTCGTGCGCGAGATGCTCAACACCCACGGACACGACATCAAGGGCAAAACCGTGGCTATCAGCGGCTTCGGCAATGTGGCGTGGGGCGCTGCCACGAAGGCGACGCAACTGGGCGCGAAGGTGATTACCATTTCCGGCCCCGACGGTTACATCTACGACCCCGACGGCATCAGTGGCGAGAAGATTGACTACATGCTGGAACTACGCGCGAGCGGCAACGACATTTGCCAACCCTACGCTGACCGATTCCCCGGCGCCACGTTCTTTGCTGGCAAGCGCCCGTGGGAGCAGAAGTGCGACATTGCCCTGCCTTGCGCCACGCAGAACGAGCTGAACGGCGACGATGCCAAGCAACTCATCGCCAACAAGTGCCTGTGCGTGGGCGAGATTTCGAACATGGGCTGCACGCCCGAGGCCATCGATGCCTTCATCGACGCCAAGATGCTCTACGCTCCGGGCAAGGCCGTGAATGCGGGTGGCGTAGCCACAAGCGGCCTGGAGATGAGCCAGAACGCCATGCACCTGTCGTGGACTGCCGACGAGGTGGACCAGAAACTGCACCACATCATGCACGCCATCCACCAGCAGTGCGTGAAGTATGGCACCGAGCCCGACGGCTACATCAACTACGTGAAAGGCGCCAACATTGCCGGCTTCATGAAAGTGGCGAAGGCCATGATGGCACAAGGAATCGTGTAAGCGGTTTATTTTCAGAAACAAATCGAAGGCTCCGTCCTGCGGGATGGAGCCTTTGCTGTTTGCAAGAAGAAAAGCCTCTCCCCCCTGCCCCTCCCCAAAAAGGGAGGGGTGACTGGCTGGGTGGGCAAAGCGGGTCGCTCGGGGAAATTGACAATTAACGATTGACAATTAACAATTAACAATTGTCGAACGCATGGAAGTGTTCTGGCGAACGTGTAGAATTGCGCTGACGAACGTCTGGAATTGCTGCCACGAACGTCTGGAATTGCGCTCACGACCGTCTGGAATTACTGCCACGACCGTCTGTTTTTGCGTTGACGACCGTCTGTTTTTGGTGGCGTGATGGGGATGAGAATGTGTGGCGATAGGAATGGAGTTGCGAAGTAAGGCGACTTGGGTTGCAGAGTGACGCCACTTCGATTTGTTAACGTCGTGACAGCGAGTTTTTTGACGCTGTGAAGCAATTTTTTTGCTTTGCGAAGCGATTTTTATGCAACTTGCACCACGTTTTGGCACAGGTTGGGTGTTAACTTTGCACCAAAACAACGAAAATGGCCGCACGGAAAGGAAATAAGGCGGCGGAAAGTTTGTTAGATTAACAGACAGACACCTTAATCATTTAATAGTATGGCTGCAAATATTTTTGGGCGCTATGTTTGGTTGATAGACGTGCTTCGGCAGTACAAGCGGCTGACGTACGAGGAAATCAACCGCCTGTGGAAGCGGAGCGGGTTGAACGATGGCGAGCGTGAGGACCTGCCCTTGCGCACGTTTCACAACCACTGCAAGGCCATTGAGGACATCTTTGATGTGAATATCAGTTGTGACAAGCGGGACGGTTATCGCTATTACATTGAAACGCCGGAACTGCTTGAGGGCGACGGTCTTCGCTCGTGGCTCGTGGACAGTTACAGCGTGCTCAACCAGATTCAGGCCGACAAGAAACTGGAGGGGCGGATACTTTTTGAGGACATTCCCTCGGGGCATGAGTGGCTGACGCTGATTGCGCAGGCCATGCGCGAGGGCAGGGTGCTGCGCGTTGTTCACCAGGGCTTTGGCAAGCCCGAAGAGAACTATTTTGACATTGAACCCTATTGCCTGCGCGTGATTCAGCGGCGCTGGTATGTGCTTGCGCGGAGTCCGTATTATTCCGACCTGAACCGCAAGCGGAACGTGCAGGATGGCGGCACTCGGCCAGCGGATGTCTATCTGCTTTATGCCCTTGACCGGCTGCACCATGTGGCGATGACGGACAAGACTTTTGATATGAACCAAGACTTTGATGCTGAGACGTATTTTAATGGTTATTATGGTGTTATTGCCGACAAACGGGTGGATATTGAGCGCATCGTGGTGAAGGTCTATGGCATTCAGCGCTGGTATGTAGACAGCCTGCCGCTGCATGAGTCGCAGCGGAAGATTGCGGAGGACGACGAGAGCATGACATTTGAGTTTCGCGTGCGCCCCACGTTCGATTTCTACCAGGCGCTGCTGGCGCAGACCGACGCTGCCGTGGTGCTTGAACCAGAGGATGTGCGCAAGACGATGAAGCGTTTTGCGGAAAATTTGTTGGACAATTATAAAGATGCATGATATGGATGGATTGAATTTTATCGCCATTGATTTTGAGACGGCTACGGGCAAGCGCGCCTCCATTTGCGAGGCTGGAATTTGCGTGGTGAGGGACGGGCTGATTGCGGAAACGCTTTCGTGGCTGGTGCGCCCTGAGGGCAACCGCTACAGTTATTGGAACACGCGCATTCACGGCATTCGCCCCGAGAACACGGTCGACGCGCCCGAATTCCCAGCGGTGTGGGCGGAGATTTGCGCTTACCTGGAGGATTGCCCCGTGCTTGTTGCGCACAACGCCGCGTTCGACATCGGTTGCATCCGCCACTCGCTCGACTTCTACGGCCTGCCTACGCCCGATGTGGACTTCTTCTGCTCGCTGCGCGCCGCCCGCCGCATCTATGACTTTGGATGCAACTCTCTCGAGTTCCTCTGCGCCCAGCTCGAAATCCCCGAAGGTCAGCACCACCGCGCCGGCGATGATGCCGAGATGTGCGCCCGCCTCTTCCTCCGCGAACTCAGAGACGCCGGTTGGGCGGAGCTGGAGGAGATGCGTTGGTGCGGTGGGAAGGTGTGATGCTTTTTGTGTAAAAAAACATGATTCTTACGCGGAACTAAAAAATAATTTGTAAATATGTGTTTCAAGAATGGAATTCGTTCTATTCAGGATGAAATTTTGAGTAATATTTGTTTAACCATAAATTATAGAACAATGGAAGAATTACAACAAAAAGTGAACAAATGGGCGGAGGATGCTGTCGAAGCATATCTGCGGATAGTCGATGAGGATGATTGGGATTATGAATTTTATACCCAATCGCCTCTTGATCATTTAACTAAGCGCCCTGAGTATTTCATCATAGAATTCAATCCTTATGGCGACGCAAAGTGTAGAAAAGGAACAGATGAAGAAGAAACTCGAAAGATGTTTCTTAAAGACAACCCATGCCTTAAAGGCAATCCATGTTGGAAACAATACAAAGATTTTAGCAATATCAAGAAATTGATGAAATGGTTGCCTCAAGTTAACGGACAAACGCTATTGGATGACGATAGTAACTTTATTCTCACGAATGCATCGTTCTTTAATACCCTCAAAGCCAAAGACCTCCCGGATAAGATTTGGAAAAAGACATTGCCCATTACGCTGCAACTTGCAGAAATCGTCCAACCAAAACGCATTCTTATTTTGAGCGCACCAATTCATAAATATTTAAAAGCAGAGCACATAGTCGATAAGGAAACCAGTTGCCCAATTTTATGCCATGGTCAGATTCATGGTATCGATACAATATCCACATACCACCCAAACGCTCGTTTGCGTACAGATGTTAGAATGCAAATCATAAACTTGATAGGTTCGTTTGTGGAATGAGAAGTCTCTGAAAGACGCTTTGGCTAAGGCACAGGAAAGTACAAAATGATTGAACATTAGACTTTCCTGAGCATCATTCAAAAGTTTTTTCGCTAAAATCCAAACTTTTCTAAGACCTCTGCCGTGCTTTGGCAGAGGTCTTTATTTATTTTGCACAAAAATTGAGAGAGATATGGCGAAAATGAGACAAGCGTCAAGCGATTTCACTGCTTTGCAGAGCACAATAGAAGGCATTCTCAGCAACACGCACGGTGTAGTTGTGCCAGATGTGAATGATATTCGCTTGTTTTTCCGGGGTGGAGGAGAACTGGAGAAGCATCAATTCACGCTATCGGAGTATCTTTTTGAACTCGGCAAGATGAAAGCGCGGTTCGCAGGGCAGGAGTTCAACCTGCTGCTCGTGGCAAAATTGCGTTCGCATGAACATATAAGCGAAGTGCTGTGCTGGGACGATGCACCAGGCGTAGCGTGCTTTGTGCCAGCCATTTACGTCAACCGTGATTACGAAGAAAGTGTAACAATTTTCATACTCAAATGAATTATGGCTTATATTAGAACATCGTGTTTGCCGGAGTTTTCCATCAATGGGGTGGGGAAGAGCGAGGCACTGAGACTTTTGGCTTTGGAAGGCGCCAAGCGCCGCTATGGCAATGCGTTGCTTGATGCAGTTGTGGAGCGCGTGGAGCAAGAATTGCGCGTGATTTCGTGGTATCGCCTCGAAGATTATTTCCTGATTTGGCATGAAATCATCCATGCGGCGAAGACGGAACTGGACGTCTTGGTGGGGCCAGGCCGCGGCGGCGCTGCCGGAAGCACCGTCAATTACTGCTTGGGCATCACCGACATTGACCCGCTGAAATACGGATTGCTTTTCGAGCGATTCGTGATGTGCAGCAGTGCGAAGAACCGCCCCAACCTTTCTGTTGCTGGTTTTGATTTCGATGTTGAAGGAAGGGACGCCATCGTGAAGTGGGTGGAGCAGAGGTTTGCAGGAAACGTTGCCCATATCAGCGCCTATTCCAGCGACGGAATGATTGCCAGTGTTCATGCCAGCGGCCTCGTGCTATGCCGCAAGTTGTGCCTCCGCAACCTGCCTAAACATTTCGTGAGGAACGCGCAAGGCGAAGAGAAACTGTGCATCGCATGCGACGGCGAGCAGGTTGAGGAGCAGGGGTTGTTCAAATTGGACTTCCTGCCGATGGAGCAACTTTCTGTCATCAAAGCGGTGCTGCGTCAATGCGGTCTTCGTCTCAGCGACATTCCGCTTGACGACGCGCGGACGATGCAACTCTTTCAAGCGGGCGATACGGGCAAGATTTTCATGTTTGACAGCAGGCGGATGCGCAAGTACCTGCGGGACTTTCATCCTGAAACCCTCTCCGACCTTATGGCGCTCAATGTCATGCACCCCAGGCGTACGGAGCTTGTCGCAGAAATGATTGCGCGGAAGGAAAATCCCCAATTAGTGGAATACATCCTGCCGTGCCTGGCGGACACGCTGAGTGAGACCTACGGCATGCTGGTTTATCAAGAGCAAATCATGCAGATTGCGCAGGGCATCGCCCGCTTCACCCCTGCTCAGGCAGACGATTTGCTGCGGGCAATTTACAGAGATGCCGCGGGCAGAGAACAACGTCTCAAGGCGCTTAGGACGAAGTTCATTAAGCAAGGCGCTGCCAATGGGCATTGCCGCAGCGACCTGAAACGGCTGTGGGAATGGCTGTGCGAGCAAGGGTTGTCTGCATTTTGCAAAAGCCACATCACTTGCTACACCCACATCGCATACGCATTGGCCTATCTGAAAGTGCATCATTCTGCAGCGTTTGAGCGCGCATACAGGTCCTGCGTTTTGTGAAAGGAAGGTCTTCTTTCCCGAAAACGATGCCCTTCGTTTTCCAAAAGGAAGGTCTTCTTTTTTGAAAACGATGCCCTTCGTTTTGTTGGGGCAGGGCGCTGAGCATTCTATAAATCTGATAAAAACATTATAATCACATGGCTATATCAATAAATGCGAAAGAGCTGGAGAAGGTCCTTGTCACCACTCCAGCAGAACAGAATGTTATGTTAGTTGGAAAACATGGCA
>Ga0065711_1038545_pt1 | contig 18647 bp, 2 predicted proteins | sample Hoacrofraction12_FD_59098 | JGI IMG/M metagenome (GOLD analysis project Ga0065711, IMG submission 59098) | Hoatzin crop microbial communities from Cojedes, Venezuela - Epithelial fraction 12 v2 (version 2) | ecosystem: Host-associated > Birds > Digestive system > Esophagus > Crop | place...
CCCCCCCCCCCCCCTTGGCTGTATAGCCTCTAGCCTATATTTATTGTTTTATTGGAAATATTTCTGCAGGAGAAGCCAGTGAAATACATCACCCTGGCAAGGGAATTTTGTCAGGAATAGGGATAGTACATGTCACTGCAGATGTTAGGCACCCTTTAAACTAATACAGTTAAGAAGGCTGTCAAAAGGTTAATGCAAATCAATTTTCAAAAAAGACATGCTTTATGAAGCAATTCTGAAATTGCAGTTTTGAACTCTTAGTAGAAATTAAATAAAGATTCTAATTTTGTCTTTCATACTGTATACTGTCAACGTAAACTGGCTTAATTCAGTTAGAGTTCCAATTTATATCTAGAGATTGTAATTTTCATTATTGCTATGTAGCTTAGGCATTATTCCTTCTTATCCATACTAGATGTGTATAATGCCATTTTTGTATGGTGGTGAAGTTTAATATCTAAATAATCATACTACTGCAGATGCAGTAGTGTATGTTACAGTATATCAGACTTCAGAATAGAAATTCATAACCATTTAAATCAAAGTTGCAGTATTTTGTATCCAAGAACTAAATAGTTCAGTGACTACTCAATAATTCTACATTAGTTCAACTCTAATAAATTACACTTCATGAAACATTTTTTGAAGAAGCTTCTGATCATAGTCTTTTAAACCCATGCCACGTTTTTGTATCTCAAACTATTGTCCTCTGTCTTCATTTTCAAATGAAAAGAGAATTTCTTGGAATCACTGCTAATTTTCACAATGGAATGAAATGAGCAAAGAAGGTAGAAACTAAACTGTTTGTACTAGCTAGAAACAGTTTAGTATTTTCTCTAGGTTATGCTGTAGTAATGCACATCGCTGCTGCTGCTGTTTAAATAGTTTTACAAAGTAGATTTCTTCCAGGAAAATCGTTGCTGGCTGTCAAGTCTGAACAACATGGAAAGGTCCTAAGAAAGGGATTTGCCCCTTTCTTATGTATTTAATTACAAGAATGAAAAATTAGTGATGAATAGACTAATCTAAATTGATGGGAGAGTATTAGAATGCATTTTTTGCCTTTCCTAACTTAGAAACTTTTGATTTTTTTTTTTTTATTTTTCCCTAGATGGCATATGCTAAATTAATTAAGCAAACCGTATTACAGTTTGGAAGTGTACAGAATTTTGGTTCTATTTAGTTTTAGTATTGCTCCCTGGGTATATCTCAACTTCTCATAGGACTGACAGTTGCTGAAATGGAAGAGATTCTACCCATAGTGGGAGGCACTGACACCAATTCAGTTGACTGGGTTGTTGGTTCTGTCTGATGTTGTCCCTTCTGATGTTACAGAAGAAATCACCTTGCAAAAGGTAAGAAGCATACCTCGTCTGCCTTTGAAAGCTGTGTCTTCTGATCCGTCATGTCATGATACCTTGTTTGAATAGTTTTCTTGAATAATCTTACATTCAAGCCAAACTTTCAAAGCAGTTTTCCATTATGGAGCGATCTTAATATGCAGTGGTTGACTATGGATGAGTATCAAAGTATAGTGATGTTATTCACTATAACATCAAAGGGTTTATCTATTGCTACTCAAACATGTTAGATTAAGCTACAGGCGTGCAGGTATCATATGTTGGCAAGAGTGTTCTGGCATAAATCCCTTTGTTCAATCACCAGATAACAAAACTAACAAACTTGATTTGTCCCATATAACTGAATTAAAGAAATAGATTTATTAATGGAAATCCTGCTGAAGGATTTCACTCATTCAGTTCTATAGAAGTTCCATCTTTCTTTTATCCAAAATGTTGAAGATAAACTTTGTATTATATGGGTTTTCTAATTGTGCGTTGTTCAGAAGAGGGTATGTTGATTAGATTTTAAAAATAATGAATTTTAATCCCAGCCTTTTTAGGAGGAGAGTGGTTTACTTTAAACAGTATCCACAGAATGCTCACAGTTATATTGACAGTGGAAGTGATTAGCTATAGCTTCTTTTGATTAATTAAATACTTCTTGGTTTTGTTAGTATTCAGAAAACTTGACAAAAGTCTTGTCTTGTGAATCTGTTTATTTTACTTTTTCAGTATGCTTTAAATAAGCTGTATTGTAAATTACACAAGGACAAATCTTTTGGTAGAGCTGATGTTGTAGTTGCATTGTTGACCCTTATGGAAGAAGTAGCTCTGGCCATTTTTCTCATTATCAGTAGTCTAATAAACTATTTCCCTCTTCCCACAAATACAAATTGTACCTTAAAGTAATTTTTAAAAAGGGAGGGAAAGAAAAAGGTGCTTTTGACAGTATTGGTCTAGGAGGAGAAGTGTTGGGAAAGGAAATCTATCCAATGGAGGATCTGGGGGAAAAGCATTAGCGATTTCAAAGAACTTTTGGAACAAATACATGTATAGGCAGCCCTCTTTGCTTGGTGGGGGTTAGTGTGAGTGAAAACTGCAAAAAGGATAATGAGCTATGGAAACTCTATCCCCTGGAGCATTCATACTGCAGAATACCATATAATGAATGTAGGTTCTTAGAGCAAGCTACCACATGGGTATGAGGTGTTTACTTTTATTAGAACTGCGTTCTAATAAAGGCTTTTCCTAGGCTTTGTAGAATAAGTAGGACATAGTTGGGATGTGAAAATGAGATTTTGGTTTGCTTGGGAATGTGACAGTTGAGAGAATCCTTGAAGGGTTTTTGGATTACAATGACAATGTTTTTTAGTCTTTTGGTAGGCACGAAAGGGTAGAAGCAGCAGAGGCAGATAATTTTATCTTCAGCGTTGAGATGAACTACAGTTAATGTATTACTGTACATCAAAAACTTTTTTGAAAATGTTTTCAGAAGTTATTTTGACAAGTTCAGGGAGGAGTTGGTGGTATCATTAAATAAGTTGCCAACTTCTGTAACTGTTTTTTTGGTATGATAGCTCAAGGGAAAGTCAATAAACTTTGATTCCCAGCTTTAATGTAATTATTTTTCTTTTTTTCTTTTCTTTTTTTTTTTTTTTCTGGCTCCTTCTGCAGAAGGCTGCAGTAGTATAATATCAGATGGCCAAAAGCAATTCAGAAAGTCAGCGTCCCATAGGATGTTGTACAAATGTAGGAAGGCTGGGGGTGGAATAAATCATTTTCTCTGATCTTGTTAGGGATGAAATTATTATAGAGAATCAAATGTAATTTGCTGAATATTCTGCGAGGAAGAGAAGTTTGAAGCTCCTTTGATTACCAAAGGTACTCCTTTTAAGGTGTTTTTCTCTTCCTCTCACCTACAGTGTTTTGCTTTCACAGTATAGACATGCGTTCTTATTGCTGCCTGTTTTTGTAGTTGTAATATAGTACTTTAGGTCAGCTGCTACTCTTGTATTTTGGTTGATTTGGGATAATCAGACATTAATCTTCATCTTCCCCTGACCTTGGCCTAGTGAGAAATTATTTTAAATGTTTCAGTACAAAAACTTACATTGTCTTTCTGATTATTTAATTGTTCTGATATTAATGTATTCAATTTCATGCTCCCATGAGAGAAGACAGGTGACATAGGTGAATCATAATATAAATGCCCTGTTGAATAGCATAGGCCAAAGAACTTGCAAATTGGCCTTAAAACACAAATGCTTGATCAACCTCCTGTGAAAACACTTTCCTCTGAACAAAAGAAAATTAAAAGATGATGTACTGAATCTTTAAAATTAAACCTTTCTGTAGGTAAATGAAACATGTCTTGATGTGTCAGTTGCTTAGAAAAAAAGACCTATGTATACACAGTATCTTTTTGGTTTTCAAAACAAAATGTATTCAAGTTTTAAAAACAGAGTATCCTAGATGCCTATGTTCTTTTCTCAGCCTTGTTTGCAGGATTCAAAGAGTAAGAATCCTGAAAATAGTAGCTTTTGATATGTTTAATGCATTCTTTTATCCTTCCCTTTCATTTTTGCTATTTTTCACTGGAACATACAAATACAAGAAAATTATTTTAAATACCTAAACTTTATTCTTAGAACTTTATCTGCAGAACTCTAGTAAAAACCCCAAAGAAAATGGGGAAAAAAAACCCCAGACCCCCAAATGAAGAAAGAGTTTGTGTGCTGCCTCTAAATAGAAAAGAATAGGTGATTTAACATACGTAAAGAGAGATTCTTTCCAGGTCTAAGCAGAAAATGCTTCCAGAAACACTGTCTGGGTGTTATTCCTTCTGCACCTGCACCATACGTTCTGGTATTGTCAGTCCCTCTTGGAGTGCGCAGCCTGTCCCAGGATGGTGCTTTCTGTAAGTAGCTGCTCTGGGGTGGTGCTTTGGGAGGTGCTCTGCAGTGCTGTACAATTGACTGTTCCAGCCCCAGCCAAAATTACCTGTTTGCTGTAAACAATGTTTGGCAAGCCTGGGTACTGCTATTCCTTCACCTGAGAGCTATACCATCTGTGGGAAGCCTTTGCTTTCACCAGTCTTGAAGGCTTTGACCCAGAAGTCTTTATTCTGCTCTCCAGCCCTATTTCTGCCAGCACAAACTGTATAAAGTGCAACAGAGGCTGCATTGCAGAAGCGTTTTGTCTGAGGTGAGATGTGGGGTCTCTAGAACATTCTGTTGGGACTGTGGTTATTTTCACAGCTTCCTACCAGAGATTGTAGCTTCAAATCATCTGCATGGTTATTTAAGGCTGACCAACTACATTCTATTCAAAGTGCTGTGTACAGCAGTAAAGCTGTTCAGGTGTAATTTAGCAGCTGTGGTCATGTAGATCTACTTTCAGTCACTTGAACAGCTAGCAATTAGGAGCCATCACAGAAGGTCAACTCCAGTGTTAGTCTCAATGCAAGTCTGCCCTGAAGAGTCAAACCCCAATAACTGTAACTAGGCAAATGCAATTCCATGTAATTCTCTAACTTGCCGAAGCTGGGATTTGATGTGCAGTGTTTTCTAGTTAAAGCCTGAAGTTGGTTAGAGTTGTCAGTTCTTGTTAGGGACGAATGATGTTCCAAATGGTTAAATTTAAGTGTAAATTTTTCTGATACCCCCAACTGACTGACATGCCTAAATTCCAGTGTTAGGAAAGGCTTGACTTTCAATGAAGTTGACATTTCTTTGTCTCACGAGTTCAGTGAACGATAAGAGAAACTGAATTTACTTCTTGGTGATTACTCTGTGGTCACTTCCCAGGTAAACATTTGTAGAGCACACTAACATAAGATGCTTTTGTTTGTACTACCTTACTACCCACTAAGAGACATCCAGAGTATTAGTAGATTGTATCATGATTATTCTTACCTTTGTTTCTCATATTAACTTCCCCATGAAGACAATCTTTGAGGCTCATCAGTACACAGGAACCAGCTTCACAAAGCAATTACAGGTTTAGATGATGCAGCTAAACATCTCTTATAAATCACACTATCTGCATTATTAGGCATTTGAGAGTTTGGTGACCTGCAGTAAATATATTGTGTGATCTTTCAGAACAAGGGTAAGGCTGGTAGGTCACTTGGGTGATGGAAAATGGTACTTTGTGATGTGTATTTTGTACAACTGATATTTTCTGGCATTTAATAGGGAAAATCTTTTACTGTGTGTAAAACTGAACCCGAATGAGGTAGTCCAAATATTCCTTCCTCATGGCCTCTTTTTTCCTTATTTCCTTTTTGGTAGTAACTGGCAGAGTATCAGACCTCTGTGTGGCAAGAGTTGTTTTGTGTAGCTGTTAAGTAGTACTACACTTTGAAATGCTGACAGGCCTTGCATAAACCATGATCTGATTTTTGTTGCCTTCTGGCAACAAGGCAAGATCACAATCCTTTATTATTGAGGCAGGTTCTTGTGTAGTGTAACTAAAGCACTGTTCTTAAATTTCATTTCTATGGGTTTGATAGTGCCAAGCTGATCCCATGATTCTCTTCTGTAGAGGCTTCAGTGTACTGATTCACAAATGTATTGAGCCAACATGGCGGGAAAACACATAATTTTTCATGACTAAAGAAAACATGAAAGTTAAAACTATAGCAGTTGAGTGAAGGCAAAAGTAAAGGAATATATATTACTTGTTGGTTTTACTTATTACATGGTTGTTATCCTGCTGAAGTTCTGCAGGTGATAAAAGTGATTGCGGGGATATTTTTTATTGTTGTGATTTGTTTTTGTGGTGTCATCTTTTTAGAATTTTTTTTTTTCCGAAGCCATAATTTCACCTTTCCCAAGCATGTATTTTATATTTTGAATTGATCGTTAGAGTATATCCTTTGGAAATAGATTTTATTGGAGCATTAACAGTGCAGTTGAGTCACTGAAAAATCTGAGCGCTATGGGCATGTGAGGCTTGTGGGATATAGTTCTCTATTAGTAGAGAATAATAAGAGTAACAGGATTTTTTTTAGTGGTCTTGAGTAGAGACAGTTGTCAATAATGTTCACCTTGGCGAAAACAAGGTATTGCAAGTGGAATAAGCCATAAAGATAGTATGTAAGTAATACTCTGAATAAAAGTAATTATTAATGGTGCTTATTAGCAGATGACAGTTGCACGTGAAGCATTGCATACAGAACTGTCCTGTACATGGTACTTCAGAAACACCTGTTGTCAGTTTATAAATATGTAATTAATGGGTTCAATGACTTTTTGCATACTTTCTTCAAAATCTACATGGGAAGTCTGTAGTTTGAGTTAATGGTAGCATCATGGAAGATTATTTTGCGTATTGACATGTTTTATTGCTAGGTGTGTATATACAGATCATTAAATTCCTATTAATGGTGCAAATATTTGTGTAAGTTCAAAATCCTGAATGACCAAGCAAATTTTATAGTCTGAAGTAATCTTCCACAGGCAGTTGGCTGTATGACTAATAGAATTATGTATGCGTAAAATTGCTTTTACAGTAGAAGCCAAAATGCAGAATAATAGCTTGTCAAACTGTCATTTGCAAGTGAGATCATAGATTTCGTAGTCCAAATTAGGTTGTGTTCTTTTTCTTTTTGTCAGGTCACATTCTAATAACCATATTGTGCATTAAACCCTGTGATTATCTGAACACTTGACAGATGGTAGGCTGTTAATTTATATGTAAGAGACAGTGATTGCCTATGCAGTAATGGTATTCAACAAAATATGAAATGTCAAAATCCACTTTTTTGTTGTGTTTTTACTTGACTTATTTCAGCAAGGTAATTCTAGCAGAGTAATTCTTTTTTTCATGGCTAAACATATGCTTTATTTACTAGTGTTAACAGGCTTCGGAGTTTTAAATCTTACGTTTTGTATTGAGAGATGTTTACATGTTGGTTTAGAGAGCAAGGAAGTAACAAGAGTACAGTGCAAATGAAAAAGTTACTACACTTACTAGTCTAAAATTTTTAATACGTATGTTATTCAGTTGTAAGCAAGATGAGATTAGTTTTAGGATCGCTTCAGAATTAGTATGATGCTGGTCAGTTGTTTTTATAAAAACACAACTGTCCTAACTTGATATTAGATAACCAATTCTGCTAAATTCTTACCAAAAGTACTTTGTTGCTCTTAATATCTTCTTTAATTGTCATCTTATCTTGTAAGATGTCACAGAAAACAATCAGTTTGAGCCCAAAGGATTTTACCTTTTGATGAATTTGACAGACAGTTGGGGTTCTAATGTATAGCTGGAGGGGAAAGAGTAAAAAGTGGCACAGTACAGTGACACACACTTACCTCTGTGAACTACGTGAATGTCATGGAGGTGCCTCCCAACCCAATGTCTGTTCATCTTCATGAGAGCTGTGGTCAGCAATTGTTTGAAAGAGGTAGAGATGGGATAAACAAAGTTTGGAAGGGTATTCCAAGATACTGGGCAGCACAGAAGAGGCCTTGGAGATAAGAACATTGCTGTGTTGTCCAGAGCAGTTAACACCAGCAGAAGTAATTTCTATTGCCTAGTATGTCTTGAAAGCTCTGACTTACTAGTTACTTGAATGGTTTTCCGCTTAAGCTGCCTGCACTTAATTTGGGTCACTGGCACTGTGCTTTCTTTCAAATCATTGTAAGGTACAGGGTGGCTTTGCAGTAATTAATGACTAATTTGAAACATTTGCTTAACCCTTGGAAATCAGGCTTTTTCACAATAATGTGCCTATTAATTGCTTCAGAATTTATATATGCTCTGTCATCCTCTGTTGCCACCCGTACCTCTTTTAAACCAGTGTATGAGTTGCTTTGAACCCAGTACACTGACCTTCAAACAAAAGGACACATTTATTTACTTATCTTATGATTAAGAATCAGTGACTTAAATCTAAATTCTTCTGAAAGTGAACTCATTCTGCCAAGAAAAATTGCCTCAATACTAGTATGGAGCTAGAGATAGTCTTGCTGCGTTTTCTTGAGAGCAGGGGATCCTCTTGTAACTTTCATTAAAAAGTTGTCTCTGATCAGGTGATTGTTCACAGTTAAAGCTTGGAGAAGTTCCTGAAAAAATACTAGGCATGCTTTGTTTAGAGAAACATCAAGTTCTAATATTGATAATAATTTAAATACATAAAGTGCATGTTTCCTGAAATAACTTTCTGAAGCTGAAACACAAATACCCAGAGTAACTAGCCAACACTATAGTTTCCTTTAACAATGCTTTTTTGAGAAAATTCTTTCTACCTTTACGTCTTGTCAAAGAATTCCTTGCTCCCTTCAGATGGTTGAGCTCTCTCTGCTTGTATGCAAGTTCACAGGATTTACTTACTTGTTACTGATTGGTATCTGCTGAACCTTCCAACTAAATTTTAACACCTTTTGAGTTGAAAAACTATACTTTTTAGGAGAGAAGGTCCCCAAAATACTTAGCTTTTGAACAAAGAGTTGAAGTTTGTAGTTTTGTAATAAAGGGGAAAAGAAATCAAAGAAAATAAAAATAGGCAGCCAAGTATTTCATTTGCTTGAAACACTTTTCCAACAGAAGAAAGTCAAAGTAGAAACTCCCAACAGTCTTAATGCTATATGTTTGCAGTTCAGTTGTCTTTGGCTGACAGATTATTATTATGCATTTATAATCGATCACTGTTGTATTTAGGTTTTCTGTAACTCTTGATTTAGAGGAATAAGTGCCTTATTAGTGCTTCTTAATCTCTAACATAATTAGTTTTCTGTAAACTGTCTTTCAGTAGGCCAAGAAAGGAGTCGTCAAGCCCCCAAGCTTGGGGAAAAAGCTTGTCATCAGCGTGGTTAATATGCATTATGTAAACACTATAAAAATACTAACTTTGAAGCATAATGCTATTTAGGAAGAGGTACATGTTCAAAAAAAGGTTGCGCTTCTCTTTGGAGATTTTGATGCTTTTAGATAAATGTTTGAACCTCTTAGTGCGAAGATAGGTTTGGTCATGGATGCTTGTGGCATTTTGAAGGGACGGCAGAACAGTGTAGTATATAATGATCTGTAGATTATGTTATAATGATATTTCCTGTAATTTTTTCCAAATACATGTAAAAGCATTATTTTATCTAATTTGATAGTGTTCCAATTATGTTCTACCAAAGAGAGAAATTTAAATTTAAGCAACACCATTGTTGTAACCATTCAGATTTTCTGCAGTTTTGCCTACTGTTTCCTATAACAGTTCCATTAAAGTCTCTATTTAAAATAGAGAATATAATTGCTAACATGAGCTTTCGCAGTACTAAATAGTAGACCAAAAATGTACGGGGCCTGTCTATCAAATCAAGGTGGTTCTTAGTATTTCTTTTTAGCAAATATACTCCTTACTTTGGAGTAAAGTAGTAGCTGCTGCTTTGGTAATTAATTTATTAATTTTCTATTGTGGTCCTAGTGATTGGGCTTGAAGATGTTTGGAAATGGTCAAAAAATTGGTATATCTGCCATGTCTGGATAAAAAATTCAGCAGTCGGGCATCAGTGAGTTGTTAGAAAAATTTGCTAATGGTTTTGTGGCCTCAGTTACTTGTTCTCAGGCCTTCTGTCATAGTGATTGAAGTACAAGCACAAAAATGGTTACTAGAAGACATCACAAAAATGTTTGAAAGTGTTCCCTGAATTAGCATACTTGCATTCCATAGCTGATTAAAATGTTGAAGAAAACGTTCTGAAAAGCATGAAGTAAGAGTGCAAACTATAGGATAAGGGATGGCTATATGAAACACATTAGCTAGAGCCTTAAAGATGTGGTGTTAACAGTGATTATTTTAATGATTCTTGGCAATGTAAATATTTCTCTTTGTACGAGAAGTGTTGCATCTGGTTAGGGGTTTTTTTGGTACCTATTTTCTGCAAGATTGAAGACATTCGGGAGCTATATTAAAAGCATACCACAGTAGTTGTATCATGGTATTGTAATAGTGTTGCTTTTAATTTGATTAATAGATTTGTCTATATACAAGTGACAAAGTATTGCCATGAGCGATATTTAGTATCATTTGCTGTTGAAACTTTTGATAGATGGATCTGTTATCAGAAGATCAGAATTTTTAAGAGGCCAAAATATGAAGCTCCCATGAAGTTTTGTTTCTGAAAACAAAATCTTGAACAGAATCTTTTTTCATTTAAGTAATGAATCGTTCCAGATGCATGCTTCTTCATACATCTTCCATTAAATTAGCTTTGGTAAGGATGCCAAATGTAGTATAAAAATGCAGTGAATGATCCACACGCAATATTTGTATTAGCAGCTGCTGGTTTGGGGGAGGGGGGGTGGAGGGGCGGGAATTATTATACATACCTAGTGGATTATAGACATTTTTCCAGACCTTAAATATGTTAGAAATTGTGAAGGATCAATGAAACACAGAAGTTGTTGAAATATAACCTGTTAGGCAGCAGCAGCTTGTAGTTATGCAATAAAGGAGATTAAAATAATTGTTATAACTGTGAATATAAAAAGAAACAAACCAAACTGAAAACAAGTGCAGGCGTTCTATGATTAATGACTTCAGAAGCAGAAGAGCAAACAGTCGAAAAGGAATGATGTACAGGTGTACAAGGGGGGGAACCTGGAACTACTTTTCAATTGTATATTTTGCAGAACTTTTTGTGACATAAAACCCGTTTCCCTTTGACATAGCTGAGTGCCAAGAATTTGCCAACTATGATAGCTGGAAGAAAGAACGTTGGTATTCATAACACTTGCTGCATTTTCTCAGAGTCCCTTTTCATCCTGAATAACTTGGGTAACATCTTGTGATGACTGCCAGTTACTTCATCCATTCAGGTTTCATCTCTAACCTCATAGTTCTTGGAATGAGCTGCTTCCCTCTCCTCTTAAAGGCACATGAGGATTGGGGGCTACATAATACATAAATATAAGGTACAGTGAAATATTTTAATATTTGCTCTGGAGCTACACTGGAAATGAGCTTTACAGCTTGGCAGTCAGAACTAGGTTCTCAATTCAGAAGAATTCTGGTGTGCTGGCAGACTCTCAGGAATGCTTAAAAGTTAATTGCAGTGTATGTAGTTGCAGGTGAAGAGTATCTGATGAGTTCTGTAGATGCAGAGTAATGATACTGTGTAGTTGAAGGAAAAGACATGGGATATGTAGCGTTTTTGTTATTTTGCTTGTAATTTTTATATGGTGTCTCTCAAATACCACTTAAAAACTGACGTTTTGCTTGACAGTGAGGTGTGTTTTCAAATAGGAATTATGTTCCAAAGTACGGTTTGAAATATTAAGCTTGTCTGTATTTCTATGATATATCAATCTAAGAATCTCACAGCATTTCATAAGCATTAATGAGTTAAGCCTTACTGCAAGGTAGGTATTATCCCAATTTCATAGATTGCAGGGAGGTTAATTAACTTGCCCAGAGTCACTCAGTGATCTGTGGTGAAATTGGTTTCTATTTAAAAATATCTGGATTTGCAGTCTCATGCTTTAACCATTAGGCTGTGCTTCCAAAATAATTTTTGTCACTGAAAATAATGTTTTGCTTATTATCAAGTTGTAATAAGCTTTGTCTATCCACAAAATAGAGTTGAAGTGACCAAATCAGTTTTAACTTTAGGTACTTTGCAAGTTTTGCATATAGACCACTGAACAGAGTTGCATTTGAGCAGGATTTAATCTTAAGAGAAACTTAAACTACATGAATAGAAAACAGTCTTAATGCAAAACGTGTGTTTATGTGTGTGTTTGGGCTAGTTTGTGTCAAAGTATAAATTAATGTTCCTGTTTGGTCTGAGTTTTTAATAGAAAGATTCTAATTTCACCTAATCTAGTTTAACACAGATAACACATAAATTAAAAAGTGATGAGAAAAGACATTTGTCAAATAATTTTGAAAGTTATTTGGTCATATGTCCTGTTGGTTCAAATTATTGATGTTGTATAACCAACATTTCTAATTTAAAAAAATATGTAAAAAATTGTTTCCTGTTAAGTGTTTTCACTCTCATTAATGACAGATACAAATTGAGCTGAAGAAACTTATTAGTACAATTTTACTTCAGGGAGAATCCATCTCTGTACTTTTGCTGGCTTGATAGGAAAGAAAGTAATTGAGGAGAGAGGGCTTTATTTTGTTTGATTTATAGCCCTGTTTCCCCTGATTTTATACCCAGGTATGCAGATCTGGTAGTAAAAGTGATGATGCTTGGGTCTTAAGAAATCTACAACTTATTCAGACTCCTGCTGTTTGTTCTTTATGTATCTTTTGACAGGTCATTTAAACCATTTTTAATATAGCTTCTGGATTTGCAAAGTCAGCATAATACTTGGAAAATGCTTTGAAAGCTTGAAATCTGTTATGATCAGGAAAACATTATCTTTATTATAAGAGCGTTAGAAGCTTTTAAAAATAGAATAACCTGAATTTCAAACTTAAGATTCAATCTAATACATCCAAGTTAAATGCAGTTTTGTTTAATGAACAAGGCTGGGATTCATCACTCATTCTCTTAATTAACAGCACTTGACTTTATGCACCAAAATGCTGGATTTGAAAATTGTTATTTGCAGTTAAAAAAAAAAAAGTAGGGCATAAAGGTTTTTTTGAAATGCCATATAAATTTCTTGTTGTGATTGATTACCAGTAATGCAACACCTATGTAGAGTGTATAGTTGTGGCATAACATGATCTTTTATTTGAGCATTGCTGCTTCTAAGGCAATGCAATAAGTGCATAAGTGAGTGCTAAAGTTTTAAAGAGGAAGGTCATGTGATGTGGCATTCTCGTCTAATTTGAACTGATTTTCACAGCTTCCAATGCAGTAAATTTTTAACATCCAAGTTAATATGTTCAACTTTTTTGCCTTTTTCAGAAATAAGATGACCCATGAATCTTTCAGTACTTTCTCCTCCCTGTCTCTACTTTCCCATATCTTGTTTTTGGTTGAAGGCAAGCATATATTTGTAGTGCATCAGCTCTATACTGGTTTTTCTAGATATCTATCTTTATTTTTGTCGAAGCAATGAGGAAGCTTCGAAGACTATGCTTGAAGCTAGTCGTCTGCTTATTGGTGACTGTAACAACTTAAAATCTGTCTCTTCACTTGCATCTATTTTCCATAATGGCACTATGGCCTGTAAGTGCAATGTAATGTAAATAATACAACATGCTAACCGGGAAAAAGTTTGATTTAATAAATGTTCCTCCAGGACATTAGTCATTCATTGGATATAATTACTTGGAGACTCAGAATAGGCATAGCTGTAATATGGCTGGTGTTAAAGTTGAGATTTTTCAGTAATATGTTGAATAGATTACTTTTTCAGGTTTCCTTCAAGTTCCTTTCTCGTTGTGTTGTGCAGAAAATTACTTCAATCAGAAGTGGATAGACTAGGAAAGGTTTAGTCCTGCTGCCGCTCTGGCTGCTGAGGGAGCAGAGTGGATTGTTCATTTACGCAGCTGTAAAATTGTCCTGGTTTCAGCTGGGATAAGAGTTAATTTTCTTTTTAGTAGCTGGCATAGTGCTGTGTTTTGGATTTAGGATGAGAATAATGTTGATAACACACTGATGTTTTAGTTCTAAGCAGCCAAGGACTTTTCATCTTCTCATGCTGGCCTGCCAACGAGAAGGTGGGGAGTGCATGAGAAATTGGGAGGGGACACAGCCAGCACAGCTGACCCAAACTGGCAAAAAGGATATTCCGTACCATATGATGTCATACTCAGCGTATAAACCTTGGGGAGGCTGGCCAAGAGGGCAATCGCTGCTGGGGAACAGGCTGGGCATCAGTCAGTAGGTGGTGAGCAATTGCATTGTGCATCACTTGTTTTGTACATTTTGATATTATCATTATTATTATTTTCTCTCCCTTTGCTGGCCTATTAAACTGTCTTCGTCTCAACCGATGAATTTTACTTTTTTTCCTATTCTCTTTCCCCATCCCACTGGAGAGAGGGGAGTGAGCAAGTGACTGTGTGGTGTTTAGCTGCCTGACGGGTTAAACCACAACAAAAATTAATGGCAGGTAAAAGCTTTCTGTATTTGTTAGACTACTCTTTTTTTGAACTTAGGTAGGTAGATCCTGGTAAGTTATTTCACTGTTTCTTTGTGTCCCCACCCCGGAACTTGCTTTCTTCTTTTCTGCTATACATTCCATCAGTGACGTGCACTGAGATGTGAAGGTGAAAAAGGGTAGGTTTAGAACTAAATGAAAATCGGGGCTGAGAAACGTTTATGTTTATAGTTGGAATGTGAGAATCAAATGTATCAGTGATAGAAAACTTGAAAGTGAAAATGAACAAAAAAGTTGCTATTCTTGTGGTTTGGCTGTACATCTAACTTAACTTAGGAGTTACTTTGTGTTAATAAGAATGTTTCATGCCTCAGAGTGATGTTAAACACAAATGAAAACTCCTAACTATTGTGAGAACTATGTGCTTCAAATTAATGTTAGCTTATACTAGCTGTTACTGCCTCTGCGTAACAGCCTTTACAGTGGAATGACTCACCTGTATCAAGTTGCGTATATGTATATGCATAAATCTTTGCAAGACTGGAGCTGCAGCATTTCATTAAATGTAAAATGGTAAACTTTTATAGTTCTACACTTAATGTTTTTGGAAACCAATCTCTAATTTCATTACGGCAGGGGAAATTGTCTAAGTTTTATGATAAGCTGTCTAAACAATATCAGTCTAAGTCTTTTTGAAGAGAGGTGATAAAATAAATGGGGCTTTTGCTAGTGCTGAAGTAAATCTCTTTTGCTGTGTGTTTGTTCTTTTTTTCTTTTTTTTTTTTTTAACAGAGCTGGGTGTATCCCTGCACACCCTGTAATTTGAGAATATTTAATGAGGACCTTCTGTTGCTTGCTGTTCTTCTCCCCAGTACTTCTGGCTTAAAGGAGAAAGGCATCAGCATAGGGAGAAAAAGCTTGTTAAAAAAAGCTTGGTAAGAGACAGTAACTATGTTTATGCTGTCATTGTTCTTACTTTGCCATATGCCTGTTGTGGTACTCTCATCTATCATGTCATGTCTTTTGATCAAGACTGTAACATTTTCTGCTCTTTCTAGGCACATAACTTAGCACGGGGAGTTGACTAATCGTCCTTGGGTCCCGTCGTATTCAGAGGGGGGGAAAAGCTGATGCAGTGTGTGAATTAGAGCATCTCCAGAGGAGCTAGCCGGTCTCTGTTGCCTTCAGATGGCACTTAAGAGGCTATGAAAGGTAGCTATGCATGATTAAAGTTTCATAGGTTGCTGACATATTTTAGTGTCTTAAATTTGATTTTTGTTAGAAAGCAAGGAACGTGAGATTTTTTTTAACACCAGTCTCAAACTATTAAAGGTTTTTGTAACAAGCTGATACTTGCTTTGTAAAATAGCTTTTTCTGGTTAGAGAAACTGCTTATAAACTTCAGTGTTTGAGCTCAGCATGCCCAAATTTGCAGCATGTCTCAACTTCAATGTCTGTATTCACATAGTAGGCATGGTATCAAATTTTACATACCTGAGAAGGACGGAAACTTGTGACTTAGACTTCAGTTCTGTCAATTCAGATAGGATTTGCTATTCTGGTATTAGCTTGTGGTGCATATAAGGAGGTAAAGTTCATAGTGATGTTCAGTGCAGTAGAATATAAAAAAAAGGTTAAAAAAAAAAAACCCCAAACCCTCCCTAGTAATGCTTTGACTCGTTCTGAATGTGGTGGGTTGGTGAGGTGGGGTGTGTTGTTTTTTTTTTTTGTTTGTGTTTTTTTTGTTTGTTTGTTTTTGGGTTTTTTGGTGTTGGTTTTTTTTTTTTTTTTGAATAATCCAACTTTTTTCTTTAGCATGACTTTATTTTTGGAAGTCATAGCAAGGACAAATTGGAGGCATGTGAATTGAAGTAATTTCAGTTATGCATCTGAATAGCTGTGTTAAGCTATATAGTAGTGTATAGTTCAACTTCTTACCTGGCAGTGTTGAAGGATGATAGTCTTCTGCAAGACTGACTTTAAATTAGCAGTGGGGTTTGTGGATACTTGCAGACAGCAAGGTGTCACTGCTTGTGGTTTTTTTGGTGGTGTGTTTTTTTTTTTTCCTCTGAAGAAGAGTAGTAAATAGCAAAGCATGTCTTTTCAGTGATTGCTGAAGTTGTTGGTCTGAAGTGAAGATGAAACTTTTCCAAACTTTAAAACGAGTGATGTTAATAGCCTTTCTTTTGACTGGCAGGAAATACTTTGATCTGTCATAACTTGATTAAAAATGTAAGACTCAAAACGCAATTCTAAATTTTGTAAATTATTTGTCCAAGGAATGAATTACTGATGATAGAATATACTAAGTATTTATTTTGAGAAAAGAAAATTAATTGTTTTTGTTATATTCTATAGGGACTGAATTTTACTTGAAGTTGTGATACATAAAATTTTCTAAGACATATGTAAATGAACTCATTAGTGCACAGTCATATTGAAATCCTATTTTGGCCCTGGGATAATTTGCCTTTCCAAAGCACAACATGCCATTACTGATTCCTAAAAATATTTTTGTTTCTTTAAACATAATGTTATTTCTGTTTCTTCTTTCCACCCTTATAAATGTAGCACCCAATGTAAGGAAGATGTTTTCTTTTCCTCCCCTTGATATTTTTAAATAGATGGTCATTCAGACTTCAAAGCTAATCTTATGGTTAGGCCAGTGGAGAGAGAAGAGTAATCTGTGGTGACAGGCAAAGGGCTAAGGTTGGAACGCGTGCTCCTCAGATGCTGGTAGTAAGGAGTTTATGGACTTATCCCAAGCGAACTACTTGTGTATCTACAGATAAGCAAGTACGTAAGTACTTGCAGAATTGGTAGCTGAGTGGAAAATAGTGTTTTATGTGGTGCTGACGTGCGGAAAACAGACTCCACAATCTGTAGGTTTGTAAAGTAGGTATGTTTATTTGGCGCCGGGTGGCACAGGGGTAGCCCTACCGAAGTCATGCGTGCCGAGCAGCAACTTGTCTCTTCAACTTATACAACCAAGAATTACATATACATTAGATTTTCCAATACGCCTATACATATGCATAACCTATCCCCGCTTCGTATTAAAATTAGTTCCAAGAGGTCATTTCCATAGGCTCCTCCCGACTGTGCTTGCGCAGTGCCTCCTTGTGGTGGTCGTCGGGGGTCGTGGGGATGAAGATAGGTGACTCCTCTTCATCACCGCTAGTTGACCTTTTGTTCTTGCGCAGCCTCAGTTGTTTCCTGGCTTCCATCCAAACTATGGGTTTGGTCTTAACCGATTCTTTAAGACCCTCCTAGCCCCCATCAGACTACACAATAGTTAGTAAAACATTAAGCACCATCAGCCCAGCCCACCTCTGTGCATGTCAAAGAGCTAAACTGATGGCGCTCAATGATCCACCAAAATTCCTTTTAACCCCTTCCTTCAGTGCTGCGCTCATTTTGATAAATTTGCTCAAAATAAATCTGAGCTTCCTACCTTCATTTTAGATTTTGTTGTTGCTAAAATAAAATCTCAATGTATTTGGAAATCTGCACTCTGCATGTAATATGTAAAAGTTCATTTCCTACGCTTGTACTAGTTTTTACAGATATGTTTGTATAGAAATAGCAAAATTTTCTTTTACTATTACTCTGCTATAGCATTATGATTTAATTTCTTTTAGAAAAAGTGTCTGAGGGAGGAAAGGCATTTGAGTAGATTAAGAAGCAAAACTAAGTAGAAATGGTATGCATCAACTAATCATTTTATAGGAACTTTTGGTTACTGCTACTGTAACTCTAGGGTATTGGATTTGCTTGTACAAAATTTGTTAATGTTCTAGAGCAGATCTGCAGTAACAGAATGAATGTCCTTACCAAGGATGAGTTTTAATATTTTAAAGTATGAATATAAATGAGACTGTCTATTGAAGTTTTTGTTTGTAATTGTTCAGTTTACCTGATCTGTGTATGTATCTATGTAATCAGAGCTCGCAAAAAGGTTTGCTGTGTTCTACCTGGAATATTAGTGTGGGAAATTTTGAACCAGGCTTGAAGTTGATTTGTATCTGGCTTTTTTTGTTGACCTACCTTGAGCTAGTTTTGTTCTTTGTGACTTTCTTCTTTAGAACTTAATTACAGGAATGGCTTTAAAAAAAAAAAAAAAACAACAACAAAAAAAACCAAATCAAAAGGACAATTGTGACTTGACGAGCTGGCGGGGCTCATTGAGAGGGCTTTAAACTAGGTTCGAAGGGGGAAGGGGATATTGCCCAGCTCACTAGGGATGAGCCTAGGCTTGGAGTGCCAAGGCCAGGGGTGAGATTGACAGCCCAGCTC
>Ga0065711_1038550_pt1 | contig 18647 bp, 5 predicted proteins | sample Hoacrofraction12_FD_59098 | JGI IMG/M metagenome (GOLD analysis project Ga0065711, IMG submission 59098) | Hoatzin crop microbial communities from Cojedes, Venezuela - Epithelial fraction 12 v2 (version 2) | ecosystem: Host-associated > Birds > Digestive system > Esophagus > Crop | place...
TGACCTAAACAGTGGGATCAAGTGCACCCTCAGCAAGTTTGCAGATGACGCTAAGCTGAGTGGTGCAGCTGACATGCCAGAAGGACGGGATGCCATCCAGAGGGACCTGGACAAGCTGGAGAAGTGGGCCTGTGTGAAGCTCATGAGGTTTAACAAGGCCAAGTGCGAGGTCCTGCACTTGGTTTGGGGCAGCCTCCTGTACCAGTACAGGCTGGGAGACGAATGGATTGAGAGCAGCCCTGAGGAGAAGAACTTGGGGGTACTGGTGAATGAAAAGCTTGACATGAGACACCAATATGCACTCACAGCCCAGAAGGCCAACCATATCCTGGGCTCCATCACAAACAGTGTGACCAGCAGGTCGAAGAAGGTGATTCTGCCCCTCTGCTCTGCTCTGTTGAAAACCCACCAGGAGTCCTGCATCCAGCTCTGGAGCCCCCAGCACAAGAAGGACATGGAGCTGTTGGAGAGGGTCCAGAGGAGCGTGACAACAGTGGTCAGAGGGCTGGAACACCTCTCCTATGAGGAAAGGCTGAGAGAGTTGGGGCGGTTCAGCCTGGAGAAGAGAAGGCTGTTGGGGGACCATATAGCAGCCTTCCAGTACCAGAAGGGGCCTACAAGAAAGCTGGAGAGGGACTATTTCCAAGGGCCTGTAGTGACAGGACAAGAGGTAATGAATTTAAACTGAAAGAAGGTAGATTTAGATTAGACATAAGGAAGAACTTTTTTACAATGAGGGTGGTAAAATGCTGGCACAGGTTGCCCAGGGAGGTCGTGGAGGCCCCTTCCCTGTAAACACTGAAGGCCAGGTTGGACGGGGCTCTGAGCAACCTGATCTAGTTGAAGATGTCCCTCCTCACTGCAGGGGGGTTGAGCTACATGACCTCTAAAGGTCCCTTCCAACCCAAAGCATTCTATGATTTTATGATCTTAGACTACTGTTTCAGAAGAGGATGAATCAGCCTTTGAATGGCTCAATGACAGACCCTGATGAAATGGCTAACCTGCATAGAATCATAGAATCATAGATTGAAAAAGACCTCTAAGATCATCAAGTCCAACCATCCACCCAACACCACCATGCCTACTAAACCATATCCTGAAGTGCCACATCTATTCATTTTTTGAACACCTCCAGGGATGGGGACTCCACCACCTCCCTGGGCAGCCTGTTCCAATGTCTGACCACTCTTTCAGGAAAGAAATTTTTCATAATACCTAATCTAAACCTCCCCTGATGCAACTTGAGGCCATTGCCTCTCACCCTATCGCTAATTACCTGGGAGAAGAGACCAACACCTGCCTCACTACAACCTCCTTTCAGGTAGTTGTAGAGAGCAAGAAGGTCTCCCCTCAGCCTCCTTTTCTCCAGACTAAACAGCCCCAGTTCTTTCAGCCGCTCCTCATCAGAGTTGTTCTCTAGACCCCTCACCAGCCTCGTTGCCCTTCTCTGGACACGCTCCAGCACCTCAATGTCCTTCTTGTAGTGAGGGGCCCAAAGCTGAACACAGTACTCCAGGTGCAGTCTCAGCAGTAGAGGGGCACGATCCTCTCCCTACTCCTGCTGGCCACGCTATTCCTGATACAAGCCAGGATGTTGCTGGCCTTCTTGGCCACTTGGGCACACTGCTGGCTCATGTTTAGCTGACTGTTGACCAGCACCCCAAGGTCCTTTCCTGCCTGGCAGCTTTCCAGCCTCTCCTCCCCAAGCCTGTAGCCTTGGGGTTGTTGTGACCCAAGTGCAGGATCCAGCATTTGGCCTTGCTGAACCTATACAGTTGGCCTTGGCCCATCATTCCTGTCTGTCCAGATGCCCCTGCAGAGTCTTCCTACTCTCGAGCAGATTGACACTCCCACCCAGCTTGGTGTCATCTGCAAACTGACTGCAGGAGCACTCAATCCCCTCATCCAGATCATTGAGAAAGATGTTAAACAAGACCGGACCCAAAACTGAGCCCTGGGGTACACCACTTGTAACCAGCTGGATTTAATTCCATTCACCACCACTCTCTGTGCTCAGCCATTCAGCCAGTTCTTTATCCAGTGAAGGGTACACCCATTCAGACCATGGGTAACTAGTTTCTCCAGGAGGATGCTGTGGGGAACAGTGTCAAAGGCCTACTAAAGTCCAGGTAGATGACATCCACAGCCCTTCCTTCATCCTCTAGGCAGGTCACCTGGTGATAGAAGGAGATCAGGTTTGTCAAGCAGGAAACCTTAGAGGAGTCCAGTCTTACACTGCATTACAGAGACAGGGCTCAAACACAGTGCTGATAAAAACCAGTGCAAATCCTTTCACAAATATGAGGTGAAGCACTTTAGCTTAAATATTTTTAACACTCTTAGACTCACAGTCACCATGAGCATACAACATGTGATCAGTAGCTCCAGTTTGTGATAGACACTAATTCATTAAACTTTAGCATTTAACTGAGATTATATTCCATTCAAAGTCTGCTACACAGACATAGTCAAAGTACTAAAGGTTTATACATCTTCTAAAACTAGAAATTATGTGTTTAAAAATTTTTTCCTTGAGTTAAATTTCTCATTCAACCGAAATACTTCTCCATAATAGTAGTTTTCGTATCTGTTTTCACAAGTTTGTTCTTTGCTGTCTCCTTTTCCTGAGGAAATGTTTGTTACCAAATATCACCATAGGGATTGTTAATACTTTTATTTAAATGTGTATTTGTGATGTATAATTTTCCAGATGAGAATTCTTCATCACTCAGGATGAGAGAAAGCACACAGAAATATTAAAAACCTTAAAACCTTTCCTCTCCAAAACTCAATTTTTTTCTACAGAGAAAATAGAAAATAAATCTTTGTAACTAATCTCATGGTAGTGTGGATCCCAACCCTTTTTTCTTTCAAACCGTATATAATTTTGGTTGTTGATTGAATTTTCACATTTTTTGCTGGAATTCTTTGACTAACAATCTTTTTAAATTATTCTATGTTTCTACCCACCTCTCCACAGATCTTTAACTATGCCTGGGCAAGCCTGTCTCTTTCAACAGTTTGGCCAACAAAAGTAATTAGGAATGCTGGTCTTGCCAGCTCTCGAGGGGAAATAGTAGGGAAAATAAGCAAGAAGAGAACAGTAAATATTTTGTCTAGCTGAAAAATTTTCACACAAGGCATCTGTGCAATAATTCATCTTTTTCCAACTTTCAGATCACTGGATTCAAGATTTTGACAAAGTTCAGTGTCAGCTGGAAGAAAGGGCATTTCTGCACCCCTCTGATAAGAACAAATCTCAGACTTCTCAAAAGCAAAAAGTATTTTAAGCTCAGAAGAAGCATCTTGGTTCATTCCAAATCTGTCTGTGTACTATTATATGTTGGAAATATGTGGACTCAAATTTTATCTGTTTAATCAGTCTTTTCTCCAATGTTATTTCTTGCTTAGCTATTATCTTCTTCTTTGACACTGTGTCTAGGCATAGTTTAATCTCTGAATTTAATTCATTTTCTCTTTTACATTCACCTGCTCTTCTAAATTATCTGCAGCTTTCCAGGGCCTTTCCACTGGCAGTGGTTTTACCATCTTTCTTTTTTTACACATTTCCTTGCTTCAGGAATCCCCTCATTACTCATAACATCACAAAAATTGCTGATTAATCTTTTGCTCTGAGTACATTCCTATTCTCTCTGCATTCTTAATTATTCACTCTCTTCCTCAGAAATTATTTATTGATATGCTTCAGCTCATATTTCAGACCAACAGTTTATAGGTGCTAATTTTTTTTAGCTTCTTCTCTGCCTCTGTTGCAGGTCTTTATTAGGGCATGTCACAGCCATTGCACCAATATAGAATCCCCTTGAGTAGGGAAATTCTCACTTTAGCAAGTCTTACCAGATTTCGTCACTTTAGCATGTTTATTACAAGAAAAAATGGACACAATTAAAATAAGAACCACTGTGTCCTCTGCTTCAATATTTTTGAAGACAAAAGAGAATTTATGTAATAAAGTTCCTATATACTCCCTAGAAAACATCTGGCTCCTGCAACATTTTCTGTTTCTCAAACTTATGAGGTGCTACTTGGTTTATAATTCATGTTCTGGCATGAAGTGCACTGAAACCATATACATTTTAAATTAAACACAGAAAGATATGCAGTAATACATAGACTGAATGCTACACAGTGAAAATTAAAGTAAGTTCCCAAAGCACAATTCTGCATAAAATAACATACTGTGATGCATTATTTCTGTACACTACTGTGTAATGAAAATGTTAATGCAGTAGTCCATGACAGAATGACCTATGTTGGAACGTCTACTGCTAAAGAACTGTGTAGTGGGTTCTGAAATACTAAGAGAAAGCTAATAAGCAGACATTAGTAGATTGCACTGTACAGGCTGTTGGCCCTACCATTGTACCTATATCACAGGACAGTGCACTTTCTTTCAGGCTTGAGGGATAGTCTCATATTACTTAACCAAAATTTTTCTCCTTTTGAGAGTTTATTAAGACCATGAAGTGTCTCCATTCCAAAAAGAAGTCATTTTCACACAGGGAAAAAAAAATCCATGAAAAAAATAGAAGCTATCTCATCCTCTAAAGATTAAATTATATCCTTCATTCTTATACAAAGTAAAATCAAGTGGTCTCCTTGTATTTTAGTCATACTGACTTCACAGCATTTTATAAAACTTAGTTGTCTGGGGTGAAAGAGTGGTATTTCTCTGTGGGAAGTTAACTCCTTGCTGCTAACTGTATGGTTCGTGAGTTGAAGACTTGGGTGCAGTTTAAAAGAAAACTCTAGCGTCAGTAAGTCCCCTGTGAGGCCCATTTACCTTGCTACCAAATTCCCTCTTATCTTGTACCAGAGGGGGCTTGCTTCAAAAAACGATTTAGATAAGTATTCTGCAGTACTCAGACAAAACAAAACCTTGCATTTTTTTCTAAAACTCAAGATTCAGAATTAGTATTATATTTCATCAAGAAAAAAAACTGCATGAACTAAAAAAGTAAAAACTGAACTCTGTGCTCAGTTTCTGATACTAACCTTCTGAACCATGATCAATATAAAATAAATCTTCCCCTGTTTCTCTTGATTGTTATGAATCTCCTAACAAAGGTTTGTGAGATGACCATCCCAACATGATATAATTCATTATCACAAAGGTCAGAAACAGACGTCATCATTTAACAGTGACACAGCAGAAAATCAGCAGAACACAAAACTGTCAGCGTACACAAGGTTCAAAATAGTCTTAGAAGCTGAAGAATATTTCCTAAGTAACAGACTATCGGGAGCATATTAAGTCTGTTCATTTTTTAATCTGCAATCCTAACAGACTATCAAATAATACTCTTGGGCCCAGTCATTCATTTTCATGTCATTCAACACTCTCAGTCAAATTAGTGTAAAAGATCTTCTAGTGGCATATAATGAATATGTTAGCAAAACCTCGATTACTCAAGCACAAAATTAAGAATTTTCTCCTTAGAACATTAGGGTTTATCGAAGGATAAAACAGAAATTATGGAGCAAATCCTACAGGACAGAAGTCACTACCGTTCTTATTTTCTCTTATGTAAAGTCCAAAGAAAAAGAATTCTCTTTAACGTAAAGGTATTGCGTCATGACTATATGTAAATAACATTAAGTGAACCCTGTTGTTCATAAGTGGAATGTAGAAATGAAAAGAATAAAATAGACAAGAACAAGGTACTGTTGGGTATAAAGGCTATAGTCACATATGTTTCAAATAGCTCTTACACTCCTAAAAAGCAAGCCTTCAAAATATCTGTAATGAAATGTGCGTTTATATTCTGCTGTTGACCACGAAGGGTAATTATTACTTTGTAAATTCAATGGAATTAATCACAATTAAACTGTGAAAAAAATGCTGGTAAAATGCATGTTATATTATACAATTAAAAGTTGATCACTATAAACACAGAAGTCCTGCAGTATGCAGAGGAACAATGTCAGGCTGTGAAACCCCAGTAAATTAGTGTGAATGAGGTACCCAGAACCACTTCCTTGAGGTTATCCAAGGAGAATGGCAAGATCTTTGTCCCTGGTGAGAAGCCCATGGACAGCCAAGGACGCTCATTCATGTTTAGCCTTGCTGAACCTCAGAACATGGAGTCTCAACAACCTCACTTTCATTGAACTAGTGGATTCAGCAGTCTCTAACATTTTGAAATCAAGTATTGCTAAATCCTTACACATGGAAACAATGACCCATTAGCACAGTATTTTTCTAAGAGACACCCACGTTCTGAATCATGTATCCTATTTGATTTTAACAAGCCCCCTTCTCCCCCTACAGCCATATAATATAGTTAGAGGAGTGCCTTGGAAATCTTCTCAGGAATGATATGACACATCTTCTATCAAAACAAGATAATTTTATCTAGCACAACTGTCCTAAAAGGTTGTAAAGCTGATATGTTGTAATATTAGAATAGAAATTTTGGAGACAGGTCGGGAGTTAGTGTTTCTACTGTTAAGAAAGCCAAAGGTGTGTTGTGTTGCTGGTGATCCTCAAAGATTGTTGAAAGGAGAAAGGGTGCCTCAAAGTGTAAAATGTGAGAGAAGAAAAAACACCTTAACTTTTCCTTTACTTTTTTTTTCTGTTACGTTTCTGTGATAGTGTGTTAACTGTTGGCCATTCCTGTTAAACTGATACGAATGATCTGATATTTTACTTTGCTCATATCCTAGAGTGTAATTTTTGGCTTCCTCAGAAAGCATTCCTACATAGACACTGAACTGCTCTGATTTCTTATTTTTATCAGATTCCTGAGACTTAAATAGGCAATGCAAATTTTCACCTGAAGATGATGACTTATTCACTGTCTTATGACACTTTCAGCAAAAAAGTGGGAAAATGCCTCATCATAGACATTACACAGTTCCACAGTTACTTACAAAGTTATGACTGATATAGTCCTAGCTGGATGGAAACTATGGTTTCATTTGTTACATTTCTGTTAAACTGCGTTCAGCCTTACATCCAAGCAAAACAAATATCCAGCTATCCTCAAATATTTCCCTGAAACTTATGCTTACTGACAGCTGGTCATTCAACAGCTAGGGACTTCTAGAAGATGAAAACCCATACCTCACCACACAGCCTGGAGAAGGATGAGTCCACAAGCTTTTTCTGTCCGTGGATTTGCCAAGACAGCATTCTTCAGCTCCTTAGGCAACGTAAAAGCTGTGATTTTGTTCCTAGGGCTTCACAATGTGCTTAAATAAAGTGGACAAATATCTGCCTTCATGTGTTTGATACGCAATAATCAACCAACCAACAAAACATTATCACTGACAAAAAGCGTTAAGCATATGTGTCAGCCATATGCCCTAATCTGTTCGTGTCTGAGAATAAGGAGTTGTATAGGATGATTACCTGATTTAATATATTCTTTCAGTCAGACTGAAGTTTATGTTGCTGAAGCTAACTGACATAGGAGTGACTCCCAAATCTAAGACTCTGGAAAGAGAAATGTGTAAGTATAGATTCCAGCATATAGATCCTGGAATATTTTCTTGAACACTTTCAGATTCAATATCTTAAAAGTTACTAGAACATAAATTGCCAAACTCTAACAATCCAATATTATGATTAAAAATATTGAGCTGGAAATGACAAGAAATTTTCTTTTATATAGAGATTTTACTTTGTATGAGCATAGAAATTTAATAACATATCAAATAAAGTACTAAATATGTGTTTGAGACTAAGATACAGTTGTGGTGGGAACCATCATTATGAACTTCTTGACTTTGGTGAAAGTAAAACTTACAGGAATATATTATCTCCATTTTTTAAGTTTCATTTCTGAGCTTATAAAAAAATTGAAAGGTAAAAACCACTGCTGATTATCCATTTCTTAATTAAAGCCACACAGTCTTAAAGAGCTCTCCAAAAGATCTTTGAAAATAACTATTTAAATCAAGGATGTGTTGTTGATCAATAAGAGTATGTGCATCACATTTAATGAGTGATAATTGAGTTTACGTAGTTTAAAAATACATATTAACATCAAAAAAAAGGATGTAGAAAATAGAAGAAATATAATTCTTCATTTAGTCCAACAGCAAAGATCTGAATCCTGGCATATTACCTACCACCAACATATGAGAAGTTTGGAACAAGTTAATGAAGTATAATAAAATCCAGGGTTTTATTTCTCTGTTAAGTTTCAGAGATGGAGCATCTTTTCATTTCAGGCCTATGTTCTGGTAGTTGTCACAAAGAAGATACATTCCACAAACAGTGGAAAAGCATCGGGAAAAACTTCAAAACACACAATAATCTCCATGAAAAAACACTACAGTAATTCTGCACTGGCAAGGAATTATGTATAGTCTGTGTGCAAAGACTTTTTTTTATTCTTATAGTAACAGTTCAAGACTGACTGAAAGCAGAAACTAGTTGAGGAACAGATTCATAATAAAACATATAATGAAAATTCCATGCTTAAGGTTTCAACCAATAGTGAAGCTTTATTTTCCTTCATATTTTGTTTGACTTTATGCAGTAATATTTACATCAATATCTCTGTTCTCACTGTGTTCAATAGCACCTAAAATGTCATTATTTTAAGTATAATACTTTATCATAGTATTTATAGCAGTATACATACTAAATCATAATGTTTTATTAAAAATTTTCTGAAAATAACAGCTCAAGATATAAACCTGGAAAATAGCATAAGTGAAAGCATAAAAGTGAAGACAACCACACTTACTGGCTTGTCTGAAAATAAAGCACTAGGAGTGAGGTAGTTTAGTCTAGCAACTATGTGAGCTAGGCCAAACTTTACTACAGTAAAACTCAGTCCTGGGATATTTCACTCCCTTAGATTACTTAGTCCAGACAACTGTAAAAGGAAGCAGAGAATATTGAGGTCATATGACACTCAGTTTTCTTGTTCCCAAACTAAGTGTTTCAGCTCAAATCCTCAGGATCAAGAAAAATCTGGAAGACAAGACACCTTGGACAAATCTCACTAATTTCAAAGATAAACTTTTGCCCGCTTAGAAAAAAATGGAAATATACCGGGGCCCTGCAAATTTTTGTTTATAAATGTTTTCTGCTTTTTAAAGTTTTTTTTTCTGGAAAGAATCTTCCAAATGTATAATGCTCAAGTGAAAAACAAATATTTTATTACTATTTTGTACCTTCATCTAGTATTGTTTAATGAAATTATGGCATTTGCATTCATTTCTCGCCTTATTCTGGAAATATAGAAAAGTGAACAGTAAAATTTGACCACCTTGTATTGTCTGTGACTGTAGACAATGGTAAATACAATCTGAGAGATACACGTTCAAAAAGCATTCCTGCAGTGACAATTCTGACAGTCTCCTATGCATAAATTTTATTTCAAGACTATTAGCATGGGACACGTATCATGATGCACAGTTCATGTATATTGAGAGATAGAAAAATCATCTGTTTTCACAGCCAGCATTTCACAGAAAATCAAATCAGAATGAGAATTCAGTAGTATACATCTTTTGTTTCCAATCACACTTTGAAGTTCTACTGCTAAATATAACATGACTGAAAGAATTCAGGTGAGAGAAAACTGACACACACACATCTGGTAGTGCTAGAAATCTGTACAGCATGCAGATCAACAAATGCTTGAAATAGAAGCTTTGCACCTCTGGAAGACAAAGAAGTTGAAAAACAAAAATGGATGACCAAATGTACGTACCAGCATGTCAGAATACCTCAACTTTTGCTAAATACTGTATCTTTCATTAAATATTTACAAAATATAAAAATAGGCTGAAGGTCCAGCTGTAAATGCACTCATTGAAAATTTTGGCAATTACTTGAAACAGTGCATAATTTAAACCTAACAATTTTATGAACAGGATTGGAAAGTTGCATAAAATGACCCTTTCAGGAAACCTTTAGAAGTCTCAAGCACTCAGTAGATTTTGGATATATATCAACAAAAGAAAACTGAGACCATTAAAAGCAAGAGGGAGCAGAAACCATTCTTCTTTAAAGGGTGGAAAATAAGTGGGAGATTCAATGCCTGGAGAAATAGGATTATGCTAGGTGTTACGCTTCCATCGTCGTGTGTGACAGTCTGGGCAGGACCTGTACCCTGACATGCTGGCTGACGCATATATGTATCTGTCTTGCTGGCTATTGAAATAAAACAAAGTTGTTGTGCCTGGATTCACAGTAATGGAAGAAAATGTGAAGGAACATTGTGGGGCTTTTCAAACAAAGGACTTGGAGATTTTCAGGTTGGAGACAAGAACAAAGAAAACAAATACGAAAGTTTACCAAGTGATTTAATTATTTTATAGAGTGAAAAAATGATGAATTTTATTATTTCAAGAAATAGACAGCATTCATATCTCCTACACTGGGGGTAAAAGTAACACTAGCTTTCAAACACTGTTTGCTTTTTTATTAGTCCTTACATATTTTTAAAAAGTAATGACTATTATTGGAAGGAATTGCCATGATCTTTCCATATTTATAAAGGCAAGCTCTCCCACTGATTTTGGCACAGGCTATTTGTGGAGAACGGATGCTGGGTTGGACCCACAACAGCTTGGTTTTATTTAAATGATGATTTTCATTACTGCAGCTCATGCTTTTTATCTTCTAGGGAGCAGTTTGTTCCCTGATACTTTTCAATACTATATACTTAGGGTATGTCTGTTCTGTGGTTTGGATGTGTACTGAAACATGTGTAAAACTACCTCTAATTGATTTCGTCATGAACTTCGGATGTGGCATATTGTGCCCTTAGACCTGTTGCATTTGTTCAGCCATGCGATGCTTTTGCTATTTTGTGCTGCTTACAGGGTCATGGCTATTAGTACACGGGGCAGCTGGTTTATACCAGTCCAATACGCTGACATGTCCTGAAATTACACCTTTGACTGCAGAGTAGACAGGCCAAAAGGAAAGTGCTGAGAGTGGCTCAACCTGCTGGTTATGTCGTTAGGGATAACTTAGATGAAACCACTGAGAAGTGGAAGGAAGACCTTGGCTGAAGCAGAAAGTGTTACTTGTCTCCCCACCTATGGGCACTTTTGACAGGTGATGCAGCTGCTGTGAATACTGTGTTGGACAGCTGTATACCACCACTACAGCAAAGATACAGGGGCCTTATACTGTGTGCCTTAACTGAAGGGTCATGACATATCGCTTCATGCTACCTGATAATCCTTTTCCAGTTTAACAAAAGACAATGGCAAGCAGGCTTAGTTTGAAACATCTGCTTAACACTGTTCTGCTTAAAGTCAGGGCTTTGAATAAATGTTTTGATGACACAAAGTCTAACCAGAGAATAAAGACAAATTACAAAGTGTCAAAGTCAAAAAAATCTCATTAATCTTTTTTTTTCTAATTTATTGGCAGATAAGAGCTTCTCAAGATTTCATGATACAAAGTTATACAGTAGAAAGCCAAAGGTGTATTTTCCAGATCATACATCATCCTCACATTGATTTTCATTAGTTTCTTATGTTGAATCAGTCATTACCTACTATGTCAACATGCATTAAGAGCTACCATTAAATGGCCTTTTATTTATTTAACTTCAACTTGAGAAATGGAGAGGCCCGCTTCATTGAAGGCTTTCTTACCAAGAATGTTAAAGAAAATTCTAAAATATTATGCCTGATGCAGAGAAAAATGTCCTTCCAGGGCTGATATAGATCTTAAACTTTTTTTGCTTTGGTGTATTTATACAATGTTGCAGTAATTTTCATCAATGCTGATCTGCAAATTGAAACTCTGTTTTCCCTTTATTCTACTATCCTGACTCTAATATCTGAAATTGCTTTCTTTTCTTCAGGATGACATTAAATATGGTAAAAAAATTTGAAAGGACTAAAGACAATAGACCAGGTGGCTAATAAGTTAAAACAGATTAGAACATGCAGAACCTCACAGAGCAAAAGCACAGTCACTATGTCCTATTTTTATCTTCCTTTCATCCCCAGTTAGCTGTGAATGATATTCTTTGAAATAGCTTCCTGAAGAACACTTGTGACGAGATAGGATGATAAGCGTTGTAGCTTTGCTTCCTTTCTGTCAAATAAATAGCTGTAGGCTTAACTGGCAAAAGATATACTAAACACAAACAGCTTCCATTTGGGATTTTTTTTTCCGTCTTCCACCTTCACAGTTCCTTTTTATGGTCTGGGAGATTTGGGTAGGATTTTCTGAGGGAGGAGGGAAGAAGAATCCTTTGAGTGAATGGATTAATTTATTATTTACTTGGTTTCCCTGCCGTTTTCAAGGTATTCACGAGTAGATCAACATGTTTTAGGCAACACATAAAAAGTACTTACACAGGTGAGCTCAGTGGTCTGGATCCTGAGAATTGTTTAAATTCTTTATCTTCAATTTCAAAGATTTCACATTTCGGATATGTAACAAGCAAACTTGATACAATGATAAAAATAAAACTATCTTTTTGTAACTCATATTAGCTTGGCAAAAGAAACAGAAGGGTGAGATTATTTCAGCCCTGCCTGCTAAGCCATCAAGAAAAGAATTCCCTTTTGTTTAGTGCATAACTTCAATAAAGAATAAAGGTGCATTGGTATATTTGGTATGATGGGATAAAAATCTTCTTTTTGTATCCAGGACAAGTGATGATAAGAGAAATACTTTTGCTCAGAACAACATAATGGAAAACAATTAAGTCATTAAGTAGTAATAAATCAATGAGAGATATTTGGGATCTTTTAGTTATTTAAGTAGAACTACATTATTTGCTGAACTATCCTTTGGGGATTACAGCACAGGAATATTAATAGATAAATACTGTTACTTGTTAGTTGTACAAAGGTATCAAACAAATTAGTTGAATAATTGTATATAGTACATGGATTTGTAATGGGCTGTCCAGTCCAAATAATCATCCAAAGAGGTGTAACAATGAAGAAAAGCAATAATTAATACCAGCTTACTTCTATTCTAAAAATTCAAAACTTACACTTGGGTATTCTTGCCTGGGACAGCAAAGTGGTGAAACATGGGCTTTCTTTAAGGCATGGGAGAACTCCCTTAGCAGTCAGGGGAAAGGCACTGTTTAAGTTACAGAGGTATTTAAGTGCTTTGCTGTAGTGCCTGCCATCGTACTGGATAGGGCTTGTATTCCCGAGTTCCTCTATGAAGCAATGACATTTCAGGGTGCATTTACCCCATATTTAGCTTTAATAACTTGACCTGTTTGGAGATACTGGCATGTGACAGCTATAATACTCTGAAAAATCATGTGTTTCAGGATGAAGATTTACTTCAGCAATACAGGAGTATATAAAAGTTTCAGTTTTCCTCTGTTACACTCACGTCAGTATGCACAGGATATTTTCATAAGAACTATCCTCAGTCACATATGCTTAGCATTGCAATCTTCTTTGACCGCCATTGTAGACTAAATTCATTCATGAGTTTTGTTTCTGTTCAAAGTAAGTGGAATCACATATACAATCAAAGAAAACCCCATACTAAAACCACCTTGCTGAAATTGCAACAGATTATTGAAGAAAGTTTTACTAGCTCATAAAAATCTTTTCATCTATCTGTTCAGGGAGAGCTATACAATTTATGTCTGCTCAAAATCTCCACCAAATTCTTTCTCTGTATTTTTCACCCTCTGACTAAACTTTGGCATGCCTAAAAGGAAAAAAAATAAGTCCACTTGTGCCTGACAGTCCTTCAGAGAAGCTTAATCTCTCTATCAGCACTGGTATGTGCATTGCACTGTATACATCACGCCTGCTCTGAAGCAGTTCTCTCATTCCATCAGGACAACTTCTTTATGAGTGTCTGAGTACTGAACAGAACACGTATAAACCAACTGGCAGATGTTCTTAGTAAATCACTGAGAGACTCACATTAAAAATTAGCCACCTGCATTTTTATCTGTTCTTTTTTAAGTATCAATAAATTATTTAGAACACCGAAATGTCTGTTTGAATTTATCAGTATATTCTTGTTCGTAGGTATTTCCATTCTAGTTTCCCAGGAATCAAAAATACAAGAGAATCCTTTAAATATAATTGTTAATTAATAGCAAACAACACAATCTCTGGCTACAGTAACAAAATTTCTGACAATAAAAACCCCAAACCCTTTAAAAAAACCCAAGTTATTCAAATTTCATCTGTTTTGCTACTTGCTTGTTTCTTCAAAATGACAGATGCCACCTGTCAAATGTACAGGTCCAAAGTGATATAGTCCTAACACAGTCCTTCTCTTTGGAGACAAACAGAAATTTGCTACCTACAAATTGAAATAGGTTCAGATTCCTTTTTAAAAGTGGTTCACTGATAATGGCAACACAAAACCTCTTCTTTCTTATTAGTGATAAGTTGCAGTGAGAGAATGCATGTGATCAGTTCCTACTGCCAAGAATCTTGTTTGACAGTTGATATACCTGAACTTCAGTAATGTTTAAGTCTGACGTCTGTCATATCTTTTGTCCTCCTAATTCTTGTCACCACAGCATAATTAAGCTAGCTGAAAGCTATATGGGTTTTTGGCTCCTGCCCAAGTTCAGGAAAGTTTTGTGAGATAGTTAGAAACTATGAAATTAACTATTTCTGAATAAGTGCACCTCTGGAGATCAAACAAATGATCAGAGCCCTGGAACTTAGCTGAAATCTGGCATTAAGTACTATAAATGGTGGCAGTTCTTTAAGTTCTTAAAATGTAAACCTGCTCCATCTGCAACTAATTAGCTGCCTCCCAGTTGTACATGTGATACAGGGATCGAATAATAGCTTGAAGATTCACCCAGTCCTCATGAAAGCCTGCTAGAAGCTTGGTTGAGGGGGAGGGGGGAATAGGCAGGCTGCCTCTGGAAAGATGATTTGGGTTGACAGAAAGAACATTATTGATACCTTGAGCTTCTGTTGAATTACTTTGTTCTGAAAGTCAAACTTTGTGCCTGAGGGAAAAGGACTCAAATTTTGTAGTAGGAAGTATTTCACCGGAGTGTGGCTTGATCCAGCACTTACAGTTAGGGTTTTTTTCTTTCTGGAGCTGGACTTTTCTCATAAGCAGATTCCAAAATTGCTACAAATAACTAGGTCGATATGTAACTAGGTTGTTACTCTGATTCATCCTTTCCCTTTCTCACAGCAAAAGCTGCTTAGGGATGTTAATGAAGTTAGGTGATAAAAATAACATACATGGTAGCATTTTCCCTTTTAATAAAGGATTTCAGCCTCAGCTTCACTATCTGAAGCTTCTCTAAACACTCAGTCTGAGAAGAAGATCATATCCTGTCAAGGATTTGATCTTTGCTTTTTCCTCTGGGAAAAAGAAACTTATGAGAGGTTTCATAGCTTTGAATTCTGAGCTGAGACACGTACCTGCCAAATTGTCAGAAGGGTAAATGTTAAACCACCATATGCTTCTTTATCATTTCTGACTGCTCAGCTGCTTGAGCATGGAGCTACCTGGAAATTCCCCTCCGTAGTGCACAGTAACCTCATGCACCAGCTAATGAGACCCGATCCCTACCCTGAGCACAGAAGTGTCCAGGGAGTGGGATACCCAAAAATTTGTCTGAGACTTTGTTATTATCATGTTACATGCCTTCATGCTCATGCATATCTTGGTAGTTCTGCTCCGTTGCTAAGGTTAGGAGAGGATAATAATGTATTGACGTGAAAAGGGAAGCCGAATGGACAGTGGAAATAGAATGCATCTCTAAAAATCAGCTTGTTCTTGACTGGTGTTACTGAAGAAAATTACACAAGAGTTCTGTAAAGAGTGAAATGGAGAAGTTGAGGTTCAGATGTAAAATAAACCAATTAAATCAAGTTGTTTGATAACAAATGAAGTCACACATGATGACCTGGTCAGGCTAACAGCATTAGCGCATAAAAGCAGAAACTCCATCAAAACCAGATGCTATATCAGTGTTTGAATATCATAAGCACAATATATTTGGAAGTAAGTCCTGTGAACAAGGTACTGTGAACTCATCCTCTATTTTGAATATAAGCATAATGCCCTGAAGGAAACATGCAACTTAAACCATAGTCTTAAAAAAGATGAAAAAATCCAGCCCTTGTTGCTATGTTACTAGTCTTTGGAGCAAGAGCATGCACACATGGAAATCAAAGTCAGTTCTGCTTTTTTAGTTTTCCTTCTGTGTCATAACTCTCATAGTTCCTGGCTGGGAAACAGATGATAACAGAGCCAAATCTTAATAAACTCTGAGTGGGGTACTCCAGCTGAACAGAGCATATTTTGAGCAGAGAAATTCAGTAATTGCTCATAGCAGGAATTGTAGACTTTTATTAATGGTATGCTGAGGCTGAGGAGTGCGTTAAGGCACTTGGAATGTGTAGCATGGAAGCCAGGAGAGTGTCAGGAGACACCGTGGCTGAGAGGACACATTTCTGAGCCATTACCTATTCCACCATTGCAACAAGGGATGACAGGGAGGGAAAGTAGCACCACAGCATCAAGATCAGGATTGCAAGAGCATGGCTTCACTATACTAGATGCTGCTGAGGCATAATGAAACACTCCTGACCCCAAAGAGTTGTAGTCCAAATGCAAAAGTACAAGAAATACATGGAATCACAAAGAGAAATGTGAGCAAACGTGTTTTAGTTCAGAATAGCAGGCAGCAATCTCACCCAAACCAGCGTCTTAACTGCTTGTTCGCTTTGCTTCTCATCACATGGAAGCACTGAAATCTACAACAAGGGAAAGAGAGCAAGTATATCGAAATTAAAATCTGTGTAATGAAGAAATCTGGTGCTACCAGTTTACATATAAGAAACTGTGAAAGTAGTAAACAAATGTTTCACTTATTTTCTTCTTGCTTTCACTTGACTGAGTCTAGGTGAAGGTCAGCAAGATAATTGGGAGCTGGAGCGTGTGTTCTGTGAGCAGAAGCTCAGAGAACTGCACTTGTTCATCTTTAGAAAGAGAAGGCAGAGAGGACAAGTTATTGTTGCCTTGAGTGACTTATTTTAAAACGAGTCCTGCTTTGAGTTTTGGGGCTGACCTCATGACTTCCAAAGGCCTTTTCCAACCTTTGATTGTACGACTGTAAGGAAAAGGGCTGGAAACTATCATACGTGAGGACACTTGAAAAAGTATTTTACACAATGGACAATATAAAGCATCATGATATTGTGATAATCAGAACAATTACCAACACTTCTATGACACATTTTAAGTTTAAAGATGAAAATAGATGAGGGATCACAAAGTCTTTAGCTTAGGTTTGACAATACAGCTCAAAGGCAAAAGAAGTCAGCTGTACGGTTTCAAACAGCCACAAATGTCAGTATAGTTAGAAGGGTTAGTTTTTCAAAAAAACCCCAAAGGGAAAATAGGCACTTCCCCCTCCTTTCCAAATCAAATACACAGAACTGTTACTGCATAAGCTTTTTGTTCAATTTATTTGTCTTTCTAGCACTTAACCTCAAACCTTGTCCTTGCACATAGATTCAGAAAATTTTTTAAGTCCTGAAAGATTAGGGCAATACACAAAGTATAAGCAAAGCATTTTCTTTGTTTTCCCAAATAGAAACTCTGGAGGTATTTCTCAAAAAATGTTCTTCAAATGCGAGCTATCAGCATACTGTCTGGACATGACTGTAATTATTAACAGTGTTATTTTCTTCTCTGCCCAAATCAAACCCAACAATTTCCTGTATCTTTGTGATACACAGGATTTTCACTAGGAGTTAAATCCTCCTCTTATCCACAATGTCTTTAGTCTGAATATCTTTTCATAAGGCAGATTTGCAAATGTTGTAGGAAGAAAAGAAACCTCTCTTTCTCTGCCTGATTAGATTTTGAAAAGGCAACTGAAACACTCCTTCATCTCTACCCAAACCGATTATCATTATGTTGGATAGATAACTAGGATTTAATTAATATAATTTCATATTTTATGATGAAAATTCTACGTCTATAGAATCATAGAATGCTTTGGGTTGGAAGGGACCTTTAGAGGTCATCTAGTCAAATCCCTCTGCAGTGAGCAGGGACATCTTCAACTAGATCCGGTTGCTCAGAGCCCTATCCAAGCTCGTCTTGAGTGTTTCCAGAGATGGGGCCTCCACCACCTCTCTGGGCAATCTGTTCCAGTGTTTCACCATCCTCATGGTAACAAATTTCTTCGTTGTGTCTAGTCTAAATCTACCCTCCCTTAGTTTAAAGCCATTGCTCCTTGTCCTGTCACAACAAGCCCTACTGAAAAGATTTTCCCCATCTTTTCTATAAGCCCCTTCAGGTAATGAAAGGCTGCTATAAGGTCTCTCCACATCCTTCTTTTCTCCAGGCTGAAACAGGTCTATATAGGTCTATATACAGAACAACATTGACTAGATCATACATCTGCAACAAAGACGTTTACATTTGTTCACAGAATCCCACTATTTTTTTCTCAAAAACAGTATAATGATATATCAATAAGTCAGGGTGGATTCACTGCATTTTGGCCATAATCCAGTTTGGACACAGGCATTCTTCCCACTAACGCTTCCATGTAAGTAGTGCAAGGACAGCTAAGGGCATGGCTTGGTCCTGAAATGTTTGTCATGTTGCTATTTTTCATCAGTATCTTCTGCATATAAACAAATACTGCTGTTTTTTTTTTTTTTTTTGCTTTAAACCAAGAACAGCTCAAATTCATTAC
>Ga0065711_1006569_pt1 | contig 18646 bp, 12 predicted proteins | sample Hoacrofraction12_FD_59098 | JGI IMG/M metagenome (GOLD analysis project Ga0065711, IMG submission 59098) | Hoatzin crop microbial communities from Cojedes, Venezuela - Epithelial fraction 12 v2 (version 2) | ecosystem: Host-associated > Birds > Digestive system > Esophagus > Crop | place...
GCTGTAGGTGACCCTGCTTCGGCGGGGGGGTTGGACTAGATGACCCACAGAGGTCACTTCCAACCCCTACTATTCTGTGATTCTGTGATTCTGTGATTCAGGTTGTAGGTTGTGAGAGCCACGCACCAATGTCTTGCAGCTTGCTCACTTCTGCTTCTCTGGAACATGTTTGTAGGAGAAAAAGACTGTGAAAAACTCAGCCTTGCATTAGCATGAAATAAATCTTAACTGGCTTCTTTTTCCTTTTGTATCTGCCACATCCTAGATCATAACACCACGGATGTTGTCCTCCACAGACAGCCCAAGTGAGTCTGAGGTGCCAGCTGTAACCTTCAGTGGGTGACTGTCAGACTTTGCACTCCCTTACTGGTGCTGTGTGGAGCTCCTTAAGGATTACAGGACTTCCTGGATTACACCAGTTCTCATTTAAACAGGCACTTTTGTATGCAGTAGTTGCTGTGATTACGTGAGTGCAGTAGCAGGGAGGCTATTTGCCAGTGTTATGAATAGCTTTACTTGTCACTAAAAGCAGATTTAGCTTCTAATCTTGAGCTCCAGCTTGTTTTCAGCTGTGGAAAATTTGTCTGATGTTTCTTTGCTAAACATACATGTGTGCATATATAAAGGGAAGGGTTGGAGTGCACCTTAATTTTTGCAGAAGAGCATAAGCCTTGCAGACTCAAAAGAGGTATAAAAGGTCACAGGCAAAGTAGGCTCTGACCTAAATTTAAGCCCTTAATCTTAAAGAAATAGGAAAAAAATTTAAGAGCTAAAGTCTGGGAAGCAGTCTGCCTTGGAAGATAATCGGAGAGGTTGATGGGAAGGTTCCTGTACACATTGATCGTGTTTTCTAGGTTAAAATTGTGAAGGGAGAGAGAAGACCTCTAGCTACAATGCAACCTTCTGTTAGTATGGAGAAGTGGGCGAGGGGACAACAACAGGTAGACCGGAAACTGGCAGAAGAAAATTATTTTTAAACGATGGTAAATGATCATTTCTTCCCTCATTAGCTGTGTACATGATGAACTTTCTACCCCGTAACCTCCTGCAAATGAAGTCTAGCACTGCTGAACGTTTTATTTGATAAAACATTACAGCATCCTCGGCGCTTGATTCTGCTGAGCGTGGCTGCTGCCATCTGTCATTCTCGTGCAGGTGTTGATCTGCAGAGGAGCTGTAGCTGCTTGCTAAGGGCTGCTGCCGTAGCCCCGCACTGGAAGGCAGGACGGGATGCTCCTGGGGACGAAGGCGTTAAATCCATGCCAGCTGTGGGAGCTTGGATATTGGCACAGCTCCCAAAGATGCATGTGGCAACACAAAAGCATGCTCTTCACACCCGTTGCCCTAGCAACTGCACATTCAAACGGCAGGGATTGGCAGTCAGGTCCCGCAGAAGATGATGCAGTTGCAATGAAGTTGAATTGTCTTCAGGTTGTTAGATTTAATTTTGAGCTAGGGGAGAAAGGGTGGGGTGATGGGTGAACATTAGTGATATTAACAACGAACTGCCACCCATTTGAGATCCTGGTGTAGGCAGGACTCCATCACGCTGTGCGTTCCTTTAATGGTAAAATTAGTGCTGGTACTTGGCTTCTGAACCCTGTTTTTCAGTTGGCTCTTCTGCCTCAAGAGCTTCATTTGTTCAGTGAGGGTGAATTTAGTGGAGGTATTCAAGATCTACCTGGACAAGGTCCTGTGCAGCCTGCTCTAGGTGACCCTGCTTCGGCAGGGGGGTTGGACTGGGTGACCCACAGAGGTCCCTTCCAACCCCTAACATTCTGTGAGTTTGCAATCTTCCGTACACCTCGGCTATCACTGTTCGTGCATCTTGGTGATCCAGACTGGAACAGTAGGGTTTGCAAAGGCCCCGCGGAACTGGGCACCTAGAAGGAGGTTTCCAAAAGTGGAGGGCAAGGTCTTTCAAATCCAGGTCAAAACAAGTCTTATCCTTACTGTCTGGCTGTAATTCTGGATCAACTGGCTTCAGAATCTGCTTCTTGTTATCTTATTTGGTGAAATGAGTTGATTTGGATTATTTTCACCAGCAGTGGGAAATGTAATGTTGTAATATTCAAGTGGGGTGGTTGCCACGTGGTTTTGCCCTGGAGTGCTGAGACAGAGGTTGTTAACTATGATTTGGTGCATGAGAGGTACACGTGAATCCACTGAGATTCAAACATTATAACACACTTAGCAGCACCCTGGCATGTCTTCAGTGTATGGAGACTAATGTTTCCCATGCTTTTAAAGCCAGTAACACTTAATCAGACGCAAGAACACTTAACCAATCATTGCTTAAAATTGTTCATGCAGCTGGTTTTATTCACAATCGGTTATAAGGTCCTGAGCTCATCTCTAGTTATGCTTCAGAAATGGTTTGTGAGACAGCTGAATGTTCAGAACATGTCGAGGCAGTAAAGCCCTCTATTGTGGGACTTCAGTGATGTGAATGAGGTAAATGTGGGGTGCTAAAAATATAAGAGAAATAGCACCAGGAATTACTGTCTTGGATGTTTTTTCTGCGCCTGGAATAAGCATAAATACTGAACCATCTGCCCGTATTTTGAAGGGAATATTGAAATCTAAATGTTATAGAAATATTAAGGTTGGGGGTGAATCAAGCTTTTAGCGTTTGGTTTAGATATTAATCATTTTTGGGGGTTGGACTAGATGACCTCTAGGGGTCCCTTCCAACCCAAAACTTTCTATGATTCTATGATTTCATCTCCTGATTTGTACTTGAAGAGCATTTCCGTTTATGGGTATGAGAATTATACTTGTATGCTCAAGTACAGGTACTTTGGACACACAAGACAGTGTGAAGTGCTGTGAGGGGGACATTGATGTGCTTCTGGTCACGCTCACTTCCTGGCCTGAGCACATCACGTTTGGGTTGCTTGGCTTGGAGACTGCACATGCAGTTGTAATGGTGGTTTCTGTTCTGATATGGAATGCAAAGGGACCTGTTGAAATTTTTCAAGGAAGAACAAATGTGAGCACAAGCAGACAGGCAACTCTGTCCGTTCCACTGTAGCCCAGTGCTTTAAAATGTTGGATGGGATCTTATGGACCAGATCTTCCTTTTGTTGCTTCTCACGCTTTTCACCAGCAAGCTGAGCATTCACAGGAATTGTCTTGGTGCCTGGAATATTGGTTATATTGGGGTGGGAATGTCTGGAGTTTATGGCCATGAGTAATGTGGACAACAGACACTTTACTGCTACTTTTATCAAATGATGTTAATTAGCTCTAACTTCAAAGATGAGTCTTATGAGGTATTGGGATGAGTTGATGACTTTGAAAAGTAGGCTCTCTGAATGATGCAACATTGGCAGCTTCAAATTTACTGCCATGGTTAGAGAGCATAGAGAAGATTAATGAGAAATAAACCGCTCTTGATATAATTTTATTATAATTTTTAGTGTATTTTTAAAGAAGCTGTTTAAATAAAATACCTCAAGGCTTGTATAATTATGTTGTAGAATAATGTCGACCATTTCTTGCATGAGTGAAGAAAAAACTGAGTTGTTATTATATAATTCACAGTCCTGTCCTCTTATATTGTCAGTGATAACAGGATAACATAAATATTGTGATAAACCTAAATAACAGTGCTAATAACTTAAATACATGTATTATGTACTGATCTACAGAGGTCAAAAAGTAACTGGAATCCATTGGAACTGGAGTTCTTTTTCTAGCAACTAGGAACATAAGTTCTCATATAAGATGATAATAGAAGAACATTGTCATTATTACTGCTACCCTAACAGGATCCTGTAATCATTTTAAAATTAGTAATAGTTCTGGCTGTTGCAAGTAATCGTTCTTTTTGAGGAGCAGACACTTTTTGAAAACAAGGAGGGAGGAAGTGTTTTTTTGGGGGGGTGGAATATTCAGTTGAAGCTTTTTTTTTTTTTTTCTTTTCATGTTGCAGCTTTCCCCCAAATACGCTGATAAAAATGAAATGTTTCTTGAAATTTTTTCTTGGAGGCAAGGAAACATTTTCCAGCTATAAAGGGACTTCCCTTGCTGACCTTCCAAGGTACTTGGAACGGCGTGTTCTGATGGTGTCCAGCCAAGTAATTCCCTTAAAACATCGGGGGCTTTGTTTTGTTTCTTTCTTTCTCCCGTTATTATTTTCTCCTAAGGTTTTGAGGCAGTGTTTTTCACTGAACATTTTCTGAAAAGAAAATGACTTCTTTCACAAGGGAATGCACTGTCATGTGTTCCTTCCGTCCCTGCGTATTCTTTATCGCTGCTCTCCTGTCTTCCTCCTTGTATGACATTTCTTTGCTCGTATTATTTGCAGAAATAAAGGAAGCAAAACATCCAGGCAAATAATCCAAACTGCAGTTGTTTGTGGTAGTGTAGCTGATGGTCTAGACATTGAGGACAGTCATGCTGGCCTTTTTCAGAGGTTTTTCTTCTAGTCTCTGTGATTCAGGACCTATTTTTAGGACTTGATCAGCGTAATTGCCTTGCATAATAAATACGTCTGATGCGGTGAGGGTACCAGAGCATACTTGTGTGTTGCTAGATCTTCTTATGGTGATTTGCTTTGAGGGACAGGGGTGCGTCCCTGAGGAGGGAGGAGCTAGAAGACCAAAGGCGTGCCATCCTTTTCAGGCAGAAGAGTGCCCAGACTGGGTGTTCGTGACTTGCATCAAGATGCTGTTGCTTCTGTGGCTGGGACGTGCTGTGTCCTGCTGCCTCAGAAACTGGGCAGATGGAGCTGGTAGCCAAAGTGAGTTAAGAGCAGAAAGAAAGACCAGACCCAGTGTGATACCCTCTAGCAGCACCCTGGCAGATGAAGGTAGTGAGCTGTATGCAGCTATTTTGTACACTCCATTGCCTTTACTTGGCCGAGAAATGGCAGAGGTGGGGTTTTTGGGGAAGCGTGTTTCACATCTGGGAGGAGGTGAGGTTTTCCCAGCTGGCTAGCAAAGGAAGAAAAAAAACAGGAGCGTTTTTGTTACATTAGCCCTGTAAAATGTGGTTGACAGCTCGCAACATCTGAAAGCAGCCTGTGTAAACAGGGAGACTCCAAAGGAGGCACCAAGGAGCATACAGCTTAGTCTCCTGTGTTTAACATTATTATTCATCTGGTTTTGGTAGCTAATCTCTTACGGAGTCAGCTCCTGTAGAGCGAAGGGAAAGGCCTTTATTGCCAAAGTAGAAGAGACAGCTGCCACAAGATATCCCTCCTCAAGCACTTGAGGGCACATTATGTTGATCACAGTAGAAGGAGAGTAGCCTGGACGGGAGCCCATCCCGGGTCGAGGTGCCCAGGCCATGGCTGCCGTGCTGGTTCGTGTTCATCATGACACTGATCCTTTCACAGGGGCTGTGACATGCTCTGCTGCAAGTCCTGCCTCGTCTGCCAGCAGGTGCCCTAACTGGAGTTCATTATCGTCAGAGATTTGGGTTGGAAAACGTGCATTGGCTTTGTCTGCAGATTGGGCCTGTTACTATTCTAAAGTAACCTCTGTCATCAAAACATCAAAGTAATGATTAACGAGCTTGTCTCTGGAAGTTTGCTGCACATTGAACCCTGCAAGAATTCTGTTAACAGCAAATATTTTGTATTTGATTGCATTTTGCTAGAGAGAGAATTTTAAAGGTGGAGTAATATAAACTTCATATACAACTATAAATTTCACCAATATAAACCCCCAGCAACCTGAAATCTTGGTTCGCTTGCAATAGCATTTCCGCCTGTGACAACACCAACCCAATTTCTAACACAAACCCAAAGCCTATACGAAGGGCTGTGGGTGCCAGAGTCGCTATGCACTGAGGAGTTTTGTCTGGTCCCAATGACTGTTAATAACGGCAAGTGCTTTGCACTCACAGATCTCCACCCAGAGCAGGCAGGCGTGGATGTACATACATGGATGTACATACAGCGACATGGGAAGCAGAATGGTGCAGTGGGAAAAAGGATGAAGCAGTGCTTCAGACTTGCATTGTCACACCAGGGCAAATCTGTGGCATTTTGAAGGCAGACAGAGACCCAGAATCTCTGCTATAAAATTTGAGTGGTGTTAGCTTTATTAAGGGGATTTAAAAACTTTTTTTTCTCATTGAGGTAAGTCAGTATTTGCATGTGCTAAGAGTAGTGATGGGAAAGTAGTAATATTCCAGATGGACAGTACAGCCATCTGCTTTTCTAGAAGATGGATCCAAGAGACATGGAGAAGTTTTCGGACAGAACAATCATCAAATGCGAAGGGCTGTCACAGATGTGTTGTTAAGCGCTTTCTTTCCCAATTGTTTTGTTCCTGTAGTGAAGAAGCAAGCAGAGCTGTGTGTGGTGCCCTGAGGACTCCTCTCACATAGCCAAACAAACAAGTAGGGATCTCTTAACTCCCTTAATCCATTCCGGCAGTTATTGCTGGCAGTGACTGGGATTCAAGTCTCAGAGAGGTATGTACAGCTGTGTGACCCTCGTCCATGTCCCATTTTCCTAGACCAGAATCTGCAGTTCAAATCAGGGCTGAGGTGTACTGGGGTGTTCAGTGTGCTGCGGCTCGGCTATGCTCTGAATAAAAAGCACCGTAAACTTTATGATATTTCATTCAGATGGGCTCCATTTCTGTGTTTGAGAAGGTTCATCAGAAATAGGAACAGCAGCTCTGCTTTGTTTTTGTGTTTCATCTCACCTCTCTGCAGCAGACTGGCGATGCCCAACTCTGGCAGCATGCTTAGCCCTGAAGAGACCTTGATTGTGCTTCTGGGTGTGAAGCAATTTGAAAAACAAAAGCCTGGGAGAACCTCGTGCTCCAGAACTTGGGACGAGAGAGCCTCACTTTTTTTAAGACATGTGTTTAATTTAAGAAAGTGCTGTTGGGACTGAAACAGATACTGTTTTATTCTTCTAAGGGTATTCTTTTAGAAAGCATCCTTTTCTAAGCAATAGGAATTTATGAACTTAGTTTAATTTACTCTCATTCCTATCAGTGACAGAAGGTGGTGCACCTCAATATTATTAACATGGTTTTGGGGGTGAAACCCTGGCCCCTTTCAAAGCTTTGCGATTTTTGCTGTGGTCTGGGTCTTTCCCGCAGTGGGCTGACTATGGGAGACATTGTGAAAACATTGTTTGACGTGTTTCCTTCTTGGTTTCTGACTGAATAAACCATTCCTCCAGAATATTTTGTCCTTGATGTCTTCATCTGGGGAAGTTGTGACATGTTTCTTCTGGAATTGCCAACGTGTTCCCAGAATGGATCTGTTGCTCACCCTTATTCTATTAATTCCGTAATTTTAGTTTTTATTTTTCCTGGAAAATCTTGTTAAGATAGAGCTTACCCAGAAGAGATGAGCAAGGAACTAGAAAGCCTTCAGCCGTCAGCAAATACCCCACCTCTAACCTCTCCATTACAGTCTGGTGACTGAGTGGACCCTGTACAATGTGAGCTTGATGGCTCAATCCCATTTCTGGTGTCACTTCAGAAAATTCTTTGTTCTTAGTTGTGCCCTTCTGGGTTGGCTGTGTCATGAAAGGAAGCAAAAACCACAGTGGCACCTTGCTGTCATCCCTGCCCTCCCTCCTCCCGAAAGCTTGCCCAGGAGCTGGGAGTTCAGTGGATGTCCTAATATGCAGCTGCATCCTTCCTCCTTCTTGTCTCGCAGCTACTGGGGCAGTGTGAGGCATGGGTTCCCCTTTTTTGTGGCAGTATCCTTAAAACTCAGTGTTGCATTTATTTAAATATGATGGAGAGGCAGTGTTTTGACAGTGGCATCTTTCTCAACAGTATTATTCACCGAAGTCTTCCAGGGATATAATTATGAGCAAACATTTGTAAATGACATGCATGCTTGCCAAGCAGACAGCTCTGCAGATGCCAGTATTTTGTTATCTTCTCTCTTGGCAGTTTTTCCAGTTTATATTTCCCTCCTTCAGACTGGATAGAGGCTTTCTTATGTTGTTGTGGTTGTTTCCTCTAAAGAAAAAATGCTAAACGACCTCAATGTCACTTCTAGAACATAAACAGTACAATTCCAAGGTTCTGAATGTTTCTTTAAAGTTTAAAATGTCAGGTTTTATTTAGTTGGTTTAATTGTCATTAGACGAAAATTGATTTCTCGGAGAGTCAGCTTCTATTTGTCCTGAGGCAATGTGATGATGGTAAGAATGACATGGTAAAATTTATTTTGAGTCTGTAAAACAAAAAGCCCAAGGATCACATCCTCGGCTAGTGTAAGTCTTCTTACAGTAATTGTTAGTTCATTGATTTAGTCTTCCTAAAGAATGAAATGTCTGGCTTCTCTGAAGGAAAAATTGTAGCCCAAACATGCCAGTTGGAAAGGAAATTAAGGTACTTGTTCTGTCAACACTCTTCCCCGAGAGTGGAAAGCATCCACATCCAAAAAATGCTTTGTATATTAAGAGCTTAATGCTTTGTATGTTAAGAGCTTTATGCTTTTCTCATTTTATTACCATATTTAAAAGGGTATTTGGGATGAGTAAAGTCCTGGAATTTGATGTCTTGTAAGCCATTCTATCTTAGATTTGCACAATACTTTCTTAGAATTTCATGCTGTTTCCCTGTGATTTAAATGCATGTTTCCTTCAAGATTAATTCTGTTTTAAAATTAAATAAATTTGTGTGTTTTCTTGGCTAAAAAGAAGCTTTTAAAAATCCTACACAGCTAAACTTTTAGAATTGCTGTCTTGCCTGTATGTGTCGTTGTTCCTAATGTAATCATAAAGGCTAAAACATTTTGAATTTGCATCTTTTCAAGTTTGCAGGAAAGAAAATGTTCTTTCCCAGGGAAATATGCTGTCTTTGTTAAGAGCAAATGTTATCTTATGAAGCAGAATTTTGTCTTTGCATGTTTAAGTTCCAAGCTCAATTAACTGAAACATGTCATAGCATAGGAGTCAGGATCTGAACTTTGGCCAACGTTGCAGGTGCCAGAAGCCATCTTGACCTACTCGTGTGCATCAGGAAATGGAATCTCTGTCCTTGGAGACATTCAAAAGCTGTCTGGGCATTGTCCTGGGCAGCCTGCTTTAGGTGACCCTGCCTGAGCAGGAGGGTTGGACGAGGTGACTTCCAGGAGTCCCTTCTAACCTCAACCATTCTGTGGTCAGGGAGAGGAGAGGTGGGCCATGGGGGGATATCGATGCAGAGTCTGATGAGCGTGCAGTTAGTATGGGGTCTGGGACTCCCTTGTTGGATTGGATAATGAGTGTCCATATGGTCCTCTTACTTTCATCTCGGTGGTCTCGTGTGTGCAATCACCCACATGCATATATTTATATAATACATGTATATACATACATCTCTACTGCTCTTTGAGTTGGGAAGGCAGGCCCTACTTCTTTTCTTCACTCCTCAAATGCAGAATACCTTTAGTCTTTTTAGAGGCTCACAAAATCCTCAAAAAATTCATTCCCTAACTCCCATATCTATCTGTTTCACCAGAAATAATGAAACAGACAGATGTTTGATTATTGTCCAGAGACACTATTTCCTAGTCTGATATGCTGAATAAATAATCAAAATATGGGGTTTTTTTTAAGATTGTACCAAACCTTCAGTCCTGTGGTGGTGAGCAAAAAAATAAATCTCATTTAGCAATGATCCAGCTGTGGACTGAGCTTTGGTCTGCAAATTTAGAGTTTTATTGCTGCTTCAGCTCTACCACAGGTACAAGTACTTGTGGAACTGATGAACATCATGAATGCAGGGCTTTGCTCTCCCTTGGTCACTAGGAGAACCCTACAGATAATTGGATCCATTTGCAAAGACTTTGCGCAGAGCTCATCTTGCTGTAGTTTTTGTGCATGACCACGGTTGTCTGTTTTCTCCTCCCTTCAGATAAGGGGCATTTAATCCTTGGGCATCTTAATTTTCCTGCCTAAATGGAGACGTGAATACAGTACCTAATTCTCTGGCCTCTCCTCCCTTCTCTCTCACTCACTGACTCTCCTCTCCATGAATGAAAGTTCTCGGAAGTGATAGTTGTCTAAAAGCTGCTTTGACACGTGGACACATGATCTAACTGGTATAGCAGCTAATTGTAGACTGGACGGTAAGAGGAATAATTCACATTTAATCCAAACATTTCAAATGTAATCCAAGCTTGACATTTCTCATCCCTGGTCTTAATGGGCTTTCTCTATTTCTAAACATGTGATGAATCTCTCACGAACAAAACCGATACAGTATCTGTCTGTGGGTAGAGGGGGGTGGAGGGGCCTTGCACCTCTGCTTGTGTAAAGCAACATCACCCCCTTGGCTTAGCTAAAGTGATGGTGATTTACAGCTGAGAATGTCCTGTGTCTCTACATTTGCATAGAGTGAAAACTATAGATGCTGAGGGGGTTGGTGTGCTTTGAAGGCAGGGACACCATGCTAAGTTACTTCTGGAGACATTCCAAAATCTGCAAAAAAATTAAAAATAAACATCCCCTCTAGTGAACATAATGACTGCACTGTAAATACTTGGATTGTAAGACAAGAAAAAAACAACATTGGCAAACCTCAACATTATTAGAAACAGGCCCTTCTCCTTGCCTTTTGAGAGTTAAAGTATTTTTCCTTTGGTTTTCCACTGACTGTACTTTGACTGTTAGACTCTCAATAAAATAATTAATGTGATTGATAGTACGAGGGTGGGGTGAAAAGGTGACTCATGATTTTCTCTTGGAAGTGGTCTGTGTGTTTAGCGCTAGCAGAGAGGTTACTGCAGACACAAATGAGCCAGAATGATTTCAGTGTCCCTGGTGTGGTTTAGAGCTCCAGCTGGCTGAGATGGTTTTCCTGGTACATGATAAAAAAGTTCAACCTGGCAGTAGAGGAGCAATGCTGGAACTGGAGTGGTTCTACAGCACTGAGAGGTGGAGCAGTGTGCTCCAAGGCTAGCTGGAATTTGATGTCTAATCAAGTTCCTGTTTGCGTTATCAACGCCTCTCAAACTTCTCTTCCTGGGAGACAAGCAAACTGTTTCGCACAATAGAAGACCTTGGGAGGTTTCTGACTTCTCAGATGATGGGAGGCTTGAAGTTCTCACAGCAATTCCTAACTGTTCATAGAGAATGTCCATCTTTAAAGGATATTTTATGGTGCTTTCAGCACATTGTAATAGGAACTGGAGGTGTGTATCCCTTCTGATTTACCCAGAATGTAACTTCGTATCCATAACTGCAAATCAAACAGCTTGTGCTCTCTGGAAAAGAGCTGTGGGCCTGGCCACTGTGAATATTCCTATGGCTGGTAGTAGTCATTCCAAAAGATAAGTGGAAGCTTACTGGGATTGCCAGGTTTTCTAAACTGCTAAATCAGGAGGATAATTTCTTAGTGATGGCACGGACTCATCTGTTGGCCATCACTGACCTTTGTTCAATTCCTGCTAACTTGGTGATTCTCTAAATAGACACTTCTACAGAGCCTGTTTTTTCTAAGATATGTGTAGGATCCTCTTCTTGACGATAAGGAATCCCATTGATCCTTAATGAACCACCATTCATTCTGATATGCACCCTGATCTTGGTACCAACTTTGTTTGCACTGATGAAGGTGCAGGTCTGTTAGCAATGAATTTTGTGATAACGTGATTCTGGGTCTTCTGTTTGCCATATTGGCTTTCTCTGTTTGCTGACTGTTAAATAATATCTTTGTCTTAGGCTGGCAGCAGGCAGATGTAATGTTAGTGTTTAACAAAGGAATTTGTCTGAAATGAAGTAGTGAATTCAAATCAGTATATCACATTGGAAGAACCAAAAACAAGCTTGATAAATGCAGTGAAAGTGCTTTGTAAAGAAACAGCATGATATAAATAAGAAAAAAAGTTTCTCATTATGTCTTTCCAAGCAAGCGGTCTCCTAAGAGTCTAAACAATTTAAACACAGAGATTAAACTGACTCTGCTTCCGCTGGGATAAAATCAGTGCTGAGTAAGCATTCTGACCATACCCTGGCAGGCTGACTCCTCCTAAGGAGCCACAGGCTTTTGTCAATGTATCTGACTGACTGAAATCTGCTCTACTCTTTGTTTTGGGTTGAAACGGAAGAAAATCCTGGATCATGACAGGGAGAGTCTTGACAGTGATTGTGAAGTTGGAGTCACTTGCATTTGACTTCAAAGTAAGCAGAGGTACCTCCCAGACTGAACGAGGCAGGAGAGGAGGCTATCTCCAGCCTTGACGTTAAGTAGCCAAGTAATTTTGGTCATATTTAGGGGATGCTCAGTGATCTGCCAGACTGACTAGTGTCAATGGAGAACACTGAGCAGTTAGCAACTTGCCATCAGGCTCTTTGTTCCTTTTGGCCTTTTTTTTCCCCCCCAGAGGAAGCACAATTACAGCTACATTGTCTCCAAGCCTCTGTCTATCTGTTCCCCTCTTCCCCCAACAGTGCTTTACTATTTACCAGTTTCAAACCAGTTTGGAGATGGGTAGATGTGCTGGTGAAACTACACATGCCATGAAAACAGGCACTTGAGTGGGTGGAGGATACCTTGGGAAAAGGCTTATCCTTTATTAAATATCAGAGTGCCCACAAGAAAGCAAGCTTCCTAAACAGAACTGTGAGATATGGGAGTAGTTTTCTTATTCGTTCTTTCTGAAACGTGTTGAGCTGATAACAGAATGTGGGGAAGAAAAGCAAATGTGAGAACATAATGAAAGAGGCAGAACTAGACAGGAGAGTGCCTGGTTAAAGTGTGAATTAAAGTGAATTCATGGATACAGTGGCAATACTGGCCACCATTTGGCATCACCAGCGGCAGAGATGGCATCTGAGTCACACAATTACCCTGGAAAAGTTTACCCTATAGCACCTGATACAGTTCCTTAAATTTCAAAAACTTCCTGAAGTTTTGACTTAATGAGAAGCAAAAGGGTTTATCCAAAAATGTTTTATTCATTTCAGTCCTCTAGCAGCAATCTATCCTAAGCAAAATAACAGCTAACCTACGTGGAGGGAAAAGCACGTGCTTGATTGCCTGGCAGGTATGACAACCGTGATCTTGCTGAAGTATCTTACTTTGGAAATCACTGTTGTGAGTTTTGGAGTTTCATCAGTCAAAACTGAAGAAACTTATGTCATGTGCTGATAACTTTATTGCTAAACGAACATCTTTCCTAGATATGGCTGTAAAAGATGTTTTAGAAATAGAAGTTGCTGTTTATTTTCAAGGTGTGTAAATAAAATTTTCTGGTAGTTTCTGTGAATTTGAGAGATGATCTGCTGATTTGGCAGAGTCATATAGTGCTTTTAGTGATTCAGAAGTAAAACAAATGCTGCTGTGTCATTTTTGACGCAACATTTTTTATAGCTCAGAATTTGAACTCTGAGGCAAGCAGTGAGACTCCTTAAAATGGGAAAGTGGTTGGTTGTGAAGACTGTCAAACAGGCATCACATATTTTGGGTTCTCTCTCTCCATTGGTCTGTTTGTTTTGTTCTTTAGCAACATTTTCTTTATTACTCCCTTTGGCTGCGATTAGCTAGACTGGTAACCTTTCTGACCAATCTGGTGGGTGCTGGTGTTTATCCTCACTTCACAACACTTTGCTGCCCTGACGTTGCTAGCACCAAGATGGCACCAGTTGCTGGTGTTGCTCTCCTGACAGTGGCTCACCCAGTCTGGGCAGTGAATAGGAGGAGTGAGAGAAGGCTCCAGGAACAGCCTGATGGGAAGGCTTTTTTCTAGAGCTTGTAGATGAGTGATTTGATAAAGTTCTGATGGTGTGAAAACACTGTGGTTCTCTGCGAGGTACTGGGCATATCTGTGTGTTACCAAAAGGCAAATGCTCCTTGTTTTGCATGCTCTTAGGCTGGCCTTTGCCAGAAAGGATAACCAGACTAGAATTTAAGAGTCTGATCCATGTGCTGTTGAAACAGAGAGACTCCACTGACTCTGACTTAGACAAGCTCAGAAAAGTTGGGTTGTGCTGGCTAGTACAAAATTTCTATTAAAAAAAAAATTCAAAATCCAAAATTTAATATATTTTCAGTCATCTGATAGTTTAAGAAACTTGTGTCTTATGATCAGGATTTCATTTACAAGTTTACAGTTCCTCTTTTCATGTAAAGAAGCAAACATCTAGTCCAGAATGGTGCGGCATATATTGCAATTCCAAAAGTGTATCTGGGAGGTTAAAATGGCTACTCTATCCACTGTTCTCTCAGGCATTAAAATTTTTTTGCTGTAAGCAAATAAGTGAGGGGAGAGCACCGCAGATTGCTGTCTGAAAAGGATGAGGAGACTGGCAAAAGGATTTTTTATCTTCAAGAAAAGTGCTTGAGATAAATGCCACAATTAGTAGATACTGGAATCTAGGCTGAAACCAAATCCTGCTGGAAAAGGGAGGGGGAAAGGAAAAACTTGTTGCTAAAGAGGTTTATGCTCTTTAATGCTGTGGTTTAGACTTACGCTTTTTAACCTTTAAAGTCTGTATATTGCCACTGGACAAGGAAGAAATATCTCCTTTCAAGTGAAACAAATCACCTCCCACTTAATCTGAGTTTTCACTCCAGATCTTAGATGACCTGACTTTGTTTTTGCCACACAATGCCCAATGGAATAACAAAAACCATCCACAATGTACTAACCAAAAAAAAAGGGTGACTTTGCTAAAATCTACCTAATACTCTTTTGTAAACAGCCTATTCCCTGCCTCATAAAAGGCAGTGATGAAGAATTCAGTCTGCATCAGTCACCAGCCCCTTGAGACACAGCATAAGGTCAGTGTGGACAAGCCTAGAAAGGTCATGGCCATTGAGCCAAAATGATGCTTATTATCAGGCAAAGCAAACAGCTGCCTCCCCAGCCAGAGACACCAGTCAGGCGTACAGACCTGGGAATTGTTTATTCCGCACTGGTCCAGCGCTGAATATTTCAGTGTTGTGAAAAATTGTGTGTGACATTTTCCAACCTCCTTTTCTTATTGTTTTTATTTCCCATCTTAGAAAACTAGTTCAAGAATTTGATTGAAAAACATGTTTTGAGGAAGCAGTAAAAAAACATAGCTAGATGGTGGGTGGCTTTTTAGTCTGATGAACCTTGAGTGGACTTATAGCCCATGTCTGACCTCAGCCACAGGAGTGTGTGCCTGGAAGCAATGTCAGGGAGTCGCTCTAAACTGACTGCCTTCAAACTTGGCCATTCCTCTGTTACTTGTGTTTAATGCAGAGACACTTCCACGGCTTTGGTAGATTGCTCTTTGCAGGAATAATTAGGCTGGCTTATACCACCTGTTTCTCAAAAGAACTGTACATTCATTTTTTTTTTTGAAAATGCCCTGAATTTCTTCCCTTTCGGCTAGAGAAGAAAGTCCAGCTGGGCTGAGATCTCTGGACTGCTCTCAGCCCATTTGGAGCAGTTATAACTTGCTAAGGAGCAGTCCTAAATAAATGGTTACAGCACGCGTGCAGACTGACTGTGTAGCTCTTATGCAACAAGTCTGACTTATCTGGGGCCCTTCCTCATATACCGTGCATCCCTTTGCTGTTGTACACTTTCTAATCTCTAATAATGATTTTGAACTCATTTATTTTATTAAATACTAAAGAACAGATCTGTAATGTCCTTATTCCTGCTGGTGGGCAGCTCATCCAACAAAAGCTCTTTCGATGCTTACACTTACAGTAGTAAGTGTTGAATATTGTCCAGCTTCAAGTGATATATCTACTATATCTACCTGTTTTTCATGGAGCATCACCATCTCAAAATCACAGTAAATTCTTGTAAAAGCATTTTACAAGAAAACGTTGGGTTAATGGCCCAAAGATGATGTCTTTTCTGGTGGAAAACAATTACTTTTTTCAAGAAATTGAAATATATACCTTTTTACCCAATTAAAATGGTGCTTTGCTTAAAGTATTCTCCCCAAATTTTGTCAAACTTGTAGTAGCCTTGGAATAGCAGAAAATCAAGTTCCATAGAGGTTGGAATCACTAATGAATGAGACATGGAGGAAACAAGATATTTCAGAAAATGTGGCAACATTAACCAACCAAAAGTGGCCTCAGGCTGCTCAGCGTCTATGTTCACTAAACCAGCAATAGTCTTTGGGAGATTTTAATCTGATATCAGCAGTTAATACTTTTTTTTTTTTTTTTTAAATTTCAGATAAAATAACCTCTAAAATAGTTATATTCTAGGTTTTAACCTGTGCTACTTTGGGTGCATTTCCTACAGCTAGCTAGGCTGCTTCTGTGATGTGTATTACTGGGTTTATTTAATGAGATCCTTGTCAAAGACTCAAAGGATAACATTTGTGTAGCAAATGTTTAAAAGGGATGGGTCAGTTCTGAACTGTTACCTTGATTTATGTGATCAACAGCGAGATAGGCCTCTCCCCAGTGTTATCACACTATGAGAGAGGTGGCACAGTAATGACTGTAAATTGCCTTTTGAAAGTACTTGTGCTCTTGTTACAGGGGAGTTTAGAAACCTAGCTCAGAGATCACGACTGTTTCCTGAGGTGGATGTGGTCCTGAGTATGGCCTCTCTGATTGTTGCTCATGAGGAAAAGTAACACAAGTTGTAGTACTGAATTTAGAGAAAGAAATAGGTACTGGGGGAAGAAAGCAGTAGACAAAGGCTGTTGTCCGGTAGTTCAGCGAGAAAAAAAATGTTATCCTCAAACAAGACAGATTTTCTCTAAAACCAAAATATTATGGATGTGCTGCAGTTCTGTAGAACGTTGATCTAAAGCATCACAAACTAAAATAGCACGGCAAGAGATGAGATGATGTACTTCTAAGGGGGTCCTGGGAGAACAGGAAGTCCTTCGTTGTAGTCTTGAGTGATTGCTGGGATGAAGGGATGGAAGACTCCAAGCGCTTCAGTAAACACTTTGTTACTGAGGTTCAGGAAGAGATCAGCCCTGTGGCACATCATTTGTACCCTTTCCAGCAACTGTCAGCATTCTGGATGAGACCAGCTCTAGCGCTCCAAGGGTCAGGTGAAATCTAGAGGCAGCCAAGATACACACCATGTTGCCCAATGTTTGCTTTCTTTCCTTCCAAAACATTAATTCAGATCCTCCCCAAATACACGCGTCCCATAGGCAGGGCAAGGCTGAAACCCATGGCCTTCACGGAGCATTAGTCACCACTAGCCCCAGCTACAAAAATGTCTGTGATGCATTTGGTTTTGTAACAGGATTTACTGGAGACAGAGGAGGGGGAAGAAGCATTTCTCAATCCGCAAATAACTAAGTTTTCTTTCACACAAGGCTGGAACAAACTGGCATAGTCTTCCCCTTGTATACATATAGTTGGATTTCTTTTTCAAGCAGTATTGGGCAATATCTTGCTTTCAGGAACTGATGTTGGTGGACAACAGGCATGAAGTTTACAGAGGAATTACGCGTTCTCAGCTCAGGGTGTACAGACAGAAACCTGAGGGCTAAATCTGCCTTTTGCTGATTTACGTCACAGCACTGATGAGAAAGTCACTTCCTGATCTCGGCAAGGGCGGCTCCAGTCAGGGTCGTAGCTGACCCCGGGTTTCTGTTGATGGAGGTTTCTCTGAGAACTGTCCTCTGAGGGGTTAGAGCTATACCACAGGGCACGATTGTAACTTAAGACTTCTCTTTTTTCACTCCATGGGCAGAGATTTTTCAAGCATAACAAGGTTGCAAAAGGCTTTTTGCATGCATTGAAGTGTCTAGCACAGTTGGACTCGGTTATTTTTCATTTTAGGGCTAAATGCAATTGCCTTGGCAAACAACCTGATCTGGAGAGGGTTTCTATAAACATGCCAGCACAGCTGGGTTTTATTATAGAATAACCAATCTCTTTTACCTCTTCAGCAACACAACCTCAAAGTGCGTGCTGCCTTTGCTACCTTACTTTAGATGAGGTGGGTTCATAGTTAGCTGTAGCCAAAGCTGAATTTTTGCATCCATGTTCAGAAAGAATTGTCTTTCTCCTTGCTTCCCCACACTGACCTCCCTCTTTAGAGGAGTTGACTCAGTATGGTATGAGAAAGGGAGAAGAGAAGAAAATGAAAAGAATTCTCAGCTCTGACATAATTCAAAGTGCTTTAAAAAAGTGTAAGGGAATGGTGTGCTGGGCTTAAGTAGATCAGTCTGATAGAATCAAGGGAAGTGCCCATCTCCGTAGGTCTTGTGTGCAAGCAAAGGTATTTTTTATCTAAAGTCTGGGTTCTTTAAAAGGTGCTGGAGAAAGTAAGCTCTAAATGCTACTGAATCCTTTGAAAATCTTAGTTGCAAACATCGTTATTGCTTTTTTCTTCTTCCCTTTCCCTGAATCTCTGTTTTTTCTATCTGAGCCAGCTGACAGACCCAAATCTATTCATATATGATCTTTCCCTTTTCTCAGGCATCAGAGATCTCTCATAATGTTTTACAGTGCAGCCCCAGTTAATGTCTGTGAAGACACATGGCTAATTAATTAGCCCTGTGAATGTCTTTCTCCCTATTTATAACCAATATTGCATACTTTTTAGTTCATGAATATTGGTAATATTTATGCGAAGAGATGCATCTTCACAGCTCAGGAGAACTTCTTCCTATAGATAAATTACTCTAAGATTCAAAGTAGCCACAGAAACCTGAAGTTAATACATATAGTTAATCAGTTATCTCCTGTACTTTTCTGTGGTGCTTCTGGTCTCAAATAAAACCCATCCTTTTTTTTTTTTTTTTTTTTTTTTT
>Ga0065711_1008304_pt1 | contig 18646 bp, 14 predicted proteins | sample Hoacrofraction12_FD_59098 | JGI IMG/M metagenome (GOLD analysis project Ga0065711, IMG submission 59098) | Hoatzin crop microbial communities from Cojedes, Venezuela - Epithelial fraction 12 v2 (version 2) | ecosystem: Host-associated > Birds > Digestive system > Esophagus > Crop | place...
GGGCCTCCACTGCCTCTCTGGGCAACCCGTTCCAGTGTTTCACCACCCTCATTGTAAAGAATTTCTTCCTTATATCCAGCCTAAACCTACCCTGTTTTAGTTTAAAACCATTACCCCTCGTCCTGTCAAGTTCCTTGATTGTCTTATGGTTGGAACAGTGGCAAGCAAATTTTTTCTATTGATATTCCAAGGTAAATGCTTTGCTGAAAATTTTGCCAGATCTTCTGTCCTTTCTGAAATGCTTGTTTAATCCTTGGTCTATAGTGTCTGTGATTCCATGGCAAACATGAGTGTTTCACTTCTAAAAAGTGATGTTTGTAATTTCCTGGTTCAGTAAGAATCTTAGCTTGTAGGCAGCTCTGTGGAGGGAAAATAAAAACCAGCCATGTCCATCCTTGAAGTGGACCTCCAAAGTGTGTTTTGCTTTCTAAATTCCCAAAGCCAAAAACATACCAGTCAAAACCCCCTAAAACCAGCCTATGTGTCACTGTTTAAGAAACAATTTCATAAGTGTGATGATGTACCCGCACATAAAAGACTGATGAAAAGAACTTCTTTTTTTTTTTTTAATTTCTTGTTGACAAAACAGTTTTAGTTCTTCATATAACTTTTAGCTGGTGACAGTCACGGCTGATGTTTCTAACAAAGCATAGTGGAGTCATGTTCTTGGTTAACTTGAATATGCTAATATATTTTTAAAAGCAATAGAAAAGTCTGTTGAGAGCTACTGTGTAGTGTATGCTTTGACATAACATAACACATTGCCCGAAAACTATTTCAGCATGGAGGCCAATGAGATTAGCCTGTTTGAGGTGTAAAGGAAAAGCAGTTGTGTATGAGTTTAGTTTATATAGAGAGAAAAGAAAAAATTAATAGTAATAGTAATATTCTTGCTTGCATGAATTGTTGTTACACTACTAGTTTATTTTAATAAGTTATAAAATCAAAAGATTTTAAAAATTAATATGAAGATATTTTTAAAATACTGTGGAAACCTTAAAATATCTTTAATCAGGAGAGAATTGCTTTATGCCTGACTGGTTTGAAGCTAAGCTTGTCGCAACAATGATTCTGTTGGCTGCAGACGTGGAGCATATGAGGAATAAATACAGGTAAGTATGAAATACCTTATTTTACATTTCTCTCCTTTTCAACCTCCCACTCCAGAAAGATTTGGTAGAAGCCTGATGAAGTCAGGAAGTTGTCCGTTTTTCTCTGTAGACTTTTGGTCAGCCTGAGCATTCCTTAGACCTTGTCCCACTGCGGCTGCAAACATACCGGGTAACATTTCTAAAGATACTTAAGTGACTTGGAAAGATGGTCCTATTTATTTCCATAAATGACTTCAGCACATAAGGCAGATACTGAGAAGAAGACTTTCTTTTTAATTTTTGTTTTTGTGTAGCGGAAAAAGCAACATAGAATGGATTGAACTAGAGGCTTTCTTGAACCCTCTTCTGGATGTCTTGATGAAACTTGGCAGTAATGCTTACATACCAACACTGAAAGCAGATAAAAGCCTACAGCTTCTCTTGAAGTTATTGCAGACCCGTTCGTTAAAATGTTCCAATACACAAGATGGTTAGTGATATCTTCAGTATACTGTATCTTATACTAATTATAGTCTGACTAAACCTAAGGTATTTAATGTTTCAAGGCTATATTGTCAAATGATTACAAGTCTGAAAGTGGTAAATGTGAAAGGTGGCAATCCGGCATATCTGTTATGAAATTGAGCTGTGGGTCCAATCCTACGGGGGCTCTTCTGGAGGTGTTCCCAAGGATTGGGGATTGAGAATGTGGAATCCCTCTGAGAAAGCACTTGTTACCCATGAGGATTAGGTTAGGAGTGAGTTAAAATTTGGAGAGTGTGACTATGTTACAAATATTCATAGGCCTATTCTTTGCCAACATGAATATTCCATAAATCATTTGGACACTTCAAAAAGAAGTTAGTGCAGATACCCAGCCTAACCTGCTTAGTTGCCCCAGGTTCAGCCAGAGCCTTCCCTGAGCGCATAGAGTGATCCTGCTTGACGTACTGTTTTCTGAGCTGACTGGTAGGTACTTTTGTCCCACCTAATGCTATTTAAACTGCAAAAGACAAGGATGCCTCTGATTATTTCACAGCAGTAAGCATGATTTCAGTAGGCATGCTTAACTGACTTGCTTCAGTTTGCCCTCAGTGAAAAAGCAAGGCAGTGAAGAGGGGGTGCCCACTTAAGCACAAGCCTGATGAGCTGACTGTCTCAGAGTTCTGCACACCCTGCCCCCCCATTGAGTATTTTAACTTGCTGGCCTTTCAGGAGCCTCTGAACAAAAGCTATGCAGTCCTGACTGCTTTTGTTAGAACTTGGTCTATTTGTAACCGGAATAGATCTATATTTTTTTTTTTTCCTGAGACCAAGTGAAAAATTGCATTGTTTTCATGAATTAGGGTGCTGAACTGGAATAGGGGGATCTTCGCATTTGGTTTCTGCTTCCCCAGATTATTTTAGGATTTTTTTTCCAGTATTTTTATAATACGAAATACAAGAGCAGTTTTGGAGCAGGAGCCACAGATCCAGGCTCTTACATGGAAAAAAAAAAATGCAGGTTTTGTATCAAAGTTTCATAAAGATGTCTAAATGCAGCCCTGAAGTAAACACTTAACCTAATTGTAAAAAGTGCTTTATACAGTCATCCCCCTCTTGAATTTTAGCTGTTTGGCTGAAATACTGAGCGCTAATTATGCAGACTGTTAAAGTTCGTATTGTGGCGTGGTCTCCGACTGCTGGAGTGGATTCCTGCTAATGAAACTAAACTGGAAGATGCGCCCCGACTGCCAGTGTGCATTCAGTCCTCAGCACGAGGCTAGAGCAAGCCTGAAGCAGAACCCTCCAAAACACATGCGAGCGCATGTGAAGTTTGTAGTATCAAGTATTTTGACTCCCTTAGGTGCCTCTGTGCTTGCTAATGTAAAAGTGTAATCAAGTGCTCCTGCCTTGGCAATTCTGATACCTGACTTCGCGTGTTAAGCTCTGGTTCTTGAGGCGTGGCAAGGCCAAGCATCGCGGTGTCTCTGTCCTTTTCAACACCCACGTAGGTACTCCCATCCGGCTCATTGTCACCACAGTGTCAAGAGGCTTTCGGCACTGGGCTTGGAATAGTATGTCTTTTTCTCTTAAGTTAAACAAGGATGACTTTTCTTATTTCCCACAATGTTTTTGTGCTTCTTCCTTCTGCATAAGCGAGGCAAGTAATAAATCTTGTTTCGGCAGCTGTGAATTTACTGTGTTGGGGGATGGGAAGAGTAATGCTGTAAAATACAGAAGTTTTGTTTCTGTGTTGATTAAACAGGAGGTGAGAGGTCCTGTCTGTCAAATGGAAAATAATAAAATGGGAGGGAAGAAGAAAGGAATGTAAGCTTGTAAAATGAAAATAACAATGTTAGGAAGTGTTTTGTTTAAGAATAATGGGGATAGACATGTCTGCAGTACATGCTGAAAGCAGCAGCTTTTTTCTACAGATTTTGCTGTCTGTACTGTTGCTAGACTTCACTATTTTAAACTGTAGGTTTTTGCTAATTATGTTTTTGGTAGTGTTACAGAGCTGCTGGTAGTGAATTGGATTTTACTGTCTTACCTGTTTATCTGAAGAATTTCTGAATTTTAATTGCAGATGATGTTGTAGTAATTTGAGACTTATAATGAGATGTGATAATAATCTGACATAGCTAAACTATTTGTTCTAAACAAATTAACCATTAGAAATGCAGTCCAATGAGCCATTTTAATAGAGAACATTGAAAGTACATACAATACAGATTTGGAACTTCTGGAAATACGTCCCTTTATATTTCTACTTTTTGAAGGTCTTCCGTTTCATCATAATTTTGCTACATGAAATGTAACTTAGGGTCAACACCAGAAAAAAACCAGCAGATATAACCTGTGGGTAACTCTCCTAAATACCGAAGCTAATGACTGATAATTTTAGAACAGGATGGTCATGGAGAGTATTTTAACTCCATTTTCAGATTGAAAGCCAAAGAAATAACCTATCAGCTAGCCCTTTACCCCTGAAGCATAGGTTGAAGTGTGTTTGTGGTTAAGTATGTTTTACCAGAGTGACCTACTTCCCTTGTGTAATAAACTTCTGTCTTTTCATTTGTGAAGTGCTATGCACGTGGTATACTTTGTAGTCCAGCTTTTTCTTAGTATAGCATTTTGTGTTATAACCTTGTGGTTTTGTTTACAGTGTTAAGCCAGGAGGCTACTTGACTGAAATCTTGTAAGATTACTCTGTAGTCAAAGCTGATTTATTTCTAATCGGCAAAAAAAACCCCAAACCCAACCAAAACCCACTTTTATTTCTGTACAATACTAGAAATGGATAACTGCATTGTTCTCAGATACTACTAATTGCTCGATATGGTAACTGTGTTTTTTTAATAAAGAGTAAGTTAGTTAATAAGCTGTTTGTGCAGAGGATTAGGAAGAGGACAAAAGCATGCATTAAAAGCTGGAAAAGTATGCTTTGGTCTTCTGATTTTGTGTGTTTTTTGGTTCACTAATTCATGATAAATCTCGGGAAAGAATACCATCTGGTTTGATTCTTTCAGCCCTAAGGCTTACACTGCTAACGAGTGCACAGCTGTTTTAAGGTATTCTTAGGTATTTGAATACTTATTATAGTATAACGTTGACTCTGTAGTTTAATTAAATCTGAATGATACAATAAATTTCCTAAGGTGAGTGTATTTCTGAATGTTGGTACTTTTTTTTTCCCCTCTCTTCATACAGATGGGGTATTGGCTTTTATCTGCAAATCTCTAATGACACCTGTGGAGAGTATTCTTGAATTTGTTCTCCGACAGCTTACTACAAATGAGTTAAGCACTGTAAGTAATTATTACGAGACATACTTTGGTGTGGTTTTAGTTGTTAATTTGATTTACCGGTGTTCCTAGTTTTTATAGCAAATTTTTAAGCACCTAGAAAGTGAACTTGCATAGAAACACTTCTCTTAACTTTTTTTTGAATGGGCACAGTAAGAACACAGCAAAAGAAAGGTGTCTTGATAAGTAGTGTTTAGTGTCTGTAGTCCATATTCCTTGTTTCTTCTCAAATCTAAATAAATCATGTAGTAAGAAATGATATCATATTGTACTCTATCGTGTCTCCTAGTACAGTTGTGGACATAAGATGTTTGGAGATTTTTAGTACTCAGCCCGGTTAACATCTTTATTGACTCTCTTCTGCTGTTTGCTCTTTGCTGTGGCCAGTGTTGAAGTTCATAACCTAAAGAAGCCTGTGACTTCTGAGGCAAAACGACTTGATGGTAGAGGAGTTGGACTTCTTTAAAAATACCCTGTTGAATGTATCAAAGAACTGCACTGCTTTTCAGAGAGAGAGGAGGTACCCGTTTCCTTCTCTAAAGAGCTTCCAAGTCATACAAAAACAAAAAGACACAAGACATGTAGAGCAAAACATGTACAGACTTTTCCAGATGGAGAAAGAGGAATTAGAATGTAATGCTGATGAGGAGAATGATGTTACTTTTGGAAGAAAACAGATTAGAGAAAGAGGGCTTGGTGGAAGTTAAAAAGGAGGCTAATGCTCAAAACCGAAAAGCTCAACATGAAGTAAGGACTTGAAAAGCAAGGTAAAAATAGATTAGGTGTTTCAAGAGAAGGATGTGGAGTAAGAGAAAATTAAAAGTTGTAAGATCTTCACAGTTCTCTTAATTGTGACCTTTAATTGTATCATCTATAATTTTATATCATAAGAGGCGGAAAACCAAAATAGAGAATTGAAGAGAAGACATCAGTTTAGAGATTGTTAACGTAGGAGACTGTGTTTGGATAGATTATTGGAAAGAAGGGAGACAACCAGAAGGACTGGAAAGGAAGAGGTGACTGTTAACGAGGAGGTAGACAGAATGTAAAGCGACATTTTTAGAATTACTTAGTGAAGAGCAAGTTTAGAAAAGAAAACCAGTTTAGGCTTCATGGTGAAAGTTACATGGACAAGTGTGGAGAAATGAAAACAAACAGAAGTCAAATTTGCTTCTTGTGCTTGGGAGAGTGGAAAAAGTCTGTAAGTTGGAGGAGAAAGGAAAGCATGTGTTTCTGCAAGGGTGGAAACGGAGAGGAGATGGGGCTCTGGGGTACTCTCTCAGAAATAGTATGGAAAGTAAAAAAAAAATTAAATTCCCAAAATTAAAGAAAAGGTTGTTCAACTGCAATGACTTGTTATTTTCCTTCTGCCATCGTTGTTGCTAGTAGTTTTCTTTCTTTTCAGTTTGTTTCCTCCTCTTACTGCTTCAGTTGACCTCTGTTTCCTCATTTTTAGGTTGGCGATCTGGATCGTTGTGATCTATACTTAGCTTTAATTCCAGAGATAGTGAATTTGTGCTTACAAGTCAGCTGGAAGAAAGTACCATCTATCAGGAATTTCATTTTGTCCCTTACAAATGCATCTATTCGTAATCTTCAGGAGAGAAATTATGAAGAGGTAATTTAACATTATTTACAACAGTAAATACGAATATAAAATAATCCAGTAAATATTAATTGAAATGTCTTTTATTTGTAATGCTTATATATTATTTAGATGATATAAAATAATTATATAAACATACTATAAATACAACTTAATGTACAAATATTTTATTTATGCTATATTATTAATATAAATATATACAATATAAAAGTTTATTAATGTATATTCCCTAACACTTATGTGTCTTTAGTTGGCAGTGTAATGTTAACATAAAGTATTTGTGTCTAAGACTTTTAGTACTTTTATCTTCTTATATTACCTTTTTGGAAGTCTGTATAGCTAAAGTAAAACTTTATTTGTGATAATGGACTATGTGTACTCAAAAGCATTTTCCTCAGATATGAACGAGTCTTACCAAGGAAGTTACTGTTAAATGGAGATGCCTTTTGTATTAATGATCTGCTGAATTTCCAATCTAAAACACACAGAGAAAAAGAAATTCCAGAACCCAGCATTGCTTTGGCTTTTTCACTTTGGCTTTTTCATTGTCCCACAGTTGTTTGTGTTAGGCTAGTATGTCTGAAGTAGATACATTTCCAAAAGGTAAAGAAACGCTAACAGCTTCTGTAAAAGCAGGAGATTTAAATTAAGATTTGTTGGGTAGTATAGTCTTTGGTATTTTCTGGTTTGTATTACTGATCATGAACAGTTAATAACACATTTAAAAGATAGTATTTGATTTGTTAGATCTACTTTTCTAAGGAAACAAAGAGCAAGACTTTTTTTTTTTCCTTTGGCTATGTGTATTACGTACTTTAGTAGCTTCAAAATAAACATTTTATGGTTCAAACTTAGCATTCACTGGGGGCCTCTACCAACTTCTTTTGCATTCAGTGGAATTACATTGTAATGATGATTTTTTCAGTGCGCATGTAGTACATCTTCAGTTTAAGAAGAGCAAAGAAAATGCTGAGTAATTACAGATGAGAAAAATCTTTTCTGTGCTCTAGACAGCTGACAGTAACTTGAAGATACTTAAATAACATTGAGCTGTTAATGCTACTAGGGAACCACATGCTTATTGACGTTTTTTACTGAGACTTTTTGTCATGCCTCTTTCAATATATGCTTTTGTCACACAAAATAATCATAGTAGGTGTTGTCACCTGTTAGCCTCTCAGAGCACTTAGCATGTGGTATTCTGAATTTCAGCTGTCTTGTTGCCTTGGGTCTCTGACTACATGGACTCGCGTCTTTTTCCTGATTGCTATCCAGGAATATGTATGAACTGCTACCTGGCACGATAGAAGTGTTCCATCATAGTCGAGCTAGGCACCCACACTTAATGAATAAGTGACTGTAACTTGCAAGATTGATACTTTTTTCAATGCTTGCAACTTGTGATTGATTGCACTGACCCACCCAAGCAACGCTGTGTTATGTGTGAGGTACGAAATTAAGGAAGTAGGAGGATGCTACCTTGTGATGTCTGAGGTGATACAAATAGAAGGATTATCACATGTATCAGTAGGTTATTTGTATCATAATAGAAGAAACGGGTGTATGTTTATTCATGTATGGTTTGGTTTTAATTAGGAGCCGAAGCTTAAAGAACAAATCAAAAAAGTAGCTAGCATGGCTTCACTTACAGCAGTTTGTGAGATAATGGATCGGAAGCCTGAAGCGCACCTTGAATCTCTGCCTTCTGTGGATGCTCTCAAGAGATTTATTTCCTTTTCTCAATGTAATGAAGTATTAAAGAAACCATCTTATATTGAAGAAAAAAGTAGGTATGTCTGTGCTATAACTTCAGTAATTCTCCAGAATAAATTTGATTAGAAATTGATCAAGATGGTTCCTTTTCCTGCTCTTTTCTTCAAAAACTTTTTGCCAAGATAAGAGTTGTGAACATGAACTGTTCACTCAGTTGCACTTTTGTCTTCAAGTTCAGGTTTTGGACCATAAAAGCAGGTGTAACTCATCAGACTAAAGGTTCTTTTGCTCAGTCCCCTAGTGCTATGAAGCCAGAGCTAGCTTTCAACCTTGCTTAATCCTTATACCAGCTTAAACATATATACACTGCATAGAGCCATAGTGTGTACGCAAGTGAGTTTGAAAGGAAAGTACCTTACCGTTGGGGAAGGGAAGCCCAGAGCAAGCCTGAGGGCCAAAACCCAAATACTTGGGTAACAAAAAGTCAGCCAGCATATAGCGCACTTTCCACTGAATACTGTCCCAGATGTTTATGACTAATGAGACTGCCTGAGCCCAGAACTGATTTTTCTGTGTTTAAAAAACTTGATTTGTAGATTTCTCTTCTGTGAACTTGTCCAGTCGCCCCTTGAACCTGTGTAAATTTTAGCGTTTTGAAGAAGTATAATGAGTTTGTACAGTTAAGATGTTCCTAGTGGAGTAGGAATGTGCAGGATAAATGACTGCAGTATATATATAAGAAGATTATTACTCTTACAGCGTATGTGAAGAAACATCATCTCAAGGATGGGGGAAAATTGTTGCACGCTATGTTCGTGACCAGTGGATTTGCCTTCGTTTCATTTTACATTCGTTTCCAACACTGGCTCAAGAGTATGAAGAAACTTCAGAAATTTCATTATCTACAGCTGAATGGTCAAGAAAAATTCTACAGTCTGCATTAGAAGCCCTGACTATTCTTCCTTCAGACCAAGTCTCACCTGTGTTTGACTGCATGAAAGTCCTTGTCCCCAAGGTAGAAGATAAAACAACTTCACAATATTAATAGTTTTGGGGGTGTTTTTTGTCAAATGTAACACTTCTTTCTTCTCTTTGTTTTTCAGCTTCTGGAGTCATTGGAGTCTCTCTGCATAGAAGCATTTGATTTGGCTTGGAAAATTATATCCTCTTTGAGCAACACACAGCTAATATTTTGGTCCAATCTAAAAGCTTTTGTTCAGTTCGTCTTTGATCCTGAGGTTCTGGCTGTTGCTGCAAGTGCAAAAGGTCAAGCTTATGCCAAAATAAAAGAGGTCAGTTTAAGAAATTTTTTTGGGGAAGTGAATGTGAATTTTATCTGGATCTAAAAATCTATTTTACTTCTTATTTTCCCTTCAGGTATTGTTGTTAATTTTCATTTCCAAAAGGTACTAATTTGAGAGTGTGAAGACAAAAGATCTGAGAATTAGATTGAGGATAAACAAATACATTGTTTGTTCTTACAACACAGAAAATGAAAAGTACTGTTTCTTTCAGACTATTCAGTATCTTCTGCATTCAGCCAGACAAGTTTTCCGGTCTTTGTTTTTATATTATGCATTTCCTCTTGAATATTTTGTTCAGGATTTGCCGCCTGAACTGTGACAAACTATTAATATTCTGGAAAAATTATGCCTTTTTGTCATAGCTTAGTCTTTGTGAGAATACTTTCTTAAATGACAAGTTAGAACCATTCAAGACTTTAATAGTTGCTATTGAATAAGCCAGCTTTAGTTGCTTCTTTAAAGGCTTTTTTTTTTTCTTGGGGATCCAGGTGTAGAAACCATAAAAATCATAGTTACCTTAGAGTTCAATTTAATACTGCACGGTAGAGCTGCCTCCATAGTTAGGAAGCGAAAAAAAAACTTTACTCTTTTTTTTGCAAGATGTGTGCAGCTTCCTGTACTTCAAAAGTTCTTGCATATGTCATGGTGTTCTTTTTTCATGTTGAGCCACTAAAACTGTATTCAGTACTGGGCTGTTGGCTCATTCTGCTTTGTACGCTGGAAAGCTGTTCACAATTTCTTCTCTAAATAATCTTTCTTGAGTTTTTTTTCTTTTTTCCCTTGTGAGCATCAATTAAATGTTTGCCCAGAACAGTCCACAATGACTGCAAGACTTTTACCAGAGCAGTGATACGTTATAAATTAGCTACCAGTATGTATGTATGCTTAGACTTAGTCTCGCGCACTGCTTTGCGCGTAGCACAGAAATCGCACTCGGAGGGGCTGCAGTTGTGCTTTCAAGTCACCATAAGTAGTAGCTCTGTCCTGGTGTCACACTCATAACTGTAAATAATAGCAAATGTCTCATCTTTGTTTTGAGCCCAGGCACTCTAAAATGATTTTTAATAAAATACAGAGAAATGGACACTTCCTAGCTATTTAAAATTGCTGTGGTATCTCCATATCAGCCTTAAGTATCTTAAAATATAGTCCCATTTATTTTCTTTGTTCTTTTTGAAAACTTGCTTCAAATGAATGTCACTGTCATCTGTTTTAAGCAGTAGATGACACTTCATATTTGTAGTCTTAATGTGGACCCCAAGCCATACCCCATACGATACGTGTGCAGAGATGGATGATTGTATGCTCAGTGTTGTAGTAACTGATGAGCTGTAGTTGTTTGGTTTTTTTTATTATTATTTTTCTTTGCTCTCAAGTTTTGTTTAAATTCTTAGACTTACTGTCTTAACTTCAGCATTAGTATTTTGAGCGTTACGTAAGGTGTGTTATGCCAATGTTGAGAGTCTGGAGTCCATGTGACAGCTGTCCCGTTGTCTGCAGTGGGACATCCCATGGCAGCAGGCACCAAGGAGGTCATGAAGGTCTCCTGTACTCAGCAAAGGGCATCTGCTCCAGCCACCTTCTGCCCCTTCATAAGAAAATGAAGATGAAGTTCCCAAGCAAGTGCCTATTTATGTATATTCTTATCCCACTCCTCAGCAGTCTCTGTTGCCATTGACCCCTTGTGCAATGGTTATATAGTTTTAGTTAAAGAGAAGGAAAAAATGGAACTGGCTGATACTGATTTGTCACAGAAGCATAATTTTGCCTACCACAGTGCACTCTGTCTTTCTTAATAATAGAAGGGGTGGAACAAAGGGGTATTTTTGAGCCAAAAAAGGGAATATTACTATGGTAAAATCCAGACGGGCTTCCACCGTGGTGCCCAGAGCACTGTCTTCTTCAGCTGCATTTCTTCTGCTGCTTTCTTCCCTTTTCTTTGTGATGTACTCAGTTGTAATTGTGCTAGAACTGGCATTTCTCCAGTTTCTTCTGCGTCTGCTGGACTTTCACTATGTTAATGAAACAATTGAAAAACATTGCAGGATTCTGAGAAACACTAGTAAATGTCATGCTGCTTTTCCTTGGGTGAAACACAATCGTTCAGTTTTGGAATTACTAGGAAAGTTCCAATGCCTGTGTCTGCACTAAAAGAAAAGTTAGAATTCTTTGTAAAAATACCAAATGTTTCTAGGTTGGGGTGTTTTTGTTCCAAAAAGCGTTTCTTCAGAGTGCATTCCAGTATTTCAATTTAGGCTCTTCATGAGCTTCTTGGTGCTTTAATCCTTAGCAATTCAGATAAACAGAGTTACTGCCAAAGAATTGTCATATTATCGAAAGTATCATTTTGGAGCAGACGACAGAACCTTTTTCTTGCAAGGGCTGTCACACCTTCAGGAAAACCATTCTTATTGACAGCTTTAATTGATGTTGTCTAAAAAGGATTTTATAAAAACCACCATTCGTTCACTCTGAATGTCCCTGTCCTCTCCCAAATGCTTGCAATTTCTTAAAAAAAAAATTATAACTGCAGTTTACTTTTCTTGTTCTATGTTGTTTTGTCCTTTTCGGAGAAGTTCGAGATAGCTGTTTCATATATCTTAAATATGCCCTCCCCCCCAAAAAAAAAGTAAATGGTACAAAGACATTTTTCCACTTCAACTCACATACAAACTTTAACTTCAACATGAATGTGATCCTCATTAAAAAAGAGAATTAGTGATGTGGCTACCTATGGAAGAAATTTTATTTAAGGTTTAATTTTTTTTTTAATGGGTAAGAATTGATTAAAACCACCAGGTTTGTACTCACTGAAGTAAGCCCAGGTGCCTTTGTTCCAGTTACCAGGAGATTCCTGTGAAGCATCTGGTGTTGTGTCTGCTTAAGTACAGATCAGTTCTGTCTTCTGTTGACACAAACACATACTGGGCAGGTTGTTGCCCATTCACTTGCCCTTAGAATTGGGGAATTGTAAACAGATTGAAGGCAGCATTAACCTGAGCAGACCTAGGGTGCAGGAGGAGATCAGATGTGCTAAAATAGATATCACTGCAATATTATTCTAAGAAATCTAGCACTTCTGAAAACTAGTATTTGAATGTTTTATTTTTTCTTTTCAGATAATTTTCATGCTCATAGATATGTCCACTACAAGGACTGGAGTCTTCAATGTAGTCCTTAGTCATTGTTGTCGATCTTGGGTATTTCCCACTGTTGATGAATCAAGTGCCTTGACAAATGCTTTCTTAAATGCTGGAAATTATTGTGAACTTATCACTGAGGCATGTGTCTTTGGAACTGTATTTAGGAGAGATCAAAGGTATAAAAACATCTTTGAGATTGTATTTGTTATTTCATGCACTTTGTTTTCTTTTAAACTTTGAGATAACTATTGAAATAATTTTTGTATGCTATGCTGCTAATTTTGTTGCTTTGTCTTCTTTCATGTGTGAAGACTTATTCAGGATGTGCATGCCTTCATAGAGAATCTTGGAGAAAAATGTGCAGCAAATGTTGTTACAGAAAGGTAATGATTTTGAGGATACATCTTACTATGTTTGGTCTGAATTGTGTGCTAGCACTACAACTGGAGCTAGAATAGGAAAGATGCTGGTTTTGAAGTCAGCTTCTGAGTATATTCATAAACTTAAATAGTGGTAAAAGGGATATACATCACATTACATTCAAATACAAAATAGTAGAAAAATATCAAGTATTTTCAGGAAAATATGTCCTATTTGTTAATCTGAATGGAACTGAAATAATTATTTCCTCATTGTTTCATCTCATAAAAGTAATACTTCCTAGTATGCAGATATTTTACCGAGTGCTGATCTGTACCTCATCATTGCAGACAAGACAGTTAAGAGAGTCAGGCTTCGGTGCAGCCAGGTTTGGAGCTTGGCATTTTAATGTTGGTTGTAGGCTTTTTTAGCTTGCATACTGGCAGTAGGTTCTGCCTCCAGTTTTTGGAACAGGGGCATTGGCTGCTGGATTNTTGAACTTTTTTGGTAGCTTCACTCCCACCTTTACTCAGTGGAAGAAAGTCAGAGAAACAGTCTAACGTAGAGCTTTAGGAAGCGTTAGCAGTTGCTAAAAGCTCAGTTTCTAAAAATCTAGTACCCCTTGTAATTCAATACTCCTGTATTGTCTCCCAGCGGCTTCATGGTTTCCAAATGTCAGGTTGTGACAGTCTGCAGCTGTGTGATGTTTTGTTCCCTATAATTTCATTAATTCTGCTCTTGGCATTAATTATTCCAGATATCCCTGAGTACCCTAATAGGAATTAGGTGTTGTTTTGGACTGGAATATTTGAAGAAAACCATAAGCATAAATGAGTTGTTTTAAGATTACAGTTCACAAATACTTTTTATGATACAGCTATTTTTGTAGAAAAATATTTTAAACACTTAAATGCTATTAAGGACCTGTAGGTAGGAACAGGGGCATGTTATCTGGAACTCCTAGTATTCTTCATCAGCAGTGATGAACAGACCTTAAAATTCTGGTTCTGGGTGTTTGCATGTTGTCTCACCACAGACAGCTTGATGGCCATGTGTTCAAGATGATGGTTGGTGCTTTTTATAATTTAGGAATTATCTTTATATCTGAACAAGTTTTGATTTTTATTTTTATGTAATTAATATTTTACAGTACAAATCGAGATGATCACTACGTTCGGATTTGTGCTGTTAAATTTCTGTGCTTGTTGGATGGATCAAATACTTTGCATAAGACGTTTATGGAAGACATTTTCATCAAACTGCTTGATAAAGTAAACTTCTCTTTGTATATAAATGTAATGTTAGTACAATTATTAAAACACAAAGTATTTACAATTGACAGGATGTATTTACAGTTGTTTGTATAGCCTGTCTAGATTCGCTCAATAATATTTTTTTTTACGAGATAAGAGTTAATTCAGCCAAACCAAAATAGTCAAAACTGTCTTTCAGGTTTATTTCTCTCTTTTTAGTGTGAACATGAATTTCAAATATTTTTAAAGCTCCATTTATCTCATCTGTTCTCTTTCGCATAGAACATCTTATTGCAGAAGATCAATTTCTGGCTCAAAATTAGAGCTGTAGTTACAAGCTAATCTGCTTGATAGCATGATTGAACCCAATTTCTAAATGTAATCATTAAAGTAGAAATGTGTTCATTTATATACTCATTTCTTCACTTAGGATCTTTAGCTAAATGACAGCTTGGGTCTTCATGCTCAGTTTTATGTAGTAATATTTTAATTGTTCATATACATTGGGTGCTGTAAATTCTTCCAACTTTCTTCTGTTTGAAGAGTCTTAATATCTAACATTTTTTTGCTTTTAAGTAAAAACACTAAGTGAAATTGTGTGGGTTTTTTGGTTTTTTTTTTTTTTTTTTGAACCTTCCAAAATTCTCATGGACAGCCCTCGAAATTTAATTCTAATTAAATTAAATTAATACATTTTTACTGACTTTAATGCTGATACTAGCTGTGCAGTAGATTCTGCTTTCTCAGTAAAGTGTATTTCCGTGTATTGAATTTTAAAGGAAGAATAGGTAATAAACCTTTCAATTTGCTTTTAGGATGAACTGGTATCCAGATCTAGAACCCGCTATTATGCAAACTCTTTACAGCATAGAATTAAAACCCGGGTATGGCAGACTCTCTTAGTTCTTCTTCCCAAGCTTGACCAGGTATTGCTTTTTGGTATGAATTCTTTAAATAAATAAATAAGTATCTACTTTGAGGAATAATTTGATGTCATGCAACTTGCATATGTTAAATTGCAGCAGGATATGGAAGGCATGTAATCTCTGTGGCTGATGTAGAAGTTTTGAGTAGTTTCATCTTCCAGTCTTGAATTCATGGATTTGTGATGCATTTGTAGAGGTCACTGAAAACCGGTTCTTCGATTTTTGAGTTACAGGAGACTGGGTTGTTCCTGCTAAAGCTAGCTAAAAACTCTGTACTGACTATCTGATGTAAAGCTTTTCATTTAGTAAAAATGTTGCTACTTTATGAACACTCAAAAAATTGAGAAATCTTAGTTTCATCTAATGCTTCTTCATAATAAAATATTTGAAAAGTATAGTACGGAAATTAGTTCTAAAATGTTTTCATTTGAGTATTAAAAATACTACAGATACTATGAGAATGAGAATGTTCTATTATTTAGGATTCTTTTCATGGGCATAACATTAACAATATACTAAATGATTGTCTGATTTTGTTTTCTCAGAATTTTTTGTGTGGAATCCTTGACAAGGTTTTCCAGGCTGGATTTGGTAACAATCAGGCATCTGTGAAATACTTTATAGAATGGATTGTTATCTTGAGTCTACATAAATACCCCCAATTCCTTAATAAATTCTGGGATTGCTTTTGCTATGTAAGTAAGAGCTTTGCCATTCGCTTGAAGAGTAGTTTGAACAAAGAGGTTACAGTTTGTCTTCCCATACATGATTTTCTATGTATTCCAGTTTTCCTTTAGAAGCAGTGGGTTGTTGAGCAGGTTAAATTAACTTGGAAATGAGTCTGGACTGTAGTCTGAGGCATTTAGAAATCTGTGATACAGAAGTGGCTGAAGACAAGTGAATTCTTCCAGTTGAGAGATTTCCTTTTATAATGTGCTGCTCTGGGCAGAGTAGAGCTGGCATAGTGAGTCAGAGCACTCTATGCAGTTGCCAATGCAAGAGCCATCAGGAACACCTGGATGCTCTAGATTCTGAGTTTGGAAAGATACTGCAGTCACTTGTGGCTTCCACACCCAGCTTTTGTCCTCTGCATAACTGTGTGTGTCAGTGGGAATGTGGCTTATGTGACACACATTCAGTTTGCAGCTTTTAATACGGACTTCTGTACTGTGGCTCCAAATCTGGAGGCAGGGTTTGAATTCTGGTACGCAAAAGCCGTGAAAGAGTTGACTGAGGAGAACTGACTTACTAGCATTTCATTTTTATGTCTGGGATTCTTCTTTAAGTAATTACCTGTAAGAGTTGAGCTTAGAAATACTAATTGTACTGATGTCCTTGAATTTGTTAGCGCATTGTACGGTTGGGCAGAGTAGAAAATATATCTACTTGCATGTATAGGAAGACATGACTTGCAGTGATGCCTGTGCTGAAGCTTGCCACTCAGAATAGGTAAATGTAGATGTCTTCTTGCTTATCAAATAGCCTAGTTGCTGCTGTAACATTTTGAAAAGCCAAACAGTAAGACGAGAATTAAATTAAAAAGTTGGAAAACTATATATATACCTTTTTTTTGCCCCAGACCAGGCAGGCTTTTAATACTGATCTGAGACAACTTTGATTGCTAGTGATGCGTGCTGTGGTGTGGGGGTGGTGGGTATTTTTTGGGCTTTTTTGGTTTTCTTCCTGCGCAGAGGAAAAAAAAAATTTCTCAGTTTACAATTTACACTTTTTGAGTATGTAAAGATGGCTTGTCATGCCTGTCTGAACTGATGAAAAGTGCTGTAAGGGATGTAACCTTTTCCTGTTTCAGGGTTGCTTCCAAGAGCTCAGGCAGTTGGAATTGCTATCATCTACTGAGATTAAAATCTGTTGGATCAAAGCAATCTCATGCTGATAATAAATGTACTGAGTCACAGTGGCTCCATTCAAACAGAGCAAGTAGAAGACATGTAGATTTATGAAAAAGGAATACAGATTGTATATTCAGAGGCTAGCCTGGAAAAGAGTGACCCTGAAAAAGATTTTCAGTCATACTGACAGATAAAATTGCAACCCAGTGCAATGCTGTGGCCATGTGGATTAGTAGGAACTGTATCTGTACAGGCAAGTGGTGAATAGAAGTGTGGAAACTCATTCCTTCCAGTACAGAACATGGGTGAGGCTGATGCTAGGCTGCTCGTTCTGCGTCTGATACCCACCTTTGTGATGACATGGAAAAGTGTGAGCACTGAAAAGAGTCCCCAAGATTTTTATTTGGTTTAGGATTTTTCAGGATGGGGGGGAAATACAGTGAATTTGGATTGAACTTTAGCTCATTTACAGTGCTGTATACTTCGTTCTGATTGATGTGTTAGTAAAAAGCAAATAATGTGTTAGGAAAAATGAAATCTTTATACTATGAACCTTGTGTTTTAGTCGACTTTGCTGTGGAAACTGTTGATATTATTACATCTGCAGAATATGCTGTGAAAACTTACAGGGTGTAAAAATGTTTCATATATACATATCTCTTGTTACGTTCTCTTTTGCTTTAGGATGAAGAAAAGCTTAAAACAAGCATCTGCACATTTTTATCAGTGTTGTCACACTTTGACATTGTTCTTCAAAATACCTCAGAGAAGGTAAGTTTGACCTGAGTGTTCATTCTTTATTCAGTTGCACTTATAAGGATTTCTGAAATAAAAAGCATTTTTGCAGTCTATTTTCAAAACCTTTTTAATACGTACTTCCTGCTGAAGTATGCTTTAATATGGAAAACACTGACTCTTCCTGTCACCTCTGTCACATACTGGACTTACGAAAATGAGCTCAGTGTTAGATGTTCTGAATCCTTAGGGCCTGATGACCTGTGAGTTTTTCTAGAATAGCTACTCCAGTTTTAACTAAACATGTGGATGCACCTGGGTTTGTTTTTCTTGCTCCTTTTGTTTAATTGGCATGAAATTGGCCAGAGATAACGTGAAGAAGGTGATCTTGCTATAGAATAACAACACTCCAAATACGGGGTTCTTTGGCAATAGCTAGTCCATGTTACATTTATAATTCTTTATTTGGAATTCTCAATTTTTTTTATTGAGCTTTAAAATAGAGGATGAAATAGTCAGATGTTGCATTAGATCAGCTCCTTCACATCTGTAGCAATTCAGGCATTTCTGTTGTTTTTTAGTGTTTGCATACATTTGCAAGATCAGCTTTCTAAGTGCTAGCAAATCAGAAGGAAATGGAGGTTTCCGTGTATTTTTTAATTTTTTAATTATTTCCATAATAATTTTTTAAATAAAAAACACAAGTGGGGGCTGTAGGGCTGTGCCCTAGTGAGAAGGAAGGAAGGAAATCGGGACCATGTTCTGAAGCCTGTATTTGCACATAAATGTACTGTTAAAGCTTTGGACTTCTCTGAGAGACTGCTTTTTGAGGAAGCCATGGTTTCTTGGGCCACTCTTACTTTTCTGCTGCTGAATG
>Ga0065711_1010216_pt1 | contig 18645 bp, 10 predicted proteins | sample Hoacrofraction12_FD_59098 | JGI IMG/M metagenome (GOLD analysis project Ga0065711, IMG submission 59098) | Hoatzin crop microbial communities from Cojedes, Venezuela - Epithelial fraction 12 v2 (version 2) | ecosystem: Host-associated > Birds > Digestive system > Esophagus > Crop | place...
CACTCATCCAGCCCATACTTCCTGAGCTTCCCTAGGAGGATATTATGGGAGACCGTGTCGAAAGCCTTGCTGAAGTCTAGGTAGACAACATCCTGGAAGGTTCTACATTCTCATCTCTATGCATTTTACATTATAGTTAATGATCATTTTTTCTCCTTTAGTAATCAATATGGATTAATAAATGATCTCTCTCATTCCCTTTTGATGACAACTTGCCACATGTGTAACCTTATGCTCCCAGTGATAGAAATGGACTCCAGAAACACTCTTGCTGATAATACTCTGTGTTGGTCTTTTGAAACTGGTTTGTTCAGGTCACTTTCATGTGTTTGGAAATACTCCAATGAAGTTTTGAATAACAGACTCATTCCTGAAGATAAGAGTGGAAAAATATGTACCATTCTTCCACTTACAATTTGTCTTCCAAACAGACTGAACACACTAAACACAAATTTATTTTGATTCTTAAATGTACTGAAATATATCATTATACAGAGATTAATAGAATCATCCACATATGTTAGTTGGATAGAAATCTAAGTGAAGAACCAACTAATTAAAAATATTTGCCTATCTATGTCTCAACAACTGTACTTGTAGATAACTTCTCCTTAGACGGATTAGGAGTCAGAAAATCACGAGGGAGAATGTTCTTGTGACAATAAATCCAATGTGACTTTCTCAGTAAAGAGAAAATCTGAGAAGAATGAAAAAACCTCTGTCTTCTTTGTAGCTGAAAGTATCAGGTATCTTGCAGCTCGTGGGTGAGCGTATGTTTGAGATAGTTATATGCTCATGTTTCCTAAAATATTTTATGTCTATATGAATAATATAATTTCTTTTTAGATATAAATTTTTCACCACCACAGTCTCACCAAATATCACATCACATCTCCCTTTTCTTTTCAAACTGTATTCCTTTATATGTTCTGGCAGATGTCATACCCAAAGTCAACGAAAAATTTAGTAAAATGATGCTTCAGTTCTTAGTCCTTTATATAGTTATGTATATCTGGATAAAGATTTATATACTATCTGATATTTAAAATGACAGAACTGCTGATGATAAAACTTATTTAATAAGTCTTTATAAGTATAAAATAAATGACATATACAAAGGGAGCACCACAAAATAAGAAGAAACAATACAAACTTTAAGCTGTCATTTCCAAGAGAAAGAAAAGAAAATATAATTAACTGTTCATTTGTGTAATAATTTCTTGGTGAATTCAAAATTTCATCCAATTTATCTGTATGCACAATTTAAAGAACAACTTTCAAGTGTAATTCAGACTACAGGGAGTATTCTGATTACATGCACCTTGATCTTTTACAGTATTCCATGAATTGCAGCTTTGTGTTTTTTCCTTTCTATCTGTTTCTGGGCTGGGGAGAAAATGGGTTTTGTATGGCATAAAACAAGAAGAAAGCAGGAACAACACTGAACTGGATTAATGAGAATCGAGTACAACCCGATAGTTCAAAATACAAGGCCATCCGTTAAGAAATGAATGGACTGACAAACAGTTGCTGTAAACTCTGAAACTGTCGTAAAGGGATGACACCAGAAGAGTCATCACAGGGTGATTAATATTGATCACATGGTAATAGAAAGGCAGATTTGGTCTTTAAATGTATCAGGGGAAGTTTTCCCGGGAAACAGACGAAGTATTGCTTTTGGTTCATTATAAACTGTTGAAGTTTCTTCTGGAATTTTACATGTGTTTTGAGTCACTTATATCCAGAAAGCTAAAAGGTGAATGTAAATGAATGAAGACACTGAAGAGTGAATAGAAAAAGAGCATAGTTCAGATATCCTAAGAAGAAGAATGGCCAGAGAGAGAAACAGTTGAGAAAAGATCTTAAAATAAAGAAAACTAATGGTCTGGCAACAGATCAGTATGGACTATTTTTAAACAGCTTTAAGCTAGACATTTCCAGTTGTTGGAATCATGAGGCTCTGACATGGGTTTTCCGAGGGAACTATGGCTTCAAAAAACCTATACTGTTTTAAGATGGATCATGATTTTTATACCAAAAGGAATACATAGTGTAATTATTCACGAGAGCACTTGGATTCAGCAAGCCAGGAGTTCTCTTCAAGCCACAGATTTTTAGCCTGAAGTGTGACCTAAATTTAGAGCAGCCTAGTCTTTTAAAACTGTCTTCTGATCTCATCTTTATTGCCAAATCTCCTCTATTACTTCTGCAGCTTTACAGTAGGTTATTTCACTCGCTATTCATACATATTCACCTATTACATATTTCAGAGATTTAGAATCCCTAAAAAATTGTCTGTACTTGAAAAGCTTATGAAGGACTTCACTGAATAAACAATAGCACTGTTTCAGCATTAAAATTCAGAATCAAGTGACACTTCACACTTTATTCTGTTAATTTTAACAGACTTACACTGTTATCTTTAAAAGTGCAGAACAGAGACAATTTTACTTATTCTACAGAAACAAGTATGAGGCATCTTAATCAGGTGTAGTAGTCTATGATAAACTATTCCTACTTTAGTTTTGTTAACGTGATACATTGAAGTAATTAGTACTGTCATGGATTATCTACCTACACTCCTAACTCACAATAAAACTTATTGATTCATCATTCTTCTAAAATATACTCATTGTGAATATGCTAAACCAACATTGTATTAGCAGGTTTGCTAAATAAAATAACGTCAGCCAGAGAGTTTGCAGATTTCTCAGCTCTTAAAATATCTAATCAAGAGAACTACACTCATGCATTTTGGCACTGGAGCTATAAATTATGCATAACACAGCATAACATTAAAGCATTAACATAATTTAACAATACAAGTCTATCAGTTCTTAAGTAAAAGAAATAAAGGCATAGTAGCTGAGTGTCTTGACTTGATTCACCTAGTTTGCACCTGTTTAAGATTTATAATAATAAGAATGATTATTTAAAAGTACAAATCTTCATTTATTGATTTTGTTTTTTGTCCAACTAACACACTAAGTAATGTCCTTTTTTAACCTACAAAACTGTATGCTTAGGTAAGACTAGCTGCTTTAAACAGAAAATAAATCTGTGGGTTACATCTAATTAAATTCTGGTCATTTCTGAAGTATGAAAATACATGTAAGAGTTACCATCTTCAACCAGTTTAGCTAATATTTAGTAGAATAGGTAATACTTTTCTTCATGTGTGATGATTGTCACACTAATAGCATTCCTAGTGGTTTTGAAATGTCAACTGAATGTTTTTCCTCTTCAAGTGTCTAGCCAAGAACATGGAAGATGGTGTGATCTTGCGGGGTTTTTTTTCAGACTTGGAAACACAGACCTTGGATTGACATAAGGATTTCTGAATATTCATCTGTTCTTTAAGGCTTTTTTTTTATTTTGTGCTATTGTCTCAGCCATAAGTTACAAATACACCACTTGTCCTGGGTTTGGCCAGGACAGGGTTAATTTTCAGTGGAATCCAGGAAGGGACACAGCCGGGTGGGCTGACCCCACCTGTCCAAACAGAGCAGGGTATTCCATACCATGTGCCGTCATGCTGGGTTCCGGTGGGGGGGAGCGGGGCAGCAGGAACTCACTCGCGGCTCGGGAGTTTGCGACGGCGGTCGTGGAGGGCGGCTCTGTGGGTTGTGCGGTTTGTGTTGTGTTCTCTCCTCACCTGTTTCGTTGCTGTTACTGTTCCTTTTATTTGCTGTTCTGTTAAACTGCCCTTATCCCTACCCACCGGTTTCTGCCTGTTTCTTTCCATTCTCCTCCGCACACCAGCGGGAGGAGGGACGGCCGTGTGGCACTTTTGTTGCCAGCTGCAGTCAAACCGGAACACCACTGGAAAAGATTTTCCTGTTACACATGTAGACATAGTAAATGTGTGCAGTATGCCTGTAACTGATCTCTCATGGTGTACAACACCATCTTATGGTGCCGAGCTCTTTTACACAGAATCAGAGTACCTACTGTACTAAAAAAACACACTTTTTAACCTCTTTTTCCCAGAGGTAATTAAGCAGACTTTACTGAGAAATTCCTTGCTTCTGTACAATAGGTCTTCATGACAGCATTATGCGAGGATGGTGTTCTATTTCGTTGTACGAAACTTAACATATAATGATGACAGAAAGTTCAAACTAGTAAAAATAAATTTTGTCTGAGCATATATGACTTAGATTTATTGTCATACATATTTGCAATTATTTTCATTTTAGAAGAAGGAGAAAACAAACAGAAAGACTAAGGTTTCATAACATTTAAATTTTGACTCTTCTCTGACACAGTCTACAAGGACATAAAAGGTAAAAAGACATCCATTTCTGCCATGTTTTCTCTAGAAGTAAGAGACAAAGAAAATCATAAACTACATATGTCCAGCCTAGGTACTTACTGTTAGTAATTTTGATTTTCATAATCACCAAGGCTCATTTAGACACCAAGATCAGTTGTCCATACTAAGAGCACAGATTTGAACTCAGTGTCCTCTATGGGACTATAAAATAAGCCTGCGCTGCCTGGTATGCTCTCAGAAACCCAAATCCTCTCTGTCCATCTGTAAAAATAATTACTTCTGTTTCTGTGGGAATGTAAATAAATAGCATGATTATGTGGCATAACAATAAAGGTACTCTTGCTGGAAGTGTGCTTCGGGAAGAGCAAGTGTCCAGTTTATGTCCTTGTTCTAGAGTGCTTCAGTATTTTTCATTCAAGACTGTTTTTTTATTCAAGACTCATGAGATAACACCTAGTAGAATGCCCTCATCAGCATGCGAAGGTCATGCTCATTCTTATTATTACTTTTTCAAAGGTTCATGACTTCCGTATCCTCAGCTGCACTGTGGGCTAGTTTTTGCACAAGAGGTGGCTACAAGCCTAAGCTATAGCTCAGCAGGTGGGTGTGAATTTGTTCAGGCAGAAGAGGACACTGAATACAAATCTAATTTGTTGGACAAATAGTGTAAGTTTTGGTACATTACAAAATGTAGGCAGGAGTAACAACACAATTATTAGAGGCTACTCTCATTTTAGAAGAAAAAAAATACCTACTCATATTTATAAAAAGGATACATTCCAGTCTTAGACAAGCGTCTAAGTTCAAGGGAGAGATAGAATTTCAAACATATTCTTTTTCTGGACTTTCTGTGTCATCTGTTAGATCTGTCTTTTAAGCTAAGGATGCTGTCTGCTGTGGATCAAATATGTAGGTGTTGCTATAGTTGAAAGTGAGAGATAAATGCCTCTACATGAGGATTTAGTCCAGCTTCTAATAGGCATACAAGGTAGGGGAAATAAATCCTTGAAAGTACATTTATTGAAAAAAACCCTAAGATCCTTAACTCTTGGATAGTAATTAGGTGTGATGAATGCTACCTTCATTACACAAGGAATTCAGATTCATAAATCATGTTTTTTAAATTTCCCTTTCCAAAAGAGGCACCTAGTATTGTGTTCCACACCATCAAACCTGAGACTCTTGTGGACTTCAGCATTAGAAAAAAAATGCAACCACAGAAAAACCTAAATTCAAAATGTATATCTTCCTATTCAGAGGACAATTAGAGAAGCAGAAATGACACTCAGGCTCATGTCATAAGGGTTGCAAATTTGAAGAAGCATTCATTAAACAATTCAGAAAGTACTTTCAGCTCTCTACACATAACAAAGATTACAAGTTTCAGCGAATGGAAGATGAGAGCATGGACGTATTTAAGGAGTGTATCATAATCCAGCATGAAAAAAACAAGGGTGTACAGTGGCACCATTTAATTTTATGATTTCCACTCTTTTGAGTACTTCACATGGATCTTTAATACATAAACAAATACATGCAGATAGACTCGCTAGGCATAGTAGGATACCAAAGTATTTTTTAAACCTTCCTACCCTATTCTTCTGTACATACTTTTATTATTAAAATTCTTTTTATGAATTTGATTTTTTTTAATAAAAAGTCTTTTTCTGTCAACGGATAAATATAATTTCAGAATAGTTATGGATTACTGAAATATTGGAAATGAAGCTTTAAAATGAAGAACTGAATGGAAAATGAATACAAGCAATTTCTATCCCTGAGCAGAGTTCTCTAGCCATTTCTTCCTGTCCACTCTGCGCAAAAAGTTCACACAGTGGTATTAATATGCTATATTTCACTGTACACTCACAGAATCCTTTCTCTTTTTAAATTAACTTCTAACTTCATGTTCCATTACACATTTTGCACAGGAAATACATGAATACAATCAGAAAAATGTGTTTCTTTGAATGTGCAATATTTCTGAACTATATGTGTTAGCCTTAGTGACTCTGTAGTGGAATAATGTTGATCTAGCACTGAGTTAGAATCAGCACAGTCCAGAAGGAATAATGAAAGTCTCAACACTGAAATAAACTGACATAGAGACTTATCACTACCATTTCTGATATGGTGGCAGTTTCCAGTATGACTTGACATACAGTATTTGATGGGAATTCCAAATGTAACTAAGTGATTTGGAGTAAATTGCTGGGACTTTTGAATGTAGTTGCTTATCTGTATCCACTGCAGTCTGATTAAGCAATATTGGATTTTTTGCTGAAATCCAAAGTTCTTTGAGTGTTATGTCAGCTACCCCAACTTTACAAATAAACAGTTCTAAAAATGAGGTCTAAAAACAGGTCATCTTCCAGCTCCACTGGTTTTATGAGACTTTTAATTTGCGGTAGGTGAGGATGTTACATTGGCTGAAGGCAGTGTATTAACAAAAAGTCCTAAAATAAAAGCTGAACATTGAGACTCATTTTGTGTAATCTAAAGCTAAGGTAGAAGTTAAACAGCCAGGGATTTTTGGAAAAAGGAGACTGAGAAATTGAAGTTGCATAAAACCTTTTCTTACAGTAATCTTCCTGCAGGCTTCCTTACATGCTGAGGTGAAGTCTGAACCATAGATGTGTTTGAGCTAGAGGGAGAGCTGGGTACATGTATGTGTGTTTAGAACAATTTCCAATGCAATTTGCATATATAGGACAGGTTGTCATGACCGAAATAAGGTACGCCCTCCTCCTACACATTCCCACTTTAAGTATTAGCTATGAATATTTATGTAGCATTGTGTTTTACAGATTCATATAGGAATATTGAAATTATTGAAGGGAGATAAAACACTAATTAGTTCTCTTTCATATTTAGACTTCTATGTTAGACAGTGGAGTTTCAAAACCCTTGTTTAAAACCATTGGAAACAAAGATGTATGTGCAACAGACATGATTAAAATAAAGGCAGAGAAACATGGCAGAAGTGGAACTTAAACAGGCAGAGTTTTATGCTGGTAACTACAACTTCTTTACTTTAAATCACGGGCAGCAGTTGCATTATATTAGATTATTACTGGAAACTTCATGCAAAAGCATCATCAGATCTGCTTCAGAGAGTTTCCACTCCTATACCCCTCACAACATGTAATCTCTGGTGTTTCTTTTTTTAGTTTAGTTTAATATTTTTCTCTTGGTTTGTTTGTGACTTTTTCCATATTTGTCTGAAATTCCAGGGAGTAGAAACTTCCAGATTTCTAATGTTAGAAAAAGTTAGCCATTGTTTCTAGTAATATTATAACTCACAGAATTTAAAATTGCAGGGAGTATTAATAGTATTAACTGTAGTATTAACTTCTAACTTCGCAGAGATAGTTTTATTTCTGTGACAGGTTAATTGTAAAAGTGCTATTCGTTACATCTTTTTAATTTCCTTTGACTTATCCTGTGACGTCAAAGTTTTTCTGACTTTTCACTGTAAAGATGTTTTCAGTGCGAAAGTGGCATATTGCATGTCTTTGGTCACATTGTACAATAATCCCACCTATATTAAATATTCTTAAACCCAACAAAATTAGTCTAACATAGCATGACAAACTTTCTAGGGTGTTATGACCCTAGATTTACTAGATCAGCTCATAAAACTGGAAAAAAAGCACGGCAAGCTTTTGGACACACCAAAAAGTTATAATTCTTATATTCTTATATCTTCAAATCCAGTAAAATGATTAACACTACTACTGTTTTAACAGTGACTCTGTGAAGTGTCTCAGTACTGCAATATTACCAGAACAAAAAAAGAAATGATTCATTAAAAAAATAAAAATTCAGCATACATTTAGCAAGCTTTTGTTGTTGGTTTCTTGAATGGCTCATGCTTTTCAGTTTTTCTCTATGATTATTTGTCTTTTAATATATGGGATAATTGTGTAGACAGAAGACTCCAACACATGAAGCGATTATTTTCAGATTAAAAGTAAATTTTAAAACGTGGCAATTCTCATCATTATATTTGAAGTAAATATTAAAATATTTAGCATTGAAATTAAAAATAAATACCTATAAGCAGTGGAAAAAACCCTCAGAATTTATAAATCATTTCTCTGATTGTGTTAAGTAAAACTAATAATACCAACATCTATTTCAATAAAAGAAAATGGGCAATCACAGGCAATCACAAACATGAAGAGAATACTTTCCCATTGGTTCAAGAAGACTTTTTTCTGCTACGTGGTCTTTTTTAGTCATAAAGTTTTCTTGTTTCCTGGAGAAAACCTCTATATTTTGCATCTTTTTGTGGAAATAAAGACCCTTCGGTCATTCAGTTTAAGTTGTCTGTAGTATTTTTTAGTCTTGGAAAGTTATCTTTTAGCTAACTGCTGTCTATGCTGCTCTGTCTTCAGCTGTCTTACTCTCGGGTACTGTTCAAGCTTCTATACCTACATCTTCCACATGTCAAATCTGTCATGCACCTCTCTTGCACAACTTTATTCTGTTTCAGTGTCAGGATGTTGTTTCATTTCATTTCATTTCATTTCATTTCATTTCATTTCATTTCATTTCATTTCATTTCATTTCATTTCATTTTTTTTAATCAGAGAATGATAACTGTGACAAACTTTTTTAAAAATACAGTAGTGTAGATGCTTGTACTGATTCATTCTGGCATCAAAATAACTCACTGTTGCATATTCAATTGCTGCTCTGTAGTTTTCTTGATTATGATTTTAAAAGTTGATTAACTAAAGGTATATAATTATCCTACAGGTAGCCACTTAGAGGGTATCCTGTATCACCTGAATTATCGATTTCAGAGCAATTAATGCAGTAGTTCTAATAGCTTCCAATATAAGTTTGAGAAACTCAGCTCATACAGACTGATCTGAAGTCTGGAATATCCGAGTAACATGAACAAGCTCATTCCCTGTCATAATTCACCTGTCTTCCTTCAGTTCTTAAGGTAGGACATTAACATGGCTGGAAGAAAAGGAAGGATAGGTCCTCAAGATATATACTACTCTTGTGGTTGGAAGTTTTCATCCTCTAGTCATTGCTAGCATATGGACTACATTTGTCTCTGATTCTGAAAGGAGCTTCAATCTAAGTGCTGATAGCATTAGCTAAGCATTTTCCTTTCAAGCAAGTACATAGTTACCACTCTCCTGGCTTTGTTTTGTTTCAACATTAGGAAAGGACAAGCTACCCCAAAGGGGGCAGAGGTTTCAGAAATAAAACAGTAAGTTAAACACTATGCTCAATTGCATCACTATAATGTACGATTGAATCCTAGTTAAATCCAGAGGATTAAATCTAAGATTACTTCTCAATACCAAAGATAAGAATTTGGCCCAATATTCCTTTAAGCATATTCTGCAAACTGTTAAATTTCTAACTTTATCAGTCACTTGAAAACTAATTGATGAATTATGTTGATTGAAATTGCTAGAAAATTGTTCATAAAGAGAAGGGTTTTTAATCTATGACGTACAACATAACAGAATGGATATTTCACATAAAAATAATGTATCTTGAAAATCTTTATTATCCCCTGATTTTTGTGGGTCAAAAATATTGTTGAAATAATTTCTCTTCTACATTTACTCCTCTGTTCCCAAGTGAAACCATCTCAAAGAAAGAACAAAGCAAAAATATGCTATGAGCCTTCCAAATTAATTAGTAATTTTAAAACTTTATAGCAAGTTATATAAATCACTTCAGCTGGCTTTCCATATTTAGTTACTATTTTGTTTGTGCTTGGTTTTTGGTTTTTGGTTGTGTATTGTTTTATTTTGGTGGTTTTTTGTTTTTTTTTTAAAGCATCTAGTTTCAGCCCTGGGTCCAGTGTATTCTTCTCTTTGAATTTTTTAAATCTTTCTCTTTGCTTGAACTTCTAAAATCTCTACTTATTTTTTATGATAAAAATATCAGTACTGGTCACATCATGTTAATAATTGTTCATTAGGGAATCCTGAAAGATCATAAAACTTTTCAAATTATTTGGTATGCTGTACAAAAAGTAATATTTTAAGAGGAATAGAATTAGGTATTTCTCCAAAGTTTAACCACCATTTAAAACTGACAGCAATGTTCTTTCATATTTACTACATTATTAACACTCTTTGAGAAGGAGCAAATAGAACAGAAGTGTATATGGATAGTTCGTTTGGAGCATCTCAAGCACCAGATGTCTAATGTACTATTCATGTACGGGAAAAAAAAAGCAAAACACCTTTCAACTGGTAGCTGTTAGTGTTTGTTTAATAAAATCTCCAGAAATTAACAATACTTCCCCATAACCTTCACTATATATACTTTGAACAAAATTTCTAGTTGTCAACCATGTGAATGATATGTGAAACTGTCAATGGGATATTTTTATTCTGAGTGTACCTTTAACAGACCTTACAGTATGACTCACAAGTTTTTCAGGTGTTAAACTGAGTCTAGCCACATAAGGTCTATTCAAGAGGAATTGACTAAATAATCCTTGCAAAGAGCTGTAGTATTTGTTAATGGGGGCATTTTCAACTCACAATGTAGTGCTATTATTTTAAATCTCCTTTTAAATGGAAAAACCCAGTTCTTTGTAAAATCTTTTTGGAATTGTGCATATTAATGCAAAGCCACTAAGATTTCTTATTAATTCTGTTAAATCTCATACAAAATAAATTGTGAATTTTGGAAAAAAAAAAGATATGCAGTGGTATGTAGCAATATCACTATACAAATATAGATACATTTATGCTTGCTGTTTCAGGCTTTAATCTCTTTATACAGGACATTTGCTGGGTGCAAGTTAGCCAACGGAATGATCATTTCTAGAACATGTCTGCATGCAAATTTCTGCTAATCAGAGAAAACGTACTTTACCGATCATGCTATGACACCCGGATTCCTAATGTGGACAGCATAATTTTGTTTTGCCTTCAATGGGACAGCTACGTAAAAATATTGCAACATAATCATAAATCTGTAATCTGTGCTTTTGATTCCTGAAGGGCTTTTATTCTTGTTCTTTGATGATGCTTGTCTTCCTGCATGATTCTGGGTAACAGGTAGAAGTCTGGGGGAGATGGGGTAGATTAAAACAGGAAGTTTGAGCTTAGTGTCACATGGTCATGGGTGATGGTAAGGGGAAATAGATGAACAGTGAGTTTGTGGTAGAGTAGCCGGTGGCTGCATGAAGCACAGCTGATTGAGGTTGGCCAGCTGCCTGCTATATTAAACTAAGCAGTTTAACCTGGGAGGAAAATCAAGAGCTCAACTATGAGCCATGTAGAAGCATTTTAGGGTTCACGGGAAAGAGTCAATTTTTGCGGAATAACAGTGCACGAGAACAGAATCCAGCTGGACAAATCTTTTCGTAAAATTTGATATTTTGATGGATCCAAGCCAACCTTAATTTGACCATCAGTTTCACTGTCCAGGGACTTTGCCAAGCCTTTCCAGCAGATTTAATTCATGCATCATTGAGTTTCTTCCTTATCAGTGTCCTTTAGAGTTCTGAACTTTGTGGAAAACAAAAAAAAAAGAACAAGCTATGACATTCCTTTTAGAAATGTTAATAAGTTTTGTACCGAAATACTTTTAAAAACTTTTATGCACTGAGGAGGAAATTCTGTTGGTCAATGAAAACCAATGAGTGGCTCTAGGCAACTTCAGGTTGTAAGGGTTTCATTTTAAGAAATATATCAAGACAGTCATTGAGTTTGCCCATATGATTTATTCAACAGCTACTGTAAAAGATGGGTGTAGCATACTGGCTTAAACTGGGTTGCCAAAATCCTCACGTATGTTATGTACACCAGATACTGGAATATGACTCAAAATGGTTTGAATTACAATATGATTTTTTAAAGAGTCTAAAAACCTGATTTTGATTTTAATTTTTAAAAAGCAAACAATACTTTTCAAAGAAATACACCCCTGTTTTGCCTAAGTTTGACTGATACACAGGTGAAGAAATGAAAGCTGATCTTGCTTTTTCAGTATCTAATAAATGTTAATAACAGATACATCTACTTCAAAATTATAGTCATAGTAATAATTAATTTCCATTCCATGAAATACTTGGGAAAATCCATTCTATGTTTATAAAATGTGATTCAACATGGAAATACCTTATTTTTAAAGACAGGGAGATTTTTTATTAATTAGTTTATCTTTAATTCCATGCTACCATTCCAGTGAGTCACCAAAGGATTACTGATATTCTTTAGATTAAAAACAAAATCTGTTATTACAATTACTATTCTTAAAATAAATAATTCAGTGGCAGATTGTAGATAATAAAGATCCAACTGAGTTGATCACTTCAAGGTTCTTCATGCCATGTAAGATATTTTAGTTTATCAGGGATATCTACATGGGACTGGTAGATATTTCAGGAAAGGAGATGTATATCGGAAGCTAGATGCCAGAGAGGATGTTCTAGAGCATTTCACATGGCAACAGACACTACTGTGAAACAACTCAAACCTTAGATTTCACTGGGTCATAATAGAAGCTTAGACATCTAGCAGTAGTCACAACGGAGCTTCATTCAGAGCATAGTGCCCTCCCCAGATACCACTATGGTACAAATCTTCCACAGGTACTGAGTTGTACCTCTGAGAACCATGGTCTTAGGTATTCTAGGGACCTTCATGTGACTCCAGATGCATACAGAAGTACAGGCAACCAAACTGAGTCCCGGTCTCCAGTAACTGTAACAGGAACCCAGTCACTTAGCTTACGCATACAAGTAAACAATTGTATGTCCACGGTACATAGTTGAATATCACCCAAAAATACCAGAATCAGGACTTCGATTCATATATCAGGATAACCCTTTCAGCAATATGAACACAGATCATACTTTATTCCTAGAACTACCCTTTGCTCTGTTGGTAATAAATAGTAATCACATGAGACTCAATTGGTAAGAAATCCAGTAAATCAGAGAAAAATGCTGCTAAAGAGAGGAAAAGCAAGATGAATTTTTTCCTAAGTTGTAGTTTAAATGTTTCAAAGACAAAGAGTATGTATAGCCAGCTTCTCACAGAGCATTGCCAAGAAATGCTGACTGTACAGCTGGACTGATCCAGATTGACATCCATGGTAGGAGAGTCCAATAAAAGCTTTCAAGAAACAAGATATTCTTGGCAATAAAACTAAAAATATGACTAGTTATACCAGTTCTGATATAAAATTGGCAGGTATTCACATTTTTTAAAGGCATTATCTGTTGAAAGCAATCCAAATGGTGATGAGCAAAAAGAGAGCACCTGCTTTTCATTGATAAACACATACTGTTCAAGACATGAGTTCGTGGATAAAGACACGTGTGTGTGCTTCTCTAATAACTGCCTGTTTAAGAAATGTCTGGGAAAAGAAAATAACGAACAATCTGAACATCATGACTACATTGAAAAGAGACTTTCATGCTGACTATGTATGAAGAGGCGAATTTGTCTTGCCATTTTTAATCATTATCAACAATAGCTATTTCTACAAGGCTTCTTTCCTCAGCTCAGCTGCCTGTCCTACTTTGCTATTCAGGAAGGCTTAATTTGTATCAAGTTATTTTTGAAATAAAAATATTTTATATCAGAAATAGTGTGGCCAGCAGGACTAGCGAAGTGATTATCCCTCTGTACTCGGCACCGGTGAGGCCATACCTTGAATCCTGTGTTGAGTTTTGGGCCTCTCACTACAAGAAAGACAATGAGGTGCTGGAGTGTGTCCGAAGCAGGGCAACAAAGCTGGTGAAGGGTCTAGAGCACAAGTCTTATGAGGAATGACTGAGGGAACTCGTGTTCTTTGACCTGGAGAAAAGGCGGCTCAGGGGACATGTATTTTAATGACAGAAAAGAATAAAGTTACCAGTCACATAAATTACGTACTTCAACATTATAGTGACTGTGTTCCTTTTTTGAGCACTGTTCCAAATAGAACTAAGCCTGAAACAACAACTGAGGACCTTCAACCATAAAATAGAATCCACTATTGAAATCCAGTGAAAAGATTACAGTTATGTGAAACATGTATTGCAAAAATTGTCTAGATTTTTTTTCTTAAAAAATTTGCCAACAATTGAGTATGTGAATCCTATTCAGTGTACTATTGAATACTGAGACAAATATTTATCAAAACATATGAAAAAAAAATGCGTAAAAAATGTTACTCTTAACAGCTGAACTCATGTACTGACTGTTTTGCCCTCACACTCAAGAGATGACATATGGTGATTAAAATAAATATGAAAATGTTGTACTCAATTATGCATTATGCCTTAAAATATTAGCTGAAATTCAAAAAAATAATCATAATTTTAAAAAGATAAGAAGAAATATAATTTAAAAGAGGCAGATACAAAATGCATTCCATTCTTCTAGGACAGAACAAAAAGATATTTTTAGTACTTGTCATGTTATCACCTTTCAATTAACTTGACAATAAAGCGACAAAGAGGTGATTTTGGAAACTGCAAAATAAAAAGTCACACAATAAACTTTCCTGGAGACTTGTACTCAGTCTGAAAATGGTTAAATCTATTCTATGCGGTAACCCAGGGAAAAGACAGTTCATGCAGAGACTGAACATTATAAAAATACAGATAAAGGAGAATAGATTTTTTCCCAGACTAGAAAAACAACTTTGGAATGGGATCAGCAACCACTGGGAAAGACAAGAATTCAGGCATCTCATTTTATTTAGTCAAAATCCTTAAAAATCATCTCTTAGAAGAATGAATGAGGGTAACAAAAAGCAGACTTGAATACAGCATTCCTATTTTACAGTCGTAGTATCTATGTCTTTGGCTGCTGAAATATTTCCTGTGTCTCATTATCATAATATAACATCAAACAAGCACTATAGTATTCTATTACACTTTTTGATTGATTTCATAGAATCATAGAATTACAGAAGAGTTTGGGTTGGAAGGGACCTGAAAGATCACTGAGTTCCAACACCCCGGCCATGGGCAGGGACACCTTCCACTAAGACCAGGTTGCTCAAAACCACATCCAACCTGCCCTTGAACACTTCTAATGATGGAGGATCCACAGCTTCTCTAGGAGATCTGTTCCAGTCTCTCACCATCCTCACAGTAAAAAATGTCTTCATTATGTCTAAACTAAATCCACTTGTTTTTAGTTTAAATCTGTTACCCCTTGTGCTACCACTGCAGGCCCTGGAAAAATGTGTCTCTCCTTCTCATAAGCCTCTTTTAAGTACTGAAAGGACAGAATAAGGTCTCCCCAGAGCCTTCTCTTCTCCAAGGTGAACAGCCCCAACTCTCTCAGCCTTTCCTCATAGAAGAGGTGCTCCAGCCCTCTGATCATTTTCATAGCCCTCCTTTGAACTCACTCAACAGATGCGTGTGTTTCTTGTGCTTGGGACCCCAGAGCTTGTCGCAGTACTGCAGGTAGAGTCTCACAAGAGTGGAGGGGGAGAATCACCTCCCTCAATCTGTCAAGGTCCCTCTCAATGGCATCCCTTCCCGCTGCATCACTCATTTGGGCTTCCTCTGCCAGATTGTTAAGGGTGCACTCAGTCCCACTGTCTATGTCATTAATAAAGATATTGAACAGTACCTGTCCTAGTACGGACTACTGAGGGACACTAGTTGTAACTAATGTCCATTTGGACACTGAGCCATTGATTGACATTCCTGGGATGCAGCCATGCAGCCAACTCCTTATCCAATGATTAGTCCATTCATCAGACACACATCTCTCCAATTTGTAGACAAGGATGTTGTGGGGGACCAAGTCAAAGGCCTTGCAGAAGTCAAAATCGCAGAATCACAGAATGCTAAGGGTTAGAAGGGAACTCTGGAGATCATCTAGTCCAGCCCCCCTGCCAGAGCTGGTATACCTAGAGCAGGCTGCAAAAGACATCGTTCAGGCAGGGTTTGAATATCTCCAGAGAAGGCGACTCCACAGCCTCTCTGGGAAACCTGTTCCAGTGCTCTGTCACCCTCAAATGAAAGAAGTTCTTCCTCGTGTTGAGGTGGAACTTCCTATATTTCAGTTTGTGCCCATTGTCCCTTGTTCTGTCGCTGGGAACCACTGAAAAGAGTCTGGCCCCATCCTCGTGACACCCACCCTTCAGATATTTATAAGCATTTATAAGGTCCCCTCTCAGCCCTCTCTTCCTTAGACTAAACAAGCCCAGCTCCCTCAGCCTTTCTTCGTAGCACAGATGCTTTAGTCCCTTCATCATCCTCATAGCCCTCCACTGGACTCTCTCCAGTAGTTCCTAAACTTTCTTGAAGTGGGGAGCCTAGAAGTGGACACAGTACTCCAGATGGGGCCTCACTAGGGCAGAGTAGGGGGGAAGAAGAACCTCCCTCGACCTGCTGGCCACACTCCTCCTAATACATCCCAGGATCCCATTGGCCTTCTTGGCAACAAGGGCACACTGCTGGCTCATGGTCAACTTGTCATTCACCAGCACTACCAGGTCCCTCTCTGCAGAGCTGCTTTCCTGCAAGTCCATCCCAAGCCTGTACTGGTGCATGGGGTTATTCCTCCCCAGGTGCAGGACCCTGCACTTGCCCTTGTTGAACTTCATCAGGTTCCTCTGCGCCCAGCTCTCCAGCCTGTCCAGGTCTTGCAGAATGGCAGCACAGCCTTCCAGTGCATCTGCCACTCCTCCCAGTTTTGTGTCATCAGCAAACTTGGTGAGGGTACACTCTGTCCTTTCATCTAGGTCACTGATGAACAAGCTGAACAAGACTGGGCTGAGTACTGACCCCTGATCACTAGTTAAATGCCTCCAACGAGACTCAGCGCCACTGATGACAGTCCTCTGAGTTCTGCCATTCAGCCAGTTCTCAATCCACCTCACTGTCCACTTATCTAGCTCTATGAAACTAAATCGATAACTGGTCCATACTTGTATTTTCTGTCTTCAATAGGACCAGAACCAGGACCACATATTGGTTAGAATGGTGTGAATACAGTCTCCACATAGAAAATGCTTTCTGCTCCATATACTTTCTATTTATTTATTACCTAGAGCATAAAGGCATACATGTAGGAATATCTAATTCCTGTCTAACGTAACTATATATGTTCTTATTAATCACATAAATATTAATTTTACTTTTTTTTAATTTCATGGCCTCAAGTAACTTGTGTAATGATTAATACAAGTTAATTAAAAGAATATACTATTTGGCAGAATGCTTAATCATTTTACTTTTCAGTCTCTATGATCTTATGTTGTACTTAAATAGTGAGTCAGAAGTCATGATCCACGTAACTGTGACTTATCATAGAATCATAGAATGGTTTGGGTTGGAATGGACATAAATATCACCTAGTTCCAAACCCCCTGCCATGGGCAAGGGACCATAGATTTATACGATTCACTAGATGATATGCCTCCTTATGTTACTTTTTATTATTGTCCACTCCTGAGTAAATAAGACCAGTGTTTTCACAGTGAAGCTTTCTATTTCCCTAATACTTTTCTTCAAAAAATAGACATAAAAGAAATCAAAATTCTAACATATTTGAACAGAGCTGACTTAAATAAAATTCAGCATTTCAGCTGAAGGAGTATTATAGCTTTACGGATGTTAATTATACAGTTTCCTTCTTTTTTCTATATCAAACTTTATTTGTACTAATTCATTTTGACACATACTCACTGTCAGTTCCAGTTCTCGAATGGATCCCCATGAAGGACCAACAGTGTGTTTGTGTGACTCACATCATCGGTATTAAACATCTTCTATTGCTGTGTTATTCTCTTTTTTATTTTGTCTACATCCTCTCAATGTCCTACTAACTCTTCTCTGATCTTGAGTTATGTAAATAAAAAAATCATATTGTCTGTAAACCTATTCCTTTTTTCCTCCTATCTTTAGCTTTCCAAATATTGTAATATTTACTTAATACATTAAATTAGAAGATCCTGAACAGCTATAGATACAATTACGAAACAAGAAAGTAACTATATCAGTCTGTATAATGAGTCTGTATAATAACCACTCTATTATTCTTTCCTTTGAAATGCATTATCTTCCTTATTCAGTTAAAAAAAACAAACAACTATACTGAATTATTGAATGGATTCCAAGTCTCCGTGTCTTCAGTCTGTGCTTCTAAGGTTGCATGTAGACATAGAGTTTGTGATCTTTACTAGGCTTTTCTCCTGGAACAAGATGATAGGACCAGACTTCCCTAACTTAACATCAGGAAGGACTTTCTGAAAACCTGAATTGATTATATTAACTGTTCTCTTTTTCACAGTACTCTCACTGACAAGCAGAAGATTGCAATGTGGAGGTTGTCAGATGCTTTTGATTGAATATGCTGTTTGGGAGCCACAACAAGTCACAAACACATATTGCTTTTTTTTTTTTTTTTTTTTTT
>Ga0065711_1038551_pt1 | contig 18645 bp, 15 predicted proteins | sample Hoacrofraction12_FD_59098 | JGI IMG/M metagenome (GOLD analysis project Ga0065711, IMG submission 59098) | Hoatzin crop microbial communities from Cojedes, Venezuela - Epithelial fraction 12 v2 (version 2) | ecosystem: Host-associated > Birds > Digestive system > Esophagus > Crop | place...
CTGCCGGCTGGGCCCCGGGCCAGTGGCGATAGCGGTGAGGCGCCGGCCGCCGGGCCGCGGCCTTTGCCGGGCCGCGTCCCGCTCGTTGCTGTCACCGCGCCGCGGTGTGACCCCGCGGGCGGGTGCGGAGCCTTGCGGGACGGCCACGGCGCACGTCCCCCTTCAGCGAGAATATCGGCAGGTGGAGAGGAAGGCCCGAGGGCTGCTGACTGCTTCTGGTCCCTGCTAAGGCCGAAGCGCTTCGGTCTTCACTTCCTAAGACCCTAAGCAGGGTAGGAGCCGACTCGGGGCTTGCTGAAGCAAGGCTGTTAAGCTGACGGTTATCTCTTCAGCCGTGACTACTTCATGTCACGACAGAAGAGGCTGATTGTTATGCTGCTCCCGCTTCTTACACGTATCCTAAAGAAATCGATCAGTTTTCAGTATCTGTGTTGGGTGTCGCAGGCTGGCGTGAACGTGTTTTGCTAAATGCACAATTTGGCATTGTAGCTGTTGCATCCCCTTACCGTAACGGTGAAGAAGTTAGATAGTTCTTTTGTGCTGAATATGTACTAGAGGAAAGAAACCTCCCTTAAGAACCCAGGCACATGTCACCGCCCAAACCAAGGGTATTTGTGAAGGGAGGGACATTTCCCAGGAAAAACGATTACATGTTGGGCGAGAAGAGGTGCAGGAAAAACGTGGTGGAGATAGATAGACACGGTGTGGGAAGCCAAGGCAACAGTCTGAACAAGTTTGAAAATTTAAACCCGGAGGAATCTAGAGTGATTCCCATGGCAAGTGATGGCTAAAAAGAAGTGAATTAGGAGGAAAAAAATGCCAGATTTTTTTGAACAAAATACGGAACAAATAGAAGAGCTTTTATAAAGTTTGTATACCAACAAGTTTGCAACAAAGGTGCCCAGCTTTATTGTGATTCTTTCCTCTTATACAAATCTTGGCTAAATTTTGAGATCTAGAAGAGCAGCCCTTGTCAAGCATGAAACACAGGGTTTTAAGAAGCGGAGCTGGTATTCATGTGAGTAAATAACTGAGAACTCCGAGATGCTCATTAGAATTTAAAACAAAAGCTTGAAGGAATTTAAGCAGCATCTTCTGCATGGAAGGGTTTTTACAAAACGCGTGACAAAATGCTTAGACAGTTTGGGAAGTCCAGGTGCAACCCTTCTTACCTGGAAAGGCAGGACAGTCACACAGCAAGTGCCATCTTGCTGTTCCAGAGCCATCCACAGTCAGAGCCAACTCTTCCATCCGTATTGTGTTACCATATGCTAATACTCGTATCGGGATCTTTCAGTGTCTTGTAAATGACACAGATTTGGCCTATTAGAGAGACGTTTAGAAGTGGCACCTTTCAGCCTACAGCAGAGCATACAAAGAGAAAAGGAACTTCTGAATAATCAACATTTCCTTCTTTATGTTGCTTTTGTAAACAGTAATAAACAAAGTAGGGAAGGAATGATGAGTGGCTAAAGCTGTAAGAAGAGCAGAATCAGCTGTCTAGGCTGATGTGTGCCGCTGCATGTCTTTAAGTCTTTTGTGTCTTTAGATGGAGACAGATGTCTTCAGCTGAGTGAGCTGAGCTGAGGGCAGCAGGTGGTCAGCCTGGACTGCCAAGTGCTGGTGTTTAAGCAGTCCTTCAGGAGCTCCTGGCACCTGTGTGCTATGCAATCCAAAGATTGTTTAAAAGATTCAGTGCCTATAGTGGCTCATCTTCAGTTTTGCCACGAATATGACTATATCCAGCCTGATTAACTGATTAACTCCCATTGTTGCCCTCCTCAGAAATTCAGACCAGAACTAAATCCTTTTCCGAGCAGTCTTGACTGATGTCTGTGTGACTTTCTTTACCCCTAATACTACTGGAGGTGAAAAGCTAGCTGCTTGTAAACGTTCAGTCACTCTAGCAGAAGGTTCCTGTCAAGAGCCCAGTGAATGTTTTCTTGTTTCAATATGTCATTATGGGAAGCTTTTTGGTAGTTTGATCTACTGTAAGCCATGGCAAGGATCTTCTAGCACTTGTGCATCCCACATCTTTGCAATGTAATTTTAAACAAGTTAAGATTTCTTTAAAGGAAAGTGGACCAGGCAGATATAAAACAACAATGTAAAACATGCCTGGGAGCAATGAAAGCTGGTAGTACTTGTAATAAACATAAACCAGCCATCTCTTTCTTAAAGCGTGGGACTAACACTTAAGAGATCGTGAGTTCTAGTCTTAGCTCTGTCAGAGACTCGCTGCAAGACATTGAGCAAGTGACCTCAGTTTGCTTTGACTCAAACCTTTCCCTAGTAGTTGGAGGTGGAAATGCCAAACCCGTTCATGTTTATAAATCAGTAGTGATCCTTAGTTCTGAGGTGCTGTGGCACTATCTAACATGGTTGTCTTGATACTGCTCACAAGCTTGATGTGGGTGCTGTAAGGGATATCAGTGTTCTGTATTTCTGTGTCACTAGAGTTTTAAAACATTTTTTTTCCTCTCCTTTTTTATAGTGTTGCTCTAACACATCACCAAAATGAGTGAAAACGAAGACCGTGGAGATCCAGCAGATATGGGTGATCCAACAGAAAGTGGAGAATATGAGGATGACTTTGAAAAAGACCTCGAATGGCTAAATAATGAAGAAGAAAAAGAAAACCTTGGTGAAAGAGAGGTATTTGTTAAATTAAATGCTAGTTGTCTTATTTAGAAGACAAAACTGAGTAATATTTGGAATCATAAGCACAAATATCAGTATGGTTTGAAATGTGTAGGTATACGCACTGAATTTTGACAAGGAAAGTTATTTGGAATTACAGTGAAAAATAATTCAGTGAGCTGGTTAGTTTGGTTATAATTGCTTTAAAAGAGAAAATTTAGTGTTAATTGAAAATAGTATGTTTGTTTCAAAGGTACTTCTGGGTTCCTTTCAGCGTTTGTGCAGCACATGTTCTGTTTTTGTGCTGTCGCTGATTGCTTTACTGTGCAAGCTATGGTTAGCTAAACTTTGTGCACGTGTGAACATGGAAAAACTGCAAGAGAGCTGTTAGTGACAAAAAAAGCTATTAGTTGTGACATGCACTATTTGACAGCCTGGTTTAGAATTAGGGTAGTTAGTACTGCTCTTGCCATTTCTTTTCTCTTTCTCTGATACTGTTCTTTGTTGGGAGAAAAGACTAGTTTATTTTAATTTTTTTAGAATCCTGAAAAAAATGAAGAGGATGTTGAAGCAAATATTGTCAAAGGTGTGGACAAGTTTGAGGAAGACAATGAGGAAATGGAAGAAAATCCAGATCAGCTTTCAGAGTCAGATGTAGATGCGATAGTGAGACCTTCCAATGAAGAGAGTTTGGAATCCATGTCTGCTATTAAACAGGGGGACTGTGTATCTGATACTGATAGTGAAAGCTCTATCCAGGAATCCAATTTGGAAAACCAGCAGGAACTGGATGAGGAACAGGATGAAGAAATAAAGCGTTACATCTTGGAAAAAATTGAAGAAGCCAACAAACTTCTGGAGAATCAGGATCCTGTGGATCAGAACAGAGAACGGAAATTAAAATTCAAGGAGAAGTTGGTGGATCTTGAAGTTCCTCCTCTAGAAGATGCTGAAGTTTGTAAAGCTGACCTTACCAGAGGAGATGACGTTTCAAACAGCCTATCTCGGTTGCATATTTCTAATGAAATGGGGCAGGAAAGCACATCGCTTTCACCACATGCTGGCAAGGATGAGGAAAAGAAGGATGGTAAAATCCTAGTGGAAAAAGATGGGAAGTTTGAACACTTAAGTTTATGCGATACTGAAAGCCAGGGCTTTTTGCCCCCTATAAATGTTTCTTTTACTGATACTGAAACTCAACATACGTCTCCAAGATCTTCACACTGCAGTCCTTTTGGCACTGTCTCCGGAATGAAGGAAGTGCCTCCAGTAAGACCAGGAGCACATTCTTTTTCTCCTGGTGGAAACAAGTGTGTGTATTTCCCTAAGCCTCCATCTAACCCTAAGCCTCCATCTAACCCTAAGCATCGTCCAAATTCTGCTGTCAATGCTGCAAGAGGTCTGGGGAGACGGAAGACTCCGCAGAGAGCGCAGTCTGCAAATGTGCCCGTGAGAAGCTCCACTTACTGTCTTTCTCCCAGACAAAAAGAGTTGCGGAAGCAGTTAGAACAAAGGAAAGAAAAACTGAGGAAAGAGGTAAAGATATAGGGGCAACAAGCAGATCACAGTGACCATCCTGTTCCTCTGCTTCACAAAGACCACATGTTCAGGGCATTTACTCTAATAATTTTTATCATTTTTAAATAATTTTTCCATGATAAAAGAGGCATCAATAACAATAATAATTCTCTGGAGTTTGTACAGAATCTCTCAAAAATCCTGTCCTTAAAAGAAAAAAAATACCCACAGAGTGGCATAGGATCATGCCTTGCTTATGGGAGAAATCAAGTATTTATTTAATATATCTTTCACAAATAGGCCTTCTTCTGCTATATTGTACTTACTGCTTTTGCTTATTGACTCTCTTTCTACCTAGGTTCCATTACAGGCCCACTCTTTACTGGAGCGTAGCACATGGTATCGTATCTCCATAGGTTACACTGCAATGCAGGAAGTTAACATTAACCACAGTAGTGCAGGTGCTCATTTGAGTGCTTATGAAGTATGTAATAGGCAATTATCATCTGGGAGAGTGTTCAGTCATAAAATAAGATTTACACAGGAGAATATCTGTGAGAACTATGAACAAAGTGTTTAACGTGCATGGCAGATACAGCTGACTTCAAAAGTGGCATGCTTTGTTGCTGCATAAGATGCATGCAGGTGAAGTCACATTGACTGATAATATAACTGGATACTTTTTGCCTGTAAAGGTTTTGCATGGGTGAGTGTTGTAAGTTTTCTCAGTGAGTTTGTTGCAAAGTAGGTTATTTTCCCCGTTTTCTGTTAATGGATACTACTTTTCCTTCTGATTTGGTTTTACCTGGGCGTTACACAGAGGACAAAAAGAAGAAAATATTCCCAAGACTGAGGTTATTCTTCTTATATCTATAAAGGGCAGTAATTTAAAAGGAAAAAAAAATCTATTTTAGAAAATCAAATCAGTATCTTATGCATTACTGGGGGAAAAAAATCCCTTTTAATTCTTTCTCAGCTCCTTATTCAGAAAAAAAAATTTAATAGAGTCAGCTGTAACAGGAACTTCAGAAATCTTTACCAAAGACTTTAAAAACTTACACATTTTTGCTTCACTTTGCATTGTGATGATACAGTTGCAGAAAGGTAGCTTTCGATGTATATTGCTTTATAGAAAGCATGGAAGCATCTACCATTTTTCTGTGCCATGACGTTCTAAGCAAGCTGGCCAAGTGGCTTCAGAGATGCTTTCAACCCATGGAAGTAGGTCTAGCCTGCTTTATTTGAAAAGCTTGCTGAGGCTTAGCTCAGTAGCGAGGGGCATGAAATGTGAAGGGTTACCGATGTGTTTTCTTTGTACACACAAGACTAGATCTCATGACACCATACTCTGCCTATTTAAATTAAAAGGTAGTGTGGTAGAGCTAAGGAAGGTTATTTTCCTAACAGTGTGTGCTAAATCTCTTTCTCTGTTGGCTGACTTCTGAAAAGGTAAGAATGTACTACCATATTTCTTCATTCTTGAATGGAGTTTTTCCATTCTGTGATGGATTTCACAGGCAAGAAAGATTTCTTGACATTACTGGAATCCATCTGCTTCATTTTGGTGGAGTTTCTTTCATTTCAGTATATTACAAATTGTAAATTTGGAGGATAGCCTGAAAGTTGTGCGCGGGTGGGAGGAACGTCATCTGTTTGCAAGAGAGCATTGAAATGAGTGGGGATTGTAGCTTTTGTGTCAGAGAATCGAAACCCGGTAAATTGCCTCATCGACTTCTTGAACTTGTCTGAAACCTTTCTCCTCTTTGTAGGTCCTTGTCATTAGCTGAAATGTGACTAATAATTACGAAAAAGTTTTCTCAATTTTGTAAAAATAATTTTGTAAACTTGAAAAAAGTGTTAAGATATTAATACTACTTGAGTAAATACATTACAACTTTATGTCCAGAAAAAAATCCTTACTTATAAGGTAGCACCTGCAGTCCATAGGTAGTTAAATATCTGTTAGGGTTTAGTGGTCCAACAAGCTGGAGAGTTTCATTCATTTTTAAAATGCATCAGTTTAAACTGATTTTTAAGCCAATGAGAGCTATTGGGCAGGCTTAATTTTAAGTCTTCACCTGTTGCTATTGAAATGTCTGTGAGCTGAGTTGTATCATGGAAATGGAGGTAATCACAAAAAGGGTTAGACTGCAAGTGTCTGAATCTAACCAGAACCGCAGAAGTGCTCAGACTTCTTTCTTCCTAAAAGTAGTATCAACTATGATGCAGTTGTTGAGTGTTCCTGTTTCATGGGTATTTTTGTGTCTCTCTCATGTAACTCACATGGCTTGCTTATTATCTACTGTGACAATGAAGGCCTTTGCAGATTGAGACAATTCTCTTAAAAAATGTTTATTCACTCTTAATTTCATTCAAGGAAGAAGAAAAGAAAAGGGAACAAGAAGAACAGAAGAGAAGAGAGAATGAGATGGTTTTTAAAGCTTGGTTACAGAAGAAGAAAGAACAAGTGCTAGAAGAAAAGCGAATTCGTCGTGCAAAGGAGCTAGAAGACTTGAACAGCAAAGTAAGATCTCCATAATGTAGGACTGGGGTCTGTAGTGCTCTTGTTAAACAGGAAGACCAAATGCTAAGCCTGTGTTCTTAGTTAAGCATATGAAAATTAACAGTGATAGGAAATGTTTTTGTCAGATTGTTTTCAGTAAAGAGCTACCTTGACTTGCATGTTTAGGATTGTTCTGCTTGGCAGGGTGGCATGGAAGCTGCGTATATGAACTTACTAGCTATAAAATCACAGGAGATACAGAGATGCTCCTTTTTATCAGGGGAATGACTTGATTGAACCCTGCAGTGAACAAGCAGCCAGAAAACCCTTGGAAGTGTGTTCCTCACCATCAGAACTCGCTGGCAAGCAGTAAATGCACGTGACCTGACCAAAACCTGAAGATTCAGATGCTCTGTTTTGAAGTTCCTCTGCCTTGCAGCAATGGGCTTGAAAAGCTAAATTAGGCATTTTTAAAACATACCGCTTTGAATGCTTGCTCATGTATATATTCCATGCCAGATTAAAGCATATGCTTTTGTTTGCTTATGAAGTACGTTTTGTGGATGGGAGATGCCAGCAGAGTTCAAAAATTATTATAACATGATTAATATAAAGGTCATTTAATGATGTCTTGTGTATATGGTTTGTTTTTAAATAGGCGAGGAACAGGAATCCAGAAGAAGCCTTTAAGTTGTGGCTTAAAAAAAAGCACCAAGAACACATGAAAGAAAAACAGATAGAACTTCTGAGGCGCCAAGCTGAGGGAATTGCTTTTTTTCCAAGAACAGAGGAATGCAACAGAGCCTTTAAGGAGTGAGTAGGGTCACTGCTAGGGAATCATATTTGACAACTTTGTCGTCTGTCAGCTTAAGACTGTAGTTATTTCATGGTACATCTTTACTGCTGAAGTCTTTGTCGGTGTAGGGTTTTGGTGGTGTTTTTTTTATGAATATGCCCTCATAAACTTACACCCTGGCAAAAATACATCAATTCTTGATGCTGTTTGTTCACTGATGTGAAATTATTTCTCAAAACCTGAGCTGAAATAGTGAATTGCTTCTGCTGAAAAAGGGAGATCCCTGTTCTGGGAGCAGGCTCGGGTTGATGAAGTTCATTAAATGAGCAGAAAGTTAATCCAATAAAATGGATTCAACTCAAGTCCATGAGTTGAATCAGCTCAAAAAAAAAGGGGGGAGGTAAAGGTGAGTGCAGAAGCAGGAGAAATGGGATGGAAAAGTAGTGCCTCCCCTGTTTGGGAGTGGCAGGCTTTGAGACCGGCTCAGCCGTGACAGCTAACTTCATCGTACCGGACAAGGTGACTCTAGTTAAATGGGGGCAAGTCTTCTTTGAATGGATGAAGTAAAACTTTCAATTCCAACTGTCAGTACTTCTAGTCCCGTTTCTGTCTCCACAGATGGCTGAAAAGAAAGAGAGAAGAAAAACGAGCGGAAGAGCTAGCTGCTAAGGAGAGGGTACGGCAGCTTAGATTAGAAGCCAGAAGAGCAAAACAGCTGCAGAACATCCACTGCATTAGTTCAGAGGCTAAATCCTTTCGCTTCACAGACCACTACAGTTAAAAGTTTGATGTAACCACAGAGTTCTTGGTGACAACACTCTTAATTTCTATGGCTTGAGCTTTTGCTCTTTACAGCTACTGACTTTTTGTGGTGTTTTTAAAGCTTTCAAGCAAGTTTAATGATTCCCTTCACTGACAATGCTTTTACTATGTATTTATTTGTAACTCTTGAAAAGCCTGCTTTTATGTGTAACTCAGGGATCTTCCTGGTTTGACCAAATCTAAATGAGTGTGAGACCTATATGTGAGGGTGGCAAATATACAGTTCTTGTCTTAAAAGGCACTTTGTTCTCAACTCCGCCACGAATTCCTGGATGCAGGCTATTATGTCAAATGTTGAATTTTTGCTGGATTAATATTGCTGTTTGCTGCTTGTGTTGAAGACTGTACAAGGTGTTGTTGAAAAATGCTGCTTCGTGTACCACTTCCTATTGATATGTTCACCAGCTGTTACTTCTGGCTAGACCAGAGGACTGTTTTATTTTAGTTCAGGGAAAGTGGTCACTGAAGGCCAATATGTATGTGAATGCACAATACTTTCTGAAACCTACTTCTGTGAGTCCTATTCAGTAGTTTCCTATTCTATTCCATGAAATTAAAAGGTTGTGTGAATGATGACCTTTATCAATATAAAGGAAGCTGGATTCCTTGTATACATGTCCATGTTTGCTAAATTAATTATAATAAACTACACCTTAGCCAGCTAAATTGTGAACTTTTGTCAGAGAACATGCCGAGGTCACTCATGAAATCATAAAGTTAGTGGAAGATGAGGAACATTCTGCCCAGCTGTGTGTCCAACAGATTTCATGATCTGGCATTGTTCTTACATTTTTCCACATTCAGAGTGTTTTCTGGAAGTACTATAACTGAAGGAACTATAGTAGATGCAAAGCCCATTTGCCATTTTACCACGTTGGAGACCTAGGCAGATTAAGAGAGTACTGGTGTCTGACCAGAGGGTGCTATGTTGCAGCTTTTACCAGCATAGATAAAGGGCATGGATGCGAAATGAGAATTTCAGATGCTAATGACAAGCACGCATAACAGGTGCCTTCCTCCTTCCTGTACCTTTCCCTGACACCAAGGGCAAGAAATGCTTCTTCTGTCTAGCAAGCAGATGCAGGGGAGAAGTCTGCAGAAGTTCACACTGTCTCTCTAATTGTAGTAAGCTACAGAAGAAGGTTATGTTTTTAGGCTACAGAGAAAGCAAGGTCAAAATACAGCTCTTAAATCCAAAATTGCAACTTGAAAGCAAGCAAAGAAAGTTTATTGTAGTTTTCTTCATGCAAACCAAGCCATGTCCAGCAACAGCAAGAACTTAAAACTTACATCTTCTGATCACGGTATAAGAGTCAAAGGAAAACTGGGTAAAAGCAACCATTTCAGAAACCATTTCCCCAAACTAGACAGCTACATATGCTAAATTTGGGAGGGAAACTAAATTAAAATGCGTATTTGCATCCTCCTACCTCTCCTCTTTGCATTTGCAACTTAAATAGGCTTCTTTGGATTTAGCAGATTATCTGCCAAAACTTCTCTTCGAACCTACCTCAAGATTATAAAACCATACAAGTAAAAAAATATATATTTTTTTTTTTACCAGTACCTGTGCAAACTTAGTGTTTATCTTGAGCTTCCTGTAACACCCACGAAGACCCTGGGCAAGGACTGAGTTCTAATGCTAGGTCAGGTTTCAACATCATGTACTAAAGGAGGTGTATCAGTCTGTGCTAATGACCAGGTATGCAACAGCTTCCCTCTAGAAGCCAAAATAGTTGGAAAAGCCATTATTTTAGCTTTATGGAAACACAAGATCTCACCCTGCACCATTTTCCAGGACCCATTTAAAACCATGGGTTATATAAATATACCATTTATATATTATAGCTAGAGTTCATTCAAGCTCTTTCCCCTTCTTGCCAGGAGAGCTGCAATACTGTGTATGCTCTTACTTTCAGAACTTAGAGCTATTGCACATACTCCTTTTTATTACTAACTTTAAAAGGCTGAACATAGACCTAGGGACAGTTCAGCATCTTGGCTAAGATTTAAAAAAAATTTTTTTTTTTTTTAAACACAACCTATCAACACTTCATTTACTTGCATATAGTTATGCTTTTGTCTCTATCTGAAAAGAAATTTATGGAGATTTGCTAAGACGACTGTAAGCCTTAAGTAGTCAAGGACATCTCTATGCTCTACAAACTGGACCACCATAACATTTTTGGTCTTGCCTTTGCAGAAGAAAACAAGTAGCTTTCCAGACTGAAAAGTAGTAGAAGTATCCCAGAGGCTAAGGAAATCCTGTCAGTCCCTAACTTCAAGAGGTAGAGAAGCAGAAACTGCCTAATTTCCAATGTCAAACCCAACCATTATGGAAAGAAACAGGACAAAGGGAAGCCTGCTGAACACCAACCAGTGTAATTCTTCAGAAAGAGTGCATGTGCAGTAGCAGTGCTTTTAAAGGGCTATCAGCTCTCCTTGACAGTGATTGCAACAATTGTAAGTGATATCTTCATATCTTGTATATGGGTGAAACCTTCCAATACTCTTCTTTGTGGAAAGGAAGGAGGATGGAGAAGTCTCAGAAAAAGAAACTTCTGTTGATGTTTCTGTACGTGCAGCTGGATCCAGTACTCGTAGCACCTAAGGATGGAAAAGTTGAGAATGCAAATACATCTATTAAGTTTAATGGGGTTTATCAGTCTCTAACAGCTAGGAAAGATTTCTGCTCAAAAGAAGTATTTAAACTTTTTTTTTTCCAAGCTGAAAACTAAAAATCCATCTATCCAGACCCTCAATAGAAAGCCATTAAGTATTGTTTACAAATCAGTAATGTCTATCAGAAATCCAAGGTATGATTTTATTGAGAATAAAAAAATTCTAATCTTTTTAGCAGAGTTGAGCAAAACCAGGCAAGAACAACACAGATAACTAGGCACTGTGGGCCTCCTGCTGCTCAGCTATTACTCAATTGCTTCCAGACTAAACTGTTAAGTCTAGTTTGCTACTTCAACATCAAACTTCCTGCAGTGGAACCTTATCTTGAAAGATAATCATATAGCTTCTCTCTGTTTCCATCCACTTTCAACAGAACTGATTTTTAGGGCAACAGAAACTACGGCTGAAGTGTTACAACTTCTTCCTGCCTGAACTAGGTTTCTTCCCCCACTCAGTTTATAAACTCAACTATATGTTTTCAGTTGGCTTCCTCCTGACACACTAACTCTAAACAAATTTTGACCCAGTTATTTGCAGTGCTAAGGACAGAGAAGCAAATAGTAGGTATCATCATTTTATTTGTGCTGTTCTGCTTATTCTTCCAGTTTTGTTTGTTTGTTTCATTTTATGTGTACATTTTTGTTTGGGGTGATTATTTTTTTTTTAAATCAGGGAAACAGACTGCTTTATTCAGCATGTTGCCCCTGCATACAGTTTTTTAAAAAGATATTAACTAGTTAACACAAAGCAAGGCATTTCTTTCTGGAAAGAAGATGACAGGTTGAAATGTATGAAGAGTTCTTACCATTTCAGCCATTTTCTCAGCAGGGGTGTTGCAAAATTCCACAGCTGTTGAAGTCTTTTTTGGACTGTTAGTGCCAACATTTCCAAGAAGATGTGAGCTTACAGCTTTGGCAAGCTTACAATTCACAGCTGCTAGCTCTGTTGTCGTGTAAGGTTGGGCACTAGGATAGTATGTCTGTTGTCTCCCCCACTGAAGAGAAACCATCAGCTCCTCCAGCAGCCTGCGCAGAAAGGAGAAAAAGCACTAGCACTGGCTTTTGTACTCCATACTATCAACACACAGCATACTTCAGAGGAATCGTCTCTTCTGAAGACTTACTGTATAAGCCAAACGTTAACCAAAAAATGATGTTTAGGCATTTAAAAACAAGGAGGCAAACAGGCTATTCTCCAAGGCAAGGCCTCACCAACACAGTATTTTAATACTGGTAAAACTTATTTTACATCTGGCAGGATAAGCATTAAAAAGTCAATGCGCGTAAAAGAACCTCTGTGTTTTGGAAGGAGACAGAGGAGACTTGAAGTCAAGCCAGTAAGTGATTAAACAGAGAAAGTCTGAGGATATGAGGGATGTCAGTTCCGCAGTACATGACCTCTAACACCTCATGCCTCCAGAGAACGTTTAAGAAAGAATTAATGCTACTCTGGCTTTTTCAGCTCAAAGACTGAAAAGTGACTGTACTATCCATCAGCACAATTAATCTTTGTTGAATATTACTGGAATAGGGGAAAGTTATTTGATTCTTCTCTGGCCTAGAATAAATTGACAGAAATGAAAAGTTTGCACACAGCTAGTCTGGATTAGAAAAACTGTACTTTTGTGTATCAATCATCTCTTGACGGAACTGATCGCGTTCATTCAGCAAGTCCTGGATTGCACTCTGTGCATCCCTGGTTTGACGCTGAAGAATTGCTCTGGTATTGGTTAGCTCGTCAGCCATAACCCTGCAAAAGAAACCTCCAATCAGTAGGGTAAGTGAGCAGTTTGAAAGTCACCTTTATCCTACTACAGGCCACAACTTGCCAGCTCAGACTAAGTATTAAGCTGCTGTTCTCACCCCCCTCCCCCATGCAGGGCCTACATCCACCTTATTACAAAGGACATGTACTAAGAGCAATTTCTGTTCAGCTACAGGCAACACAAGTCCAAGATTATGTTTTGACTTGGTGAGTTTAAACAATTTTACGTCACTTAATACAAATCTAATATTGAAACACCTTGAGCACGTGAGCACGGTGGACAAGCATCCTGACAGATAAAGCTAAATAAACACAGTTCTCAAAAGCATTCTGTAATCACGTCTTTTCATACTCATCTCTAAAGATGACAGCTACTGCTGCAGACTGCATTCGTTCACCTCTTTGCCTTTCTCGGGGGCAATAACTAGATGTTATGTGACAGATACGAGCATTTGAGAGCTACAAATATGGCAACTGTTGTCACATTTTGCTATGCCATGAGACTTGGCACAGACCCCTCAAGCAGGTATTTCAAATGCCTGCAACTCCACAGATGTAGAAGACAGAATGACATTCAAACAACAGCCAGTTACAAATCCGAGATCTCAAGGAACCAGAATGCCACAGTATCAACGGGTGTTACTCCAAGCACATCATCACACTGCCCTTGCTAGAACGAACTTCCATCCCTGATCTCAGACCTCCTATTTATGCTAAAGAAGTCAAATTAGGATAGTAACACTTGCCTAGCTAGGACTATTACGAGTCTTTACAGTCACTCAATATGCTGAAACTTAAGACTAGCAAATGATAGAAAGGACACTATTAACATTTCCTTCAAGCAATAAGGCCTTTCTGTAATACGTGTTAAGCATCATAATTAAAATTTAGTTAGTTATATCCAAGTACAGTAAAAGATTAAAAATCCTAGAACGCTATTTACATATCTGGTAAGACAACTACACTGAGCAAGTTAAAAGTCTAATCCATTGTCAAATGAGATTCTGACATTCAGATTATTTTACGATTTGCTCCCGACTTTTGCTACCCATTACTTTATGGTTATACAAGTAACAGTAGCATTCTGAGCAGTAACACAATCAGTGTTTAATGAAAAGGTGCCCCTACCCTTTCTTCCATACTGAGCTGCCCTTCCCAGTAGATCCCTGAATCACTGTAAGCAGTGGGGTGGGCGTGCAAATCAAGCTAATTACCTTTGAGTCAAGACAGCTGTCCTGGAAGACATTTTTAAACACTAAACTGCACGCAGTCTATCAGAAATCAGAACTTGTCTTGCTATGTTGACAAGAACTGTAGCTAAGATTTTAAGAGGTTTAGGATCCTCTGAAAAGCAGAACTATTCAGATTCACATGGAGTTTTGTACCTTTTCTGTATACTCAAACCTCACAGTAGGTGTTAGTATAACTCTTGTGTCTGCCATCGGTGTATTTAGGCACATTCCGAGGCACTACAATGGGCGTACATAATACAAGACTGAAGAAGAATGCTGTTGTAACAGTTCTGTGAGAGGGAATACCTGCTTGCTAGGAATTTGCTCCGCCACACATCACATTGTATAGACATGCGCTCCAATTGTTCAGACAACTGAGACATGTTCCGGCCCAGGACTTCATTTTCTAGGATTAGCTGATTTTTCTCACGAGCCATTCGTTCAAAGTGATACTTGAGATCATCCCCAATAGAAGCAACAAGTAATCTCTTCAGCTCCCGATTGACCTAGAATTAGACCAGACTGTCCTGTAATTACCAATATACCATGAAACACCTCCTACTTCCAGAATGCAGTGCAAGTTATTGCAAATACCTAACAATAAATTGCCTTTCTCTTTCCAGAATGGGACAAATGCAATGCAGAGTATATTAAGCCTCACAATCCACTCCAGTGAGCATAAACATTTGAGACTAATGCACGTTCAACACATTCTTGTTTAAATTCTAAGAGAGGACAAAGAGGAAGAATGAAAGCCTGCTACAAGAAACAAAAAGTTTCAGCAGCATTCAAGTCCTGAATCAGTAAGATCACAAAAGATTAGACCAGACATCCACAGATTACGTATAAAATTAGTCACCCCTTTACAGCATAATCTTTTTCACTTAGCAGTTGAATTGAGGAGCAAAATCCTTCCTCAAAGATCCATTTCCCTGCAGCCCTCCAATGTGTTTCCCCCAGTTTCAAGCCTTTGATACTTCCATCTGTTGTCAGAGAAGCAGCACTGGATTACTTAGATGTACTTCTACTCTCTGTCTTGGCTGGTAAGTTTGAAAGGGAAGCTATCTGTTTCAAGGCTAGAGTGTCCTAATAGTTCTCTTTAGTCACATTCACAAACTGCTTATACAAACCAAAGCAGCTCTGCTGTGTGAGAGAAAGTGCCTTTCATTTCTTACCTCTGTCTGTATACGCAGCTGATTAGAGAGACCTTCTTTATCCTGTAACAACCGCTTTTCCGAGTTCTTTAGCTTTTTGATTGCATTTTTCAGCTCTGTTTGTTCTTTCTTGGGATCTGCGGCTCCATCTGACTGATGGAACGCGTCTCCTTTATGTCCCACTGACCTAGCTACCTTCGCATTCTTAGTTGGAACAACATGGGTGATAGCTGCTTTGGGGACTAATATACGAATAGCTTCAATCTCCACTGATTTATCAGCAGGTACTTTCCCTAGCTGCAGAACTCCGGGACTCAGGGAAGAGACTGTCTTTTTATGTGGGCTGTGGTGGAGGTGATGGTTCGTAGCGCTGGCTCCAGTGATTACTTCCAACGATTCAGCTGTCTGCTCTGTTTCCATGCCATCTCCAGGTCCTCGGATGGGTGACGAGGCATCATCAACTAAAATTTAGAAACAGCAGAGAGAAAGTTTACCACATTTCACTTCATTGCAGTCTCACTGTAACTCATCACTTAATTTCTGTACTTAAAAGTTACAGATTTTAATTGCACACTGCATATGTAAAATAGTCCTTTGCTGCAGTAATTACCAAGCACAAGTTAGAAAAGTCCTTACTCAAGTGTGTGTTGCTCATTAATACCAATAGTACAAGACACAGACATTGATGTGAATTGTATTAATCTCAGTTTCCCACTCCCATACAAGATAAGGTAGATGTAGACATGAAAAGGTGCTATTAAGGAGAAAACTCTTGACAATATTACTCGCAGGTTAAAAACAAAATCAAGTTTTGGGAGCTGACAGAATTAAAGCAGTCTCACTTTAAAAGCAAGAATTAAATGAAAAGCAGCTATTCGCTACCTAGCTACTACCCTTAAGAAGTTTAGAGACTTCTAAGTACTACCTACCATGTGTTTTAGTTGTCCAAGTCAAGGTTTAAGGAAAGCCAACAAGCCAGTTCTGCTTCATTTCTAATCAACAGACCTCAGTAATCCCAGTAATACTGCATTGTTCCAAATTCCCCAATATGCGTGATAACGTTTACTGAAATTCTTTTTACATAAGTTCACTAAGTTTTCAGCTGAATGAAATATTATCTAAATAATGTATTTTAAAAATCCTGTAGTAGCACCATCATATTGCCCTACTTTCAAGTTGGCTGAATTAGTACCAACAGGTTCTAAACACTAGAGGAGGACTGACAGTCAAGTGTACAGACAGATGACAGTACAAGTGACAAACTTGTCTTTTGACATAAAGCTGGATTAGAAAACCATATTCCATTAACTGTTCCATCCAGGCAGCTCTGGTTTTCACTGCAATAATGCAACGAAGCATAACTACTTCCCAATAGCTACATGAAAGGAATAAGTGAATAGCTAGATAAGGGATAAATGAATGGAGGCTGGCATACAGTGTAACTGCTCTTCAGAATTCAAGTTAAAGCACTTTTAATCCAGTCTGCTCTAGACAGCACATGAACCACCTACCTTTTTCTAGAGAAGTCATTTTCTCTTTAGCAGTCAGCTCTTCCTAACTACGCAAGTCTGAGGAGTAAAGGAGAGGAGGAGGGAGAAAAAAAATCTTTAGCAAGGTAACAGTGACATTTAACCTTGGATTACCCCATTTTCTAGTACAACCTCTAAACTCCAGTTCAGTAGCACACTGAAAAAAACCACACCAGAACAAAAGAAAAAACAATAAAAAACACACCAGGACCCAAAGAGTTAAAAGGAGAATGCCTATAAGATTTCTGGCACTTGTTTCTTCTTTCGCCAAGAGCCAGACTTCAACTCCTGTCTCTTGCTCCTCATCCAGCTCCCCTTTCCATTCCTCAAATTTCTCTTTCACATCTCTCTCCTGTTTTCAGCGAACCCTCATGCTACCCTTTAAAACTCTGTAACACTCGCAGAGCACAACTGCACAACCACACAGAGATAACCTCAGGTCATCACAGAACCACAAGAAAGGGAAATGCCACACTGTGCTTAAAGGAGACCAAGAGGTGAGGAGGAAATGATGGCAACTGCACAGCTGCACAACTGCTTGCTAATACAACTTTTTTTTTTAACAGAGCCAATTCCCAGCTAAAGCAGGAGTCAGTGCCCTAAGCGGCTGCACATGCTTTAAGTTAACAGTAAAACTTTACTCTCAGTTTGGCCCAAACTACCATTCTGGCCATCCTCTCCCTTATCCACCAAGACTATCGACCACTGCCTCCTCTGTCCACAGGTCCACCCACTTCTAACTCCCCAAGCCACTTGCCCCCCTTTTCTAGGGTCTGCCACAACATCAGTTTGAGATCGGTATATCCCTGGGTTTGGTTTTTACTTTTCCTTCATTTCTCCCTGTTATCCAAGGGAGATCTCCTAAAGCCCTCGCTTCCTTTCCTTATACCCCTAACTGAAAAGGCTTAACTTCTTTGACTTCCATTGCTACTCTGCCCTGAAGAGATAATGGTAGCAGTGGGCGCACTACTGCCAGCTTTCTAGATTCATGATTTGTTTTGTGTAAGACAGGTTCATCTTTTTATCATAGCCAGAAGACAAAAGAAACAACTTCTCCTCCTCGAGCCTTCTCAAGCTACAGATATGGGAACATCTTGCTACCTCTTCCTTCTACAGCTGGAGTGATGTTTTTACTCACTTAATACCATGGTGTGCCAATCAGCATTACTATTAATTCCCGACTAAGGATTTCCATTTATCTGAGGAAAATGGGGGCGATGAAAGTGGAGCTGCTCAGACAGTAAGAGACGGATAACGAGCATTTGGTCTTAGCTGCTTCATCTGGGACCCCAGGCTGATGATCCTGCTGCTTCTGTGTTCATGTCCTAACACTGTTCTTAGCGTCCTGTTACTTCCAAAGCCTCAGCCCCTGCGCACATCTCCCTTTTATCACATTCCAACAGGCAGAACTCCTTCACCGGCTGACCCGCCGCGCTCCCCAGCTAACGCGGTGCCCGCCAGAACCCCACGCGTGACAGACAACCCACGGAGACCCCGTGTTGACACGGCCGAGCCGCGAGGGCCTCGGGAAACCACCACCGACCCATCCCCGGCCTCCCCTCACCTCGGCCCCGCCGCTGGCCAGTAAGCGGCAGCCGCACCTCACCCACCTCTGCGGAAGGGAGGTTTCTCGGCCCACGGCGGTACCGGCCGACACGGACCCGGCCCTCGCCCGCCCCACGGGGCCAGCCGCGCCCCCGCTGCCACCGGGCCGGCCGCACACCCCGGCCCCGAGAGACCGGACGAGGCAGAGGGGCCACCCGGCGGGAGGAGCGGCGGGGCCCCGAGGACGTTACGGAGCTCACAGCAGCACTGCTCCGGCGCACCCTGCAACCCCCGCAACCACCACCTCGCCCAGCTTCCGCTTCCTGCGGCTCGCCCCCGGGTGACGTGTCCCCTTTCTCACCCAATCGCGGCGCCGAGCGCGGGGGCGGGGCTCCGGTTGCCAGGGCGCGGCTTCTCGTGGCGTCACGTCGCGCCGGCAGCCGCAGGGTGAGGGGCGCCG
>Ga0065711_1038552_pt1 | contig 18645 bp, 13 predicted proteins | sample Hoacrofraction12_FD_59098 | JGI IMG/M metagenome (GOLD analysis project Ga0065711, IMG submission 59098) | Hoatzin crop microbial communities from Cojedes, Venezuela - Epithelial fraction 12 v2 (version 2) | ecosystem: Host-associated > Birds > Digestive system > Esophagus > Crop | place...
CCTCCCCTCACGGGTGGCAGCGCGGGCGCGCGGGCTGGGCTGGGCGGCGGAGCGGGCCGGGGTGCTCGGGCGCCTGAGGGAAGGGCGACGTCCGGGGGCGGCGGGAGGCGTCTGCTAGGGGAACGCGGCGGTGAGACCGGGGTCTGCTTCCACTTCGCTGCGGTCCCGGCGCTCGGCAGCGGCTTGCCTGCACACCCTCCGTGCGAGGTCTCTGCTGGCAGCCGTGACGCTGGTGCCTGGTGTTCAGAACACACCCGATCGAATATTGAGTATCAGGGAGCCGTAAATACCAAACCGAGTTGTAACGGAGCTTGCAATTCTAATGTATTGGATTTTACAACTCTTCCATAATGATCCCGCTGCTTTTCTTTTAGGACCAACAGAAGTGAGCGCTTTTAAGGTCTTTAAAAGAAAGCGGTAGGGGATAAGGCAGCATAAACACTGCTCGAGCAGCTGGCGGGGAGGCAGGGAACGGCGTCCGCTGGAGTCTGAGCCCGGTCGCGTCGGCGGGAAGCGCAGCCGCAGGTGGGTCGGTGCCTGTTCCGTGCCTTCCCCCCGTCGTCTGCAGGGCTGCGATGGCGGCCCTCGGGAGCACCTACACTGCTTTAACACCCGTCAGTTGGGAGCGTTTGCAAAAGTAAAGCATGGTATGGTTAATAATCCGTAAAAATAATACTGTATTCATCAGCCAGGTAGAGCTGTGATCAGCCTGGTCTGGTCTCGTAGCTGACGCTGTTTTGAGCTGGAGGCCAGACTGCAGACCTCCCGAGACCCGCTTCATCCAGAGTGATTCTGTGACTGTATAATTAATACACCGTAATTTCATAACGCAAACTTCTATTCAGATACAGCCTACAGAAATCCACAAAACTAGCCTCATTTCAACAGATTGACTAGAGTCCTTAGGTTTTTACTGTGGTTGTTAGCAGAAAATGGAGAAAATCTTGACTTAATGGATTTTTCACAGATTGATTCGTTGGAGGGGAAAGGAAAAGATGGGGGCTGCTCATTTGTCTTCTCATGATACACAACCCAGGCGTGCAGTGTCCAGTTTTGGGGAGCGGGGTTCGCCCACCGCCGCTCCCTGCGCTCGCGGCCCCGTTCTGCAGCCACGCACCGCGCATGTGTGTGCAGCGTCCAGTTTCTGGGAGCGGGCTTTGCCCACCACCACTCCCTGTGCTGGCGGCCCCATTCTGCAGCCACGCACCCCACACGTGTCCAGCGTCGAGTTTTGGGGAGCAGGGTTCTCCTGCTGCCACTCCCTGTGCTGGTGGCACCATTCTGCAGCCACACACCACTCACATGTGTGCAGCGTCCAGTTCTGGGGAGCAGGGTTCGCCCGCTGCTGCTCCCTGTGCTGGCAGCCCCATTCTGCAGCCACATACCGCGCGCGGGGCAGGTGCGGGGACCTGGTCTGCGTTACAGGTGTGTTCAGCACAGGCACTCTGCTGTGGAGCATTTCATGGACTTAGCTGGCATTCTGAATGTAGCCGTGCAGTGTTTGGACGAGATCTGCATGCTGATAGCTGACATTTGGATTCTTTTTTTGTATATTTTTCTTCACAGTAGTGCTGGCTGTTTGTAATGAAGAAAAATGCCCTGTACAACTCCTTTATATGCCACTTTGCAGTAGAAAATAATCTAATGTCTATATTCAGTAGCTTCGTTTTGAAATGAACAAGGTTAGAAACAGGCACAGTGTGTGGTCTGGAAAAAACAGAGGACATGAGAGATGGAAATCTGTGTGTAACTTTGGGAATCATTTTGAAGAGCACTACTCCATGCTATTTATCACAGTCTCTTTGTGACCCGTCGTTCTTCCACAGCTCCTTCCACCAACTCCCTGTTCTAGTAGCATTTCTGTGAGGATTTTAGAGAGGGCTCCCTGACTGGGAAGCATTTTGTTAATAATTTGTCCTGTCTGCATAAGTTATATGGAGCATAGAGGACGTTTTATTTCTTTTTAACTAAATTACTACATCTTAAAGAAACTACTGGAGTAACTTCTTTTGTGTTGATGATTCCTATTAGCATTTTTATTGATTTACAGGTAAACTAGTTTTTTCTTGTTGTAAAAATATCCTTGTGATCAGGAAATCTAACTGTGTTTGTGCTGGCTCAGATGTGTCATTATCAGTTATAAATAAATATTCTGCAGATGGAAATTATATTGGTGCATGCACTGGAATAGATGCCAGTTTCTAATATCAGATAAATAGTCTGGTTTTGGTTAATTGGTGTAAAGACTTACTTTTAAGCATTAGAATGACGATATTAAAATCATAACATATTAGGAGGCAGACCTGTTGACCAAGTATGTTATGCCTTTTCTGACCCTACTGACCATTTCAGAATACTGTTTCTTTTTGCAAAGAAACGCTTAACTACTGACCTGTACGTGTTCTTACATTCCAAAGACAATTTTTTTGGCTCTCTATCACGTAGTACATAGGGCTATATTATGTTTTGTGTTTGCATACGTTTTATTTTTGATATGAGTACTATTTCTCTGCAAGCTCAGACATAACAACACACTATTTCACTGGAACAGGAAGAACTCTAAACCAGTCATTTCTAATTAGCTTATATGGGAAATTTAACACTGAAGATTCTGGTTTTCCAAAATGATATTCTATGAAGCACTGTCTTCATTGGGAAAAATAGCTACTATGACTACTTTTCTGTAATAAATTGTTTTGTAGTAGCTACATTGGATTATAGATGTATGTCAGTGAGATTTCTGGGATGGTGAAGACAAATTTAGTAATGATTTAATGATTAAAAAAGGGTTGAACTTTCCTTTTTGGACACCTCTTCTGAGTTGTAATGCTAATACATTACTTTTGTACAAACTTGAAACCTCAGCACAGTATTGCATGTTTGTATGTATGTCTTTATAAAGAAAAAAGGTAAGTTTAGTAGCAGGAATAGTGTTTTGATCCCAAAAATGTCTGTGTGGATAGATTTACACTTTCTTTGTAAGAATGCAGTTTGACTGCACTGGAATATACTTGGTAGTACAAATGAAGAGTTTCAAATTAGTAATAGCTTGAAAAGTACTTTAGCTACTGGTTTTTTTTCTCGAAATGATTGATCTCTGTGGAGCAGTACAAGTGATCACAAAGCAATGAGAAAGAAATAAACCTACAAAAAAAATCTGCACAATTTTTGTCCAGGCAAACCAGCTTCCTTTTGAGCTCTGTGTTGGCACAGTTGTATGATAAAAAGTGGATTTTTTTGCTGCTCATAAGTAACAAAAATAATTTCACAACTGTAATGAATGCACTTCCTCTGGTAAGTTCCAGTTATATGCAGGTAATGATGTCACAGCTCGTCATTTCAAAAATTGTTTCAGTGGCATTTATGACTTCGTGTAAATGCTCGTATGTCATAGGACTATTTGAAAGAACTGGAACTTTGAGAGATGTCAGGTTTCCTGTGTTGAGAAAAGTGACTTATTGAACAATTGGTGCTAGTTATCAAGAGTAGATTGTAGAGCATGTTTAGGCTACAAATATTAGAGTCAACAGATTTACTTCAAAAAAAAGAGGTATTACTGGATGTCATTTATAAAGGCATATATTAGCCTTGAAAGTTTCCGGACCGCTAAACTGGAGAATCCAGGCTATGTCATGATTCAAAAGCATTTAAAATATGAATCAGTCTCTTCTGCATCTCAAAAGTGAAAGTTAGAGGGGAAACCACCTTTTCTATAAATGGATTTACCAGCACACGTCTTTAGAATTGTAACATCATATTGTAAACAAATGAGGAGTCTTAGGAGCAAAAAATGTTCTGGTCAGCAAATTTTCTCTCTCATGATTTAGTTTTAAAGGTCAGAAGGTGACCATTACAGTCAAAAAATAATAATTTGTACAGGAAAACCTTCCCAGATGAGATGCAACCCTGTCCTAAACCTCTGAGTTTGCAGCCGAAGTTTCCTGGAACTGCTGGGTGACTGTTGGGCGTAAGGTAAAGCTGAGCAAGGACTATTTGGCAAGAGACATAGACTAGTGTTTTGATTATTTTTTTTTCAGTTATTCCATAATTTTTCAGTAGAAGCTAAATTTCTTTGATTTAGAGGAGGGAAGGATTCTGCTTTAAAACAGAACAGATAGGAACCTTAGGACAGACTTCTCGCGCTCAGACACCTGGAGCAGCTGTAGATTCCCCACTGAAATGAAAAAGCTACAATTCAAGATTTAGAAAGGTAAAAAGTGTGACCAGAGCATTAAATAGAAGGGCCATATGATACCAAAATTAATCTCTGTGTTTATTATAAAGAAAATCCTAGTTGTAGTGGGGGAAAAAAAATGAACTTGTTCCACCACTTTCTTTTTTCCTCAGGAGAAAAAACAGAATATATCCTAGGTAATAAATCTGTTTTATGGCTCGCATGAGAAAGGGTGGAGAAACTCCCATTATTTTCTTCCCAGAAATTGAAATGCACATGAGCTAGCATGGGAGACACTGGGATTTTCATCCAACAAATGCACAGCTGTCTTCTGCTTTTATTATTTTTCTAAGCCTAATAATTTTTCATTTGATTAGCTGGTGGCTGACAAAACTATCACTTGCTCAGTGTTTTGTATGTTTAGTAGAGTAGGTGTGATGCGAAAAAGATATTGTAATACATACCCAGAAGCATACCTCAACTTGTTCAGTTGATGAGAAATTTCTACTTGCCTGTCCTTAAAATACAAGTTTCTATCATCAGGATTTGAGTTTTAATATCAAGAAAGTAGCTTCTTGAGAACTAGAAACAGGAGAATCGTGTAAGCATTTGAGGATTTTTTTTTTTTAAATTCACATTGTAGAATTGCACGAAGCTCTCTGCATATAAATAAATTGTCAAGAATCAGTTGGCCAAGGGATGACACTATTTGAGGGGAAAAAGGTCCTAATTAGTGTTAATAGGTAGCAGAAGCAGAACTGCAAACAAGATACATCAAGGATTTTACTTGTACACAGAGTGGGCTGTGGAGAAAACATATGGACACACTTAATGTGAAAAAAAATCACAAACCCACCTAAAATGAGACAAAGTGATAAAGTGAGCAGAGACATAAACATGAGAGTATCAGAGCCTTCTAGGACTGAGGTTGCTCAGAGCTGTGTCTGTGCAGACCTCTGTAAAGCCCTGAACTCTCAATTTGAAACCGGGAGGGAGAATGGCCTATCACAAAACTTCTTGTGCCTTCTGCAGAATAAAGAAAAGATGTTGAAGAACCCAGTATCCTGGTCTGTTTTGCATTGACCATTAATACCAGGGACAAAGCAGATTGGTTTCTTCTGTATTGACTCTCCTGGTATTTAAAGCACAAAGCTATGTTGCTATCTTTGTTGTCCTCGGCAAAGCAATGCTAACACCTTCGCTAAGTAAGCAGCAGAGGAAGAAGAATGCAGTATTCTAGATTGGTAGATCTGTGTTGTCCAGTTGTTTAGTGTGTTTCCTGTTGCTGTTTTCAGAAATTCAAAAACAACTTGATGTGTTCTGGGAGCAGGAGAAAATGTGGGCTATCTGCTTCCACTTTAATATTGTGTGATGTCTTCTCTGGTTTTGTTTTGTAGTCACTTATAAATGGTAGATGTTCAAAACCATGTAGAAATTTTTAACTTAAATGACCTTGAAGCTGCAGGTTCTTTAGAAAGCCAAGCCTCTACCTAATTTGAGGTCAGGTTTGTGTCCTTGTATACAGTGGCTGACTGGGGAAGGAGTGATTTTGTGAAGGTTAGTAGAATCTACGTGCTATATATCTGTCTGACCTGGCTCCATTGCACTCACTAAATAATTGTTGACAAGTTCAAGCTCTGTAACCAGAAGGTTATGACTTTGCTAAATGCCGTGAGCCAGTGTATTTTCATGGATAAGGAAAATTATCTTAATGGGAAAATATGAGACTGCTGAAGTGTCAGTAGATCATCATGGGAGCTCTCTTTTGGTTGTGCCTCTCTCAGAAACTTTGTCTGCTAGGGATCAGAATACTTGGTGTATGGGACTGTTACCTGGGAGATGGAAGTGTGTGAGTCTGTGTCATAGCTGGTTCCAACTGGGTGTTGCCCCGTGCCAAGGCTCACGTAGCAGTCTCTCCAGAGGAGGTATAATCAGTGCAGCCACCCTCACTGTCTGCCTCCTTTTTCCTCAATCTGCCTTGTTAGAATTTGCATCTTTGGCCTGTCAGTATTTAGCTATACTAGCATATAAATTTCTCTTCTGTGATGGACCTGTTTGACCTTCTGAAGCTGTACTTTGAATTCTTGCACCTGCATTAGACCCTTTGATTCTTTTGTCCTCTGACAGATGAGGTGATGCCACGCTGGTTCCCAGCTGGAGGAACGTGTTACTGTGTGACTGGAGGGGATGCATTCCTGACATGCGGCTGGGAACGCTGCTGGTTGGTAGAGGCCCTTGGAGCAGAATTGGCTTGCTGTGGTGGCACACACTTTTCCTGCAGCGCAGCACCGTGGCCTTCGCGTTGCACTCTAATCCCCTGTCCCAGGTGCAGGGGGCTCTCCACCCAACTTGCAGAAGGTTGCAGAGAGGGAGACTCCGTAGTGCTGTGCCACATAAACAGGTGATACACAGCCTTAACTGCAGAAAGATCTCTAGCCTGGTAGTGTTATACAGCATTTATGCTCTTTGCATGAGATTTGCTAGGTCTGCTGTGGTCTGCTGTTGGTAACAGTTTGACCTTATTGAACAAGGCTTTCAAATTTGAGAGTAATTGGCAACATGTGAAACATTCAGGACTTTTTACATTTTTTACTTGGGTTTTTTTTTTTTAGTTGTGTATTTAGGCCCCCCCACCTTTCACTTCAACAATTGAGGGTGTTGGTTACTTCCTTCTGTGTTTGTGTAAGAAAAGCTTTTTATAGTCCATTTTTCCAGTTGGCGTATGTACTTCCTTCATTGCAGCTTAACACATCGTTCTTCCCACTCCTTCCCAACCACTGCAACTAATGGAAGACCTTTGGGGTTTTTTTATTTATAATAAAAATGGAGCTGTGGGGTTGGGAATAGTCATTATTCCTGCTTCAAAATTTGTTCTTCAAGTTGTGTTTTGTTCTTGGTAAAGGAGAAGCATGTAAGGAAGCAAATAATAATCAGCTGTATTTAGTTTATAGGACATTTGGTTTGAACTGGACATTTCCAACTCAGTTTTTGTTTAGCTGAAAATCTACTTAGAGAAAAAAAAGTTTGTCAGGAATGTGAATGCAAGCGAGCTGCATTCTATTTTTTTTGACAAAAATGTTCTGAATGTAATGCCAAATGTGAACAATTTTTCAGTGTCATCCATCCCAGCTTCAGCAAGGATCATAGCTGAGGTGAAGGCAGTCTAGGAGCTCCACATCCACCCATTATTTTGCCCTGTGTGGGTGAGTCAAGCACACTGACAGCACCTGGGCCTTGCACATTTGGAGCTGTGCTGGAGGTCTTTTGTTTAAGCAACATCAGTTACACCAAGAAGGAAGGAAGATGGCACGGCCGCTTCCCCTTCATTGGCTGACAGAGGTATCGCTGTTCAGGACAGCATGCACTGCATCGTGCTTAAGGACAGTACAGCATCTGGTTTACCACGGCTTCATTCCTGCTTGCTGGATGTTTTTGTCACCATCTGTCCAGGACTGTTATTTAGCCCCAAAACAGAATTAGTAACATTTAATACTGCAGTCTTTTTTCCCCCTCTATGACAGAGAGTTTATTGAGAATATCTACTGGGAATATTCTTTATTTCCTGTGTTTCGGATGGTATTTCTCAACAAAGGTTATGTTTTGGAACTAATTTTCCGATTGAAATTATTTTTTTTAATATAATCTTGCAAGGTTTTCCAACACCAATGAACATAGCCCTGGTCCTTCAGTAGAGAGGCATGTGCAGACATGGCCGCTGTGGACTGAACTACCTCACAGCTTCAGATCTTTATATTTTTAGTCTCTATATAAGCCTTTGTTTTTCCCAAGTGACTTGTTTTAAGGTGACATGGTAACTCTAACCCATTCAGGGCAGGAATTCACTCTTTTCCCGTATACTAGCTCCACTGTAAGCTTGCAGCAAAAAAGTGGATCTGAGGGATGCAGAGCTTAATTGCGACACTGGGCCTGAGAATCCTTTCACCTTAAATCTCATGTCTCACCATGGGACATCTGAGGTGCTGACAGGTCATTTTTTAGCTCCTTTTGTATTTTGTGATTACTCTGTGAAAATAACATTTTAAAGGCTCTTGCTTATTTTATTGCTCTGCTGCTAAATAATTGACATCAGCACTTAGCATTTAATTATAGTGATTTTATACCATAAATATTGTATAATGCCTGATGATGTAATTAGGTATTTTTATAATAATGTCCTATTTTTTTAAATAAGGAGAAAATCTCTGAAATTTGTGCCTTCATGCTGGTGCCCATTAAATGCAGTTATTGTTGTCTAGTGACGACGTATGTTCTTCTTAACTAGGATTCTCTTCTCTTTCATGTTGATACTATCTCTATGCCAGATTATTCCTGTCCCTAGTAGCACCTCAGGGCAGGAACGGGAAGTAAATTTGTCCCATACGGCCGCTTTAGACTGCAGTTTTGGGTGTGGGGAGATGGGAAAGGAGAGACAACGGTGTCTTCATGCCTGATCCTTCCCTCGCTGTCATACAAGTAGGGCAAGCAGAGGGGGAGCAGGGCCATGGCTTTTTGTGCTATCAAGCTAGTTAGGAGTAACGTGGGAGTACACTGGATTCAGCATAGGGTGAAATTTTTTGTTCTCCCTTGTGAGAGGAAGGGATCCAGGGAGGAACTGTGGCTCTGAGTCACCCGTTCTTCCCAGAGCACCTCCTGGGGTGGTGCTGCTACACGCAGCCCCGTGCAAGACTGAGCCTGAAGGCTTGAACTAGCTGATTGCAAATATTTTACAGAAGTCTTATTTTCTGGTAATTACTTTAATATGATTCAGTGTTTTCTCTTTTGTCTGATCTTGTTGATGAGCCTTTGTGCCTGATCCTTCCCCTGCTGTCGTGGGAGCAGGGCAAGCATTCCTATGCCATCTGTACCATTCCTGCTGTGTTTCGCCTCTTGGTTTCAGTGGCTGCGAGTAGGTGCATTCTGAAGCATGGTTGCTGTTTAATACAGCGGACCAAGAGTGTGTCCTTGCAAAAAAATGGCTGATCCTGGACCTGTTCTTCTGAAGTCTTTGAAACTACTGAGCTGATTCAGATAGTCAGGGTAGAACAATTTGCAGAACTGGGGTCTGGGTACTGTTTGTCAGTTCACATTCCTCATGATTTCTGAAATTAGAGCTCCTGTGGAAACCTGGAACTTTGCTTCTGAGGGAAGTGTTCTGTATGAACGGAGTCCAAAGCACCCAGTGTTCAACAGATACATGAAGAATGGCTAGGGTTTAGGTTCCAGTGGGTCACCAGCAGTATTTACTAGAGACTAATAATAGCAGTGAACAGACTCGTTCCATTCCCAGATCTCTAGGGTTTTAAAAATCCAGCAGAACCAGCAAAATACCTGAAGCCCAGCCACTGAAATCCAGCCAAGTATTGTAAAGATTACAATGGTAGCTTCAATTAAATAGAAATTGTGCACTTTAAATGTACAATTTATTTAATAGTAGGTTTTTTGCCAGACCATAAATGTACCAATAACTAAACCAAGAAATAACAGATTAAGAAATATAAGTTTATAAGGTTTAGAAAAAAACTTTCAGATTTTTTGAATGCTTTTGTTTAACCATGTGATTCATAGTTAATCCTAGTTAGACCTAATTCATATATACATATCTTTATAGCAGGCTGTGCGCTTCTCATAAGCAATTGACTGGTCTGTGTTATCACATTTGTTCAACACAGGTCAGGGGAGAGAGGTGTAGAGTACAACTCGCATAATCTTTTGCACGTAGTAGAAAAAAATCTGTCTCACATTATACCTACAACAAATACAAGGGTGCTCATAATTCATATTATCCCATAAAATTTAGAAGAGCATTCAGAGACTGCAAATGAAAGTAATTTATGTGTAAAACCTCATCCATGAAGAATTTATTGCCATAGTAGGTATAATATACTTTGGCAGAGACTTCTTCCCTGAAACTAGTAGTTGCAGGCTTGAAAAAAGAACATACCAGAGACCTTGCAGGTTAACTATAGTCTGGTTTTATACAAAACACATTATTATGAAGACTTTTGTGTTTGAGAGAGCTAAAGCCAGCTGCCAAGTTAATGTTCCGAGGCTGTTGCAGATGTGTGTGAACATCTTCACTATGTGAGTAGTCTCTTTTAGTCTCTTTAAAATCAGTGTTAGTTTCATGGCAGTATCTTCCTGTAATTATTGGTGTATGTAAGTATTTTGGACCTCAGTGGGAACTGAGGAAAATGCAGAAGTGCATTTATATAAAACGTTCTCATGTGTAGTATCTAAAAATGAGTATTTGCTTTGCACAGGTAGTTTGCTAGCAGTGTCATGAAATCCAGATCTCGTTTCCTCCTACAAGGACTACGCTGGGACCATGGAATCTCATCTCCCTCTCTGCACTTGGGCAGAACTGCCACATAAAGGCCATGGGATCCATCTGTCCCGGTGCCCTTTTGAGATACAGGCACTTCTGGGTGGCCACAGGGAGATGTGGCTCCTGCATCCCAGCAGATTCTTGCTGGTAGAAGTGAGGCCAAGGCAGGGCTGTGGTTACGTTGCAGCAATGTTGTGTACAGTTTTGGGGAGATTTCAGTGCTGTCTCGTCAGTGCTTGGGCAGCTCATGCAGCTGGAACACAGATATATTTTCTTTTTTTCCTTCTGCTGGGGTCTAATTTCTTTCTTCTTTTGAGATTATATTGTGCACATACACTTTTATAATTGTTGCCTCTTTTTGACCCAAACACTTCTACTTGCATCAAAGTTAATGACATGAAATGAAAATCAAGGGAAAAAGCAACCCGTTGCCACTCCAACATTTCCACATAGTACAAAGTAACCTTAAACTATGGAAGGATCTGATTTACTGTAAAACATGCCACTTAAATGCACGTAGCTGGGAATGGAGAGAAACAGCTGCTAGCATAATGTATTGGAGGTATTCTGGCCCAAGTCAGCAAGAGAAGCTGCAGGGCTTATTGCTATAAAAATGAACCAAAGTTCTTAAGAGTTGATGTAGAGTGGTTAGGATCTTTAAAATTCTTCCCTGAAAGATACACAGTGGTGTAGGGAAGCAGTCTGCTAGGCTTGGATGGACAGAGAACATTACCAGTTCCTCTGGGATTTTAATTAGTAATTCCAGGAAGTCTAGGTGTTTCAGGAAGTGCTAGTAAAATGTTATGCTATTTCTTCCGGATGTAGGTCCTTGGACAGTGCACTTACACTTAGCGGTTTCTATGTTGGCTTGCCCTGCAGCAGAAACCTAAAACTATTGAGAGCAAAGATAACTTCCTTTGCCAGGTATATTAGCTGGAATTATATCTGTTGCAGAAAGAAGTAACTTCTCTCTTAAACGTGACCTGAGTTTTGAGGTCAGTAAAGACTTCTCTCATCAAGGATGTCATTTTGCTACTAAGGAAAACCTCAGTGGGCTCATATCTGAAGTACTGTGTTCAGTTCTCTCCTTTTCCAGATGGATTTAGTGGAGTTAGAGATGGTGCAGAAAATGGCAGCTGAAATGATTGAGGGAAAAGGAACAACTGTCATATGAGAGGAGACTGAGTTTCAAGAAAGACATTTATTTATCACTGAGATGTATGAAATCATGACAGTGATGAAAAAGCTGAATGTGAAACTGTTGCCCTCCAAATCCTGCAATGCAAGAACTAGAGGGCACTCAGTGAAGCTAGTAGGAGATGAGATTTAAAACAAATAAAAGAAAATACTCCTTCATTTTCTGAAGCTTCAGATAGTGAATTTTTTGCCACAGGAGGCAGTGAAGGCAATGGTATCAGCAGGTTCAAAAGGGATTAGACAATTTCTTAGACAGCAGGACTATGAATGGACAGTGACATGAAGTGCCCTGTGACATCATTAATACAGCAACTGTGCATGGAGGAGTATCGGGGGGAATGGACTGCAAAAGCAGTCAGGCTTCTGTCTTTTCCCTAAATAGCATCTCTAAATAGCGTGCCACTGTTGGAAGCAGGATACTAGGCTGGATGGACAAGTCATCTGACCCTGCAGGGTGTTTTTTTCTGCAATACGAGAACTATATATGATGTTTTCCTTTGAAAAGTTCGTATTGTTAGTACACTGAATTCTCATAAGGATAATCAAGAAAAAATTTATAGCGTGTTAATACTGCATTGTTGATACCTGAAATATTGATGGATTTTAGAGTCTGATCCTATGATAGTCAGATGCCTGCCTGTTAGTTACTGTGCATGTTACTAACATGGCACTAATTTGGAAAATGTACAACTTGGAAAATGAATTTCAAGTTTTTATGTTTATTTTTCTTGGCAGTGAGCTTTAGTTATCTCTGAAGTGAAAAGCCATCCAGGTGCAGTGAAGCTGTGTGGTGCCATGAGTACTCTAGCAGGAAGATATGCAGGACAAGTATGCAGGAAGCTGAATCAGAGTAGTTTCTTCATGCTCCAATGCTGTGTGCTACTGAGATGTCTTTGTGAGAGTTCCAAGTAGGCCAAGTTGAGAGAATGAGGCAGAAGAGGGACTTTGGGCCGACCACATCCACGGAGCAAGGCCCAGTACTTGGGACGTGGTCCCTGTTCCAGGCACCAGGCTTTGGTGACACCATGGAGCTGCTGTGACATCCCTGCGGGTTGGGGCGTCCTCCTCATGCACGCTGTTCACTGCCTGCCCAACTCCTGATCACTCAGTCAAACCCTGATTTTTAGGCTGCTGCTTCTTATGTAGTAGCTAGCTCTTTTATTATTTATATCTCTTTTTTTTATACTTATTTATTGTTTGTTATCAACATCTGTAGTGTTTAGAGGAGACCTGCGAAAAGGAAAAAAGAATCACTAATTCACTTTAGTATAGGACTCAAAAAAGCTCTTTAAAATGTTTTGTTCTTTAAAATGTTTTTTTGTAAAAAGATTTGTCTTTTGTGTGCTTTATTTTTTGAAACATTAAGCATATCAACAAAAACATTCTCTGTTTTAGTTTGAGGATGTGGGCTATGTTCACAAGGAAACTAGGATATTTGTGTAGCTCCTGTGCTCTAGGCACAAGGTTTTTGTAGAGGTACTTACACAAGCCATAAACCATACCAGTGCAGCTCAAGTTGGTTCGTTGTGTCCGAGGAAACTGGTAGTGCTCTGCTGCTGCTGAGAAATCCAGTGTAAACAGATCCTTGCTAGCAATCTCAGATGTGCTATTGGGAAACATGTTTAGCTTTTAATCGAAAGAAATGGAGTGTTTCATTCTTAAGAGTATCTTTTTTTTTCTCTTGTTTCAGTTAAATAAATGTTAACACAAATGAAGAGCTTAAAACTGTCTGACTAAAGCCTCAGCTAATTGAGCTTTGGTTCCGTGAGAGTTTTGATGTCATCGTCCTTTTTGGTTTCCAGTTTTCTGGGGGAAGTACTTCAGCTACAGGGCAAAAATAAACACAGGAAACCTTTTAAATCTTCTTCACGCTTATTCACACTTCTTCACATACATTTATGCATATTTTTAGTTACAACTTCTTGCAAATTTATTTTGATCTGTAAAAAAGTTTCAAATGTGTTGTTTTCTTAACAAAGATTTGACCCTCATCTTTATAGATGCAGTTTCCCTATTTTTCCTGTCAGCCTTTAGTTCAAAGGAGCACTTCTAAGCATGCAGGCAGAGAAACAGTTCTATTGTATAAAATAGAGATGTGTGTTTTATATCACGGGAGTTTAGAGAACAATGCAAAGGTCAATTGTGTTGCTTGCTCTCCTGTCACATGATGTGGGTGTGTATATGAATGCATCCCTGGAATTCCACTGTGGGATCTGCATCTTTGAAGCTGATGCTAAAATTACTGCCAAGGCTCTTCCAAAGGCGGATACTGATAGAAGATTCAATGAAATCGAAGGTCGCCAGTCTGGTAGGTGTTGAAAGATACCTGGCTATGATACTATTTCTGATTTAATAATGCGAATGGGAGGCTAGCCCTTTGTAATAATTAGGGCTAATTACTGAAGAGGTGTTGACAGATGGGCTAAGAGGAAACAAACTGCCTTTATCCAGTGGCTTAGAGTCAGATTACTAGTCTTGTGTTATCTGTTTCTCAGAAAGTAGAAGCTTCAATCATTCACTAAGTCTTCAAAGGGGAAAGGGATCCTAACAATATACAGGATTTGGGATGAAGCTATGAAATACGTCTTTGACTCAAAATGACTAAATTAATCTCCTTTCCGTAAATTATCATACTTTTAAAGTTTGAGTTACAGATGGAGAATCTGATTGTTGTACTGAAAAACACATGAAATCAATAATGATGACTGTCCTGTTGTTATTTGTTGTTGCTGCTCCTGCTCATGGATTAGTCTAAACTCAGTTCCTTGCTGTTAATTATATTAATATGAATTCTTACATTCCCTCTTATGCCATGCTTGCTATCCACCTGAAATGGAGACAAGGGAAAATATTAAGTACTCTCTTAAGAGGGTTCAGTGTTTGTTTCATGCAGATGTCATATCTGCTCAAAAAGCAAAAAATACATCTGCCAAACTTAATTACAGTTATTTACCTCTTTAGGAGACAAGAGGATGCTTATTTTAGGAAGAAAACAAATTACAATGTAATTGCATTTACTGAGACATTACTCATTGATTTAGTGTTTCTTTAAAGAGTATTTCTTCTCTCCTTTTGGATACAGTCTCCATCCAGTGCATTTGGATGAAGTAAGTAGATATGATTGTCCAGTATGAATGCAGTTAGCAAAGATATTCAGGGGTTAATGCTTTGTCACTAGAATGAGCACTCAGTGTGACTTACCTTAGGCAAATGATTTAAAAGTCTGCCAACCCTCCATCTTCTCAAATGACTGTTTTTAAGTGCATTTCTTCCCACCCTTCACCATATATGTCCCGTTTTTATGAGAAGCATGAGATAAATATGGTTGCATTGAATAGCATTTATAAGAAGAGGTAGCTTTCAATTATTTATTTACTTTTAACAAAAGAGGCCTTTTAATTAGTGTTTAAATATTTATAACAGTTTTATTGTGTTGTAAAATCGGTTATACTTTGATCTAGATTTTCTGGTTTGAGATAATAGGGTTGGTAAAAGTTTTCCTAATTAATTTGGTCAGAACATGACATAATCTGGTTATCTGATGAAAGATTGACACTTCAGTTCCTGCCAGCATAAAAGCGCGGTACAATGGGGGGCTGTTCAGCACACATTCAAAGGCTGGGAGTTCAAGTTCAGGTACTGCAGAATTGTTCAAAGTTTCAGATTAAGGCGGTGAAACAGTTTTGCATTTTTCACTACATTTTTGGTCAGGAGTAGTTGTGGATGAGAGGAGTGAAGCTTGAAGTTACATGTGTAAGCTGTGTAACTCTGTTCTGTAACTTTGGTTTTATTTCTCTCCATTTGCTAAATGGTAGTTAGCATTACTCTTTAAAACAGAGAAGCTAACTGAGCAGAACATGCAGACATAGGAAACAGTACTAGAAACTGGGAATTAAGTATCATCAGTGTGCAGCCGCTGTTAAATGTGCCACCAGCTTTTTATTCATATCCCTCACATTTTAACAACGTAACTGTTTAACATACGATTACTCTTATCTCAGAGCCTTGGAGATGAGCATATTTAACTAATGCACCCTATGTGCTTATGCAAAATGGATGTAGACTTATGTGATCAAACTGGCATGAAAGAACAATTGTGGGTTTGTATCTAAAGTGTAAGCTTAGCCTAAACTGTTAAAATAAGCCTTTTTTTCTTATATATTCAGGTAATATTTGCCTTTTAAATGTCATTCCTGTTTGCACTGGAATTATAGTGATCCTGGCTAGATTTCTTGGACTAACTTGCTCTCCAGTAGCTTGGCTCATCCAAATATTTATACTGTATTGGATGGGAATCCTGATAGACAAATGACACATGCTATTAGTAATTAAGCTTGAATTTTGGGCAATATTTCGTAGCATAAAAATGCTTTATAATCTGTAACTTTGATGCATATATTTAACTGATAGGCATAACACTAAGTCTTCCCTTTTTTTTTTAAATACTGAAGGGGTTCTTGGAGAAAATAAAATGTATGTACCAAATGGTATGGTCTTTACTGAAACAGTTCTGACCTTGAGGGCTCACCTGAATGAGGATTTACAGTTTTAGCCTAATGAATTGATGCAGATTAAAGTACTGTCCATATTGCTTTGTTTCTTAAAACACTACGTGGCACGTGAATCTTGCTGGCTGTGGGAAGGGACTGTCTGTGCCTGGAGTCAGGGAGTGGAGTCCTAATCCCTGTTGTAGTGACTGTGCCACCCTGGGAGGTCACTTGCTGTCCCTGCCTCAGTGTCTCCAGCTGCAAAGAATGACCCATAGTAGTGCTGGTCTCAGAGACGTGCTGTAGTTTATGCAGAAGCAGAAACCTTCTAAAGAGAAAATGCTGTATGAAATCCTGCTGCAATGAATGAATCCTGCAAACCCTTCCTCATCCAAGCAGTCTCATCGGTGTCTTCTAGCAGTTTGGGTGGGTGCAGGTCAGATCCAAAATTTGGAGTTTGAAACATGACCTGGACACAAATAGGAATTACCTTTGGTTATTTAATATTCCTTTTATGTTTACGTCAGTTTATCCCATTTGCTATTTGCAATTTCAAAATTTATTTTATTCAAGTTAACTGTTACCAAATAAATGTTGAGAATATAAACATGGAGGGTAGGAAACAGCTACAATATTCTGATATAAATGTATCTCCCACTATGGCAATGCTAGTAAAATTCTTCGCCTGTTCAATTAAGTGCAGAATCTTTTTTTTTTTTTTTTCTTTCAATGTATATGTATTTTGTGAACATATTTTGTACTTTTCTTTTTAATTCTATGAAATGTAAACTGCGTGATTATAGTAAAAGGAAATATTTTGGAAAGCACTGTCAGAGCTCAGCTTGCCGTGCATTTTATTTTAATCGCCTACCTCTGCAAGGCATCTCACTCTTGGTAAGCCGTATGCAATACCGGGTTATTTCATGAGCAAAAGAAAGCATACAATGTTTAAAAGTATGTGAAAGGTAGATTGCTTCATTGTGTCTTCGTAAGAGTCGCTACTCAGTATCTCCTCCCACCAAATGTGAATTTCAGGGACATTCATGCTCAAAGAAAATTGAGGACTTCTGACTGTAAACGACAGTCATTTTTACTTCAAGTATGGCCAAAGCAAAATAAAATACAACACTACTAATTCCATGTGTTTTAAACTATTTGTATATATTTCTTTTATCAAAGTGAATCCAAATATAATAGTTATAGAGTAAGGAAAGAATTTATATGGGGTTTTTTTAGTTGAATCTAAGGTAACTTGATGCAAAATTAAAATGCAGTGTATTGTAAAACTTACTGACATACTAAAATGAATGGAATTTTAAGGTAACTATGAAGATGGATTTTGGTCTCTTTCTCCCTTATTGGTGACTGTATCAGGCTGGGTCCGGAGCAGAGCTCAATGTCGATGGAAACAAATCCGTTTCTAGCAGCTCTGGATGTGGTCCTGTACATCAGGAATCAATTGATAAGTCATTGCGTTATGTATTTTAGAAGCTTAAATTAATTTCCTGTAGGTTATGTTTTTATATCTAATATCATGCTGCATATACATTCCCTTAATACTAAAAACTGAAGTTCTATTTCACACTTTAGAGAAAAAAGTATAGAAGACAAAATAGCATCCGATTTGTGCTGTGTTTCATGTTCCTATGCCCTGTGGGAGGAAAAGAAAAGTAATAGAACAGGCAAATAAATAAACGTGGTGTTGAAACTGGCATGACAGTTTCTGCTCTTGCGCAACGGGACTGCAATCAATTTATTGTCTTCATTGGTCAAATGCCAGAATAACAGTATAATATTATACAAGAGTAGATTAATTAAAGTGTAATTAGAATGGAATAAATTAAATAATAATAAAAGTTTGTCATGGGAAAAATATGTGTTTAGAATTAATTAGTTTTCAAATAAAGTGATGTTTTAATTGCTCAGAGTTACAGAACCTTTAATTGCAGACATATAATTCTGGCCCAAATAACTTCAGTTGCTGTAACAACTTGATATATTTCTTCTCTGTCAATTTTTTTAATAGTTTGTTACTAAATAAGATTATTGCAGGAAATGTCTGCTAAGATGTCTGGAAGATGTTTAATTAAGCCCATGCTATCTGAGGGTATTATTAGCTCTTGGAACCAAAAGATTTGTAGCTGATGGTGCACTATGCAGCACCCCTAATTAAGGAGGATGGGCAGACAGAGCCCCGTGGCTGACAGATTGCTATGCATGGCTGAACTGGAGGCTACTCAAAACAGCCTTTTGATGGTCCTTGGTTTATCAATTTTCTGCTAGATTACAATGATTTATCAGTTGTACAAAACTAAATTCATTTTAAGTCTGATGGTGTGGTATAGAGGGACAGTTGTATAAATACTTCTTTTCACTTGTATTGTGCATTTTCATATTCTTCAATTTTTCAAAGTGGTTGCCCATTTGTTGTCTTTTTTTTTTTTTTTTTTTTTGCATTAATT
>Ga0065711_1038553_pt1 | contig 18645 bp, 9 predicted proteins | sample Hoacrofraction12_FD_59098 | JGI IMG/M metagenome (GOLD analysis project Ga0065711, IMG submission 59098) | Hoatzin crop microbial communities from Cojedes, Venezuela - Epithelial fraction 12 v2 (version 2) | ecosystem: Host-associated > Birds > Digestive system > Esophagus > Crop | place...
ACCCTCGACTCTGCTCCTTATATAGAAACACCGCGGCAACTCTCTCTGCGGGCCGAGCCCGTCCGCAAATACCTTCAGCCGTTTGCAAATACCTTCAGCCGGAGGCTTTGACCCCTGCCCAGTGTTCCCCCCCCATCCGAGGAGGCCATTTTGCAGAATTACGCCTGCTGCCCCCTCCCCGCAGCCCTCCCTGTGCCCCGGCTCCCTTCACCCTTTCCCCCCCGGCAGCGCGATTTGCACCACCCGGCCTCAGCGTCCCCCAGGGTGGGGGTCACTGCTCCCCCACGCAGGGCCACGGAGCGGGGCCGGGGTCCCTTGCAGCGGTGGGGCTCGGGCCCACGGGCCGCAGGTCGTGCTCTCCTTTACCGAGGAGCCCACAGACCTCGTCCGGACAGACAAACATGCCTTAAGATCAGTGGTATGGGCACTTTGCACTGCAACCACCTGATTTGGAAGTCAAGTTTGTGGATTTGGAGGGGGTGAGAGACTTATTTTGTTGTGAAAATATTTCTCCTCTCCATAAACTGGCAGAGTGGACTAAAATGAACACGTGCGGCTCAGCATCTGTTTCGCTAGCTGCATCTCGCAGATGAATATTGGCTTTTCACCTCCAGGTCCTAAATGGGAAATAAAAAGAGGTTGGTGTCCTCTGTTCTGTTTGCAATTGCCCGTCCCAGGACTAACGAGATCTCTATTTTACTGGCTGTCTTTCATTTAACTGTTTGGAGACCAGAGATGGAAAATATTTGCCAAGAAGAAAAGAATAGCTGCATGGGGTCATTTGCAATTCAGTGCGAAAATATTCTACCAAACCCATTTCTATCCCAGTGCAGTTGAAAAAATAGCACATAGCCGTCAACAGCCCATTCCGCTCTGCTGGACAGCATGGAAAGTTTTAGGCAACGAAATTCCTAATGGGAGACAGCAGCAAACAGCACAATCCTGTCTTCGACTAAACTATGTGGCAGCTTTAATTGCTAGAAATCTTAGTAGTGGCTAAAATATTGGAGTTCTGGTAACTGGGAGACTTCCCACGAACGGTAAATGGTATAGCCTATATGGACAGAAACCAACAGAAGCATTTAGCTTCGAGTGGCAGGCTTGGAAGCGCAGAGGAATGAGCACTTGGAAGGAAGTCAGGACAAAAGCAGAGCCGTTCAGCGTAGCAGGCAGGGTGTGTGCTTGAGAGCAGCACATCCAGAAACAACTGCTTTTCAAATTGACGCTGACAAAGAAATGATCATCATTTTTGCTTAAATACCTTCTCGTCTTCGCTGCTACCATGGGCGGAACATCGCATATAAAAATATGCTTTATTAAATGTGAGCAGAGCTGGCTGCCCTCAAATCGCCCACAGAGCCTTGGTTTGCTTCTTGCGGAGAGCTCTGCTCCTAATGTTAGGGAGCAAATCCCTGAGCCCCCCAGCCCGCTCCTGCCTGCGCTTGTCCCCAGGGCTGCGGGGATGCCGCAGCTGGGCAGTGCCCACTTGGGGCTGACCTCATCTGGAGTAGAAGACGCAAAAAGTCACTGTGGGAGGGTCAGCCAGAAGACCTGTGGAAAATGTTGTGCTTGACTTGTCCAGAGCTGATTTCTTTTTGCTTTGAACACTCCAAAACGGACAGGGAGGGAGGCAGAAGGGAATTACAGGCACTCGTGTAGCCGTTCCATGTTAGAACTGCATGTGAAGATCCAGGACCCCAGAGGAACCCCAGCTCTCATGAATCCCATCGCTGCACTGTTCACTGGTGTCACGTACGGGTCGACAGAGCTCTGATACTCCGGCACCTAATAGCCTTCCTGGAGGAGCATTTGGTTATGGATCGTTCATTTACCTTGCAATAACATTTGGTGGACCCTGTCAAGGATTAGGGCTCAGTTACGCCAGGCTCCTCTTCAGAGCACGGATGAAAATCCCTGGTGCAGTAAGATGGCAAAGTAACTGTCTGTGTCTTGAACAAAGCAAGAAGAAAAAGTGTCAAAACTACAGGAGGCAATAGGTGAGAAACGGTGAAGCTGAGAATGAAAGGACACTCCTAACTCCAGCGTGCTGATTATGAACTGGTTTTTACTCTGCCTGAAGTCAGTGGTAAAACATCCCTTGATATTCAGAGGGCAAGATAAAGCCTTACTGCACGATGATTTAATCATTTAATTTAGCTCTCAAATAGTATTTCTCATCTTGTTTTTTTCTTCAGTCTTAAGTACATTGGCATGCAACACTATACATTATTTGGTACAGAGACAGAACCACCAAGAATGTCAAAAAGCAAAGCACAGAAGCAGGACTGAGGGTGTCTCACCTGTGCCATTCAGGAATTCTATTGCAACACTTACCCTCTGAGCTACTGTGTCACGACGAAAAATGCTTCGTTAATACTTCCTATAGAAAACCTCCTTTCGTAGTTACGACAATTAAATAGTTAACAAGTCCTCAAAAATGGCCATGTGAGCTCAGAGGAGGGAGCTCCCTACCATATTTCCTTTCCGACAATGACGCTGTATAACCCGTATCTGTGGTAAAAATGAAGAAAACTGAGGCCTCAGAGGGAATCAATCACATCAGATTTATTTAGCTTTGTATTTTTCACAATTTTTCCAACTTTTTCAGTAGACACTGATTCCTCATCTGTCATCCTTCCACCGGAGAGTCTCAGACAAGGAGTAAGGAACTATAGCTCCAGCCACAGCTTCCTACTTCACCTTGATTGAAACCTGCCAGGAGCCAGGGAAGCTCACTGAAAAGAACGTGGAGGATAAAGCGCTTGCAGACTCACATCCGCTCAGACCTGGCCTTCCTCTTCAGCTGCCTCAGACCAGAGACTGCACCTCCGCCACGATGAACTCCACCCTCAGCCCCAAGCACGTTTCTTGCTGTCAGACATGTTCCGGAGAAGACGCAGACCGTCATTGTTTCTGAGCAAACTGTTCCCTTAAGGCTGTCTGTCGGGCAACTTTCCTGAGCCGTAAACATGTTCTGCAATTTAGATCAGAAGCATTAGCAGCTACCAAACAAAAACGTACAACACGTGCAGGCAGCCAAAGCAGAACAAATAACCGGTCAGGCCTCTGCTATGCAAATACTTTCAGTTAGGTAAAGCAGAACTACGTTACCTTCAAAGAGTTCATTAGAAGGTTCCCCGGAGCTGTGTTTTTTACCCACAGCAGTCAGTTCTCAGGTCACCCACTCACCACGCAACCTGCCAGGGATCGTCGGGCACCGGCTGTATCATTTGGCTTTACTGCTTGTGTTACTGCTGTGCCAGGCAAGCAGACTCCGCGGCAAGAGACAGAAACACAGAATGAAAGGATGGTCCCTGCCCCAGGACCCTTCCAGTCTTCATTTAACATGCAAAAAAGAGAGGGGGGGGGGAAATAAAAAGGAAAAGAAAACAGCAGGTGGAGACAGGGCAGGCAAAAGCAAGGATGAGACAGGACTGATTAGTGTGATACCGAGCAGCCTCAACACAACAGCTGCTATCTGGCATCAGGTTCTTCGCGCGAGTGATGGCTGGATGGGGCCTACAGGGAACCTGCCAGCACATTTTACCACACGAGCCATACGTTCTGTGTCACAACTGCCAAAAGCGCTTTGGGGTTGTAAGGATGGTTTGTGGTTGTGGCTTGGCAAAAAGTACAAGGAGGCAAGAGCGTGTGTCTTTCGACTGTACTGATATGCCAAGAATAAAGAAAAAAAACATTAGCAAGGCTCTCCAGCCCGGTCTCTGTGACACTATCATGAAAAGAAATGTTTATTTATAACAAGAGAGCAAATTTGTGAATCACAAAACCTAACTGGCAGCCGTAAGTGTTTTGGAAGGATCAGTCTGAAAGCCTTCCCCCTCACCCCCCAGCCTCTCCAAGCTGCAACTGCAGGCGAAGTCCCTTCGCGCTGCTGGCAGCCCGCACAGCGCTCGCAAACCTGGGTTCTGCAGGGAGGCTGGGAGCAGCGGTTGGGAGCTCCTGGTTCCTGCAGGGAACTGCCAGATGTTCACGGGAGGTTGTCACATGGTCAGGGCAGGAGCTGAACTGCCCCAGTTTGGTTTTTGGTTTTTTTTTTTTGCTTGCATGTATCTGGCACGATACACACCTCAGTTTGGAAAACCTTGACCCATATTAAGTTACACTTCTAGTTAAAAAATCATTCATGTCAGTTTGAAAACCACATCCTTCAAAACATAATGTGCTTTAACATTCTTTCGCTCCCCCCTACCCCATGGTCTCTAATTTCGTTGGGTTTTAAGAGCATCATGTGCTTGAACTCCGAGCTGCTCCCAGGCATCTAAAAAAGTAATTGGAGTATTTAGGCTTTAAATGGATTCTATTTTCAATCTAAATGGTATCACACATCAGAGATGTCAGTATGAGTGGTTGAAGAGAGATTAGAAATTCTCCTAAACAGTCTGGTAATTAAATCATCTACACATCCACATACTTGGCTGAAGAAGCCCTGACTGCCCTAGGCCCCATCTCCTCTGTGCTCCCACCTCCTCAGAGCATGTGGTACAAAAACCCACCCTGCCTGAAGACGCTGGGTGTCAGTCCCACCATTGGCTGTTCATTTGGGATTTCTCAGGGCCTCTCCCAGCAGGAATACTGCTTTCTCAGGGGAGACTCCCGAGGCCCAGACCCAAGCAGTTATTCTGGTACCTGATGCTAGCCAGCAGCTGATGGAATTAGACACTAAAAAAACCTTCAGGATTTATGCCTTCGTCTTTTTATTCCTCGCATACAATGTCTAACACTCATCAACCACTGCAAATCGGAATATGGCAAGTGATGGCTAAAGTCTGCTCCAAGTTCAGACCTGAGAGCAGATGTTATAATTAAGCCATTTTAGTTGCTTAACTTTTTAGTTTATTCTTCTAAGCTCACAAGTTTTTATCTTCTCTGAAAAGAGGCATAAACAACAGCAGGAATGGCCCTGCCTGACAGGGGTAATGGCCGGTAGCACTGCACAAAGTACCCTGGCTGAGGGTGCCCTCGCACTCTGCCCCCAAGTATCCCACCGCCACTGGGCAGCTTGTCACTGGAAGGACGTTACAGTCAGCACCAGACTGCTCAGTATCACGGTGATATCCTGCACATCACATGCCCACTCTGGAAAGGCTAACCTGGTGGTATTTACATGGCAAGGACAGTGTAAATAAAAGCAGTCCTTCACCTTTCTGCTGACTTCATTCTAGACCCACGTACTGATCTTAAAACAGTGCATGCCTAAAGTAGACTTCATCGACTTAGTGACCTGTATCTTCCTAACTAGCAGCCATTTGTTTTCTTTCCTTACTTTGCTTACAGTGGAGCTGCTGTATGGATGTTTTCATTTTTTGTTAGAGTAACTAAATTTGGAGAGCTGTGTGCAGGCTCATTGCTGATACAGAAGCAGAGATAGGCCCTTTTCCTACTGATTTCCTTCCAAAATATATAAAATATATGAAGAGGTCAACAAGTCGGAAGGCAACGCAAAAGTGTTCTTACGCTATCATTGTACTCCGTAATGTGGAAGTGCCAACTGCAGCTCTTTTGCTGACGGCACCTTTCTCATTACAGTCATTGCTACAATAACACAGCCACGCACCACTGCAAATACAAGCGCCCTGCTATACCCATAGATAATAAGATTTTAAAGTCACCAGCACTGAGCCTAATCATATCAATTAACCCTTAGCAAACATTTAATCTTAAAAATCTGGTTGGATTCCTCTACTTTGTCATTACGCCTGTGTGGTCCCCTTTCTGAGCATGCCAGAATGAAATGTTAATCCCAAACAATGACATCTCCTGGGTGGATTTTACATTCTGCAAGATCAGTTTCTTTATGCCTGGGAAGGAGTTTGGTGACTCACACCAGCCCAGCAACCGAAGGTAACTACTCAATACATACAGTGACTCCAGCAGCCGCGTGCTGCTGACCAGATTTCAGATATTTCATATAAAATACCGAGCCTCACAGTTAGCATGTCTTAGCCACCTGGGCTTGGGGCATGCACACCATCAAGGGAGAAGATCCATGCACCTTAAGTGCAATTTAAAAATTGCATTAGTGTTTTTTAAACACTCCCCTCCCTTGTCCTGAGCGAATAGAACCAAGCAGTTGGGCCCAAGGACTCCAAGAGCCAAGTGGTGGGGCGTGACGAACCGTCTCTCTTTCAAGTTTCTGCAGCCTCTACATTTGCTGTTTTATCTGGGCTTTCTGAAAATGCTCTTCAATGAACTGAATCACTGTCAGCTGTAAATCTAAGATGGAAAAATGCAATACTAGGCATATCTGTCTCTCCATCCCTCAAGTAACATCCATAACGCACATTCCTTCCCCTTGTCAATCTCTCTTTGCTCATGACTCAGCTGGATTTTAAGCAAAAGGACCTTGCATATGGTAGCAGCACTCCACTGGTCACAGTTCAAGGCAGCTGCAGATTTCTGCATGAAATACAATATGGAAGTCCTTAAAACAAACGGAGACGCTTGGATGTGTAAGTACGGAAGTGTTTGAGATTCACTAAATATACAAATCGGCTCATTCTTTGTGCTTCTGAAGCTCGTTGGAGGAAGCACGGCTTGTCATTTAGTACAGTAATTATAATGATTCATTATTATGATTATTAATTATAATCATATAATCACAGTAATGATTAATAATTATAGTCATTACTATTTATATTAGAAGAGATCCTAGAGGCCCCAGTCAGAATAGTGGGCCCCATTGTGCTTACTGTGGTAAGGAGAGATGATTAGGGGCACCCTAATGACATGGGGACTGTGGTCAAGGACCCAGACCCGCCCGATCTGAGCGCTGCCTTTGCTCAAGGCAATGTGCGTAACGCGGTGGGGCACCGCGCCGGGTGTGAAGGAAAGGAGCAGTCCCATCAGGAGCGGGGTGTCAAAAGGCAGAGGATACCTCAGGGAACGGCAATGGGACAATGATAGGGGAAACTCAAAGTGACAGTTACTGCTTAGAGAAGGGATCTGAGGCTGCAATGCTTGCAAGAACAGTGCCTGCTTCTATGCACCTCTTGGTCCTCCACTTCGTGGCAACCCTGTGCTTGGGTGAAATGGGGTGCTGCGCCAAGCGCTGCCCAGCTCCAGTGGTTTCCAACTCACCAGGCCACTCTTGCCGAGTCAGCAGATGTACTTCTCGAGGTGTTTTCCTGCCTTGACTTGTGGGAGACTTACCCTCTTTTCCCCTCTCTTCTCCAGCGTTGCTCCCCACCATCATCTACATGTTTTAAACTTGGGACCCTGAGATTTAAAAATACCACCCGTGCTTGTGTAAATGCTCATTATACCATGTTATACCATAACTTCTGCCAAACAGAGGACCACAGTCTATCTTGCCTGCCTAGGCACTGCCTCCAGTAATTGCTGAGCCCGCGACCCTCTGCAGCACACTTTGCTCACTCCTGGAGTTTGCTCTCTGCAGCAGTTTGACACAGTGCAGGCTTATGCAATAGTCTAATATTGCACACTCTGAAGCCTCCTGGAGCCATGGCACTACCAAAATTACCGGGCCTGATCATGAGTGTAAAGATAAGTGTGTGTAAGCCTTTGCAAGATTAAGCCCTTGGCCTTTTGTTCTGCCTATACCTAAATTGCTGCTTTCTTTCCACCTCCCTGTGCGTGTCTGGCTTTGAAGATGCAAAAGGTAGGGAGCTCTGCATCCAGCGCTGTAGTTTCTCTGTTCTTCTCCAGCTGGCTCCTACACTGAAATTTCTCTGTTATTCTAGTCTAGTCCCAAGTTGCTTGGCTCATCAGCAAGAGCTATGGGGATTTTTCTATTTAGAGGCTACAGGTCAGATTCAGCTACTGAGTTGTGAGACACTCTAACTTTACAAACTTAAAAGACGTCTCTACTAGCTCAGGTGACAACAACAAGGAACAAAGTCCTTTTGTAAAATGGGTGAAAATCCATTACTTCAGAAACTTGGGAATACAAAAAATGGTGATGCTTTACCCATCTCCCCCCAACTCCCCGCAACCGGAGGAAGCACAGGTGATAATCCTGTTGTCAAACACTGAAAAGTCAATCTCTTGTTGCACAGGCAGATCTGCTGCAAGTTTCATTAGGGAGCTTAAAGAAAGTGTGTTTGCCATGTGCTCCGTGACACAAGGCAGAAGAGAAAAACAGGAGCAGCCCTGGAGGTACGTTGGTTCTTTCCGTAACACAAGAGAAGGAACTGGCTGACGCTCAGGTGCGGATCTCCCTCTTTCTGCAGGACACTGGTGCTGTCTGATTGCACAACGCAACGTGATTCTTCCGGGGATTATTTTGTTATTAAAAAGCTTTACATCCCTAGGTATTCTCAATAAAAAACATTCCACAGAAAGAAAATCCAAGGCTGGAAAATGAAGTTTGGAAATGACAAAGTTAAAGCTTTCTTACGACCCCGTCCCTGATGATGTGATCGCATATGTATGTCGAGCAGGGAGCAAGGAGGAGTTGGATCCTCCAAGCCAGCGAGTTATGGTGGAGCCGTGTCTGATTCACTACAAAGGTTGGATGGTATGCGCTCTATGAGACATGTGGCCGTGCAGCAAACAATGAGCATAAAAATAAAAATTGAACAGCTGCCTCATTTGCTAAGCACGTCCATCTTGTACGTTGAGCGAGGCTGGGTTCCGGCGGGGGCAAACAAAAGCGTCTGATCGTGTTCGCTATATATATACATTGCATGCGGATACATCAATATCGGGTGCTTTGTAAGGCTGGGATGTGTCCTGGACTCCAGACAGATATAAGAATAAAAGACGTCTTAGAGAATATTGCATTTTTGGCAACATGTGTTGGCTCAAAGGAATTGTAAAGGAAGTAAACTAAATACTACTAAGAATGTATATATTTATAGCACTTTTCATACAGGATCCCAAAACACCTCTCAAAAAATTAAGCTTCACTATATCGCTGTGTTCTAAGTAACAAGCATCATTTTTTTCTAATGTGCAAAGTGAATCAGAAAAAGACAAAGTAATTTAACCAGACCATCAAGAGCAAGAATTCCTGAATTTTAGGCTCATGTTTTAACTCTTAGACCAATTGTCTTCTATGAAACTATCCAGAGAAGCTTATTGATTTTTACGCTTCCTCGTCCTTCCCCAGCAATCCAGCACAGTGCTCAGGCATCTGGTTAACTTCAGGCCATCGACTGTTGGCCTGTGTTTCTGAAAAACCTTTTGGCATGAAGAAGATAACAGTTTTGAGAAAAAAAGTGGGTTTATAAGAGCACTGGTCATTTTACCAACTGTGACTAGAATTTCCTGGACGTTATGAACGTTCAGCTGGATCCCTAGCGTCAGATTGTATTAAAAGACTGTCCTCAAAAAGGAACATTCCAAATTTCCATGATCTTTGCCAGTTTCCAATGATTTGACGTTTATTTGAGCTATTGTGCAAAGTTTTCTGTTGAGTCAGATCATTCAGGACTAGCTGCTGGGACCACAGCGTGTCAGCAGAACATAACTCATCTCTGGCTAATGGCAGCACAGTTTATCGATAGGTGATGCTTCTTCACGCCGAGATACGCTGCTACCAAATTTGGTGTCGTGGGTTTTTTTCCTGTTAAAACAGGAATTAAGCATTCTGTTGCCCCTTTGGTTGCTTGTTGGATCTCTTTAGGAGGAGAAATTTCTGTAGCATCTTTCTGAGGTGAGAAAAGGGAAGGAGAAGCAATAAATTGATTTTGAAGGCTGCCCCCAGCACCCTGTTTTCTGTATCGTCTGTGCTGCCTTGAGTCTTTATCGGCTTTTTAGCTGTTTTGTCTTTATCTTTCTGCTTCCTACATGTACACCCCTCCCCCTCCCCTGCTCGACCTCTGCCTTTCCAGTCTATTCCTAGGGGAATTCCGTCAGACAGCACAAAGTGCTCATACCAAGCTCTTTTCCTTCATAATAGAAGAAATGCCCAGCAAGATTATGCCTCGCTTTTGTGGTGTGAACTACAATTGAATAAAACTTCCCTGGCTGCAGAGTGAGACCAGATCTTTGAGCCCACATATGCTTTATCTGAAAACAGCTCGCCCATAAAGGTAAAGCAAGAAATTTTTTTCTGTGAACTGTTCTCAAAAGAAGAATGCATGGAGCTCTAATTAGATTTTACCTCTGTAGATGGGACATCTTGGCTTCAAGATAGAGCTGGAGTTGACTTAATTGCTTAGATCTTAAGCCATGCAAGGCAATGACCCTCTGTGCCTGTGTAGTACCTAGCAGTGCTGGAACCAGACTGAAGTTCCTCAGCAAGACCTCAATGCAAATAATGAATGCAGCTACATAAGAGGACATTGAGTGACTCACTCTAAACCACAAGATGTTTGGACTGCAAATAAAGAAAGATACGTGGGATATAATCTGCTGTGGAGTTTTAACACAATTCCTGTTAACTCCGGGCTCGACACAGCCAGAACGATAGCAGGCTACAGATTTTGTTTCCATCCCTGACATTTACCAGGTGCTGCAAGACTAAAACATTTTGAAGGTTATATCCAATGTCCTGCGGAATGAATGACAAATGTCAACTCTTGCACTCTTGCAAGATTTGAGCAGGAATAAGACAACTCTACAGACTGAGGCAAGTTTATTATTACAAATACCTTATTAAATCTAAATGGTAATGGCATTCCAATTAGCTCATTGTTAGGAATCTTTCATGTTTGACTTTCATTTAGACTGATTACGGGAATAATGCAGACCCTGTATAAGTAATTGGCACAAAATAAAAGCGTTTGAGCTGCAAAAACCCTCCTAGAGGCTGCGCTCTTTAAAAAAAAAAAATAAATAAAAGCTTCCTATCTTTCCCAGCTCATGAGCTCTCTCTGTTCACCATAATAATGAGACAACCCATTGAGTCTCCCGTGGGCCTGGTGGTATCGGAGTCCCTTTTTACCTACCCCTCTCTTCTCAGGAGCTGTAGGGGGGCTCCTTCTCTTTTACTCTCCACCATCCTATTCTCTGCTCCCTCCGTCGCAAGCCTTGGCACTGTTTTATTGATCCTGCTCAACTGTGGATTCTTTCACACCCAGATCACAGGCTAGCCTCCGTCTCTCCCACACCCTCCTCCTCCTTCTAACAGCCCTGCCGGTCTCTCCAGAGGAGCAGCTGGGAACATGACTTTCTGTGTCCTGGCTCCCTGCTCCTTGCAGAGAAAAGGTGTTTTCTTTTGCAGCAGAGCCTCCACAAGCCTGACAGAGACTATCGGTGGCTTCTCACAGCAGGTTCCTTCTTGCCTCCTTCAGAGGGGATGACATGGGAAAAGACTTTTTCAAGACTACGCTGCAACCTGTCACAGGGATTTTCCTTTCTTCCCCTGGTGGAAGGAGCTCCAGAGAAAGAGCACCCACCGTGGAGCCCCCTCGCCATGGGGAGAGCTGGTGCACAGCCCTTGGATAGCTCAGCCAGGCTGGGGAGTCCTGGTTGCCCCCCACGAGTTAAGTTCCAGTCAGGCAAGGGTGCACCAAGCCTGGAGGACCCGGCGCACAGCTGGGTGTGGGCTGAGGAGGAGACATCCCGTTGTGAAAGACACTGGGTTCAGGGAAAGGCATCCAAAACCACCGCCTGGAGCCCCAGCTCGTTAGGTTGAGAGAAGGAGCAGCACGAGCTATTTGGTGAAAAAAGAGAAGGCCACAAGCACTCACCTCTGCCAGACCTCCATTCCTCCTTCTCCGACTAATCTGGTGCCAGCCCTGCCCTGTTTCTGGGCACAGAGGCTACAGAAAATCTGTAATGTAGGAAAACTTCCCTGCTCTTTGGTCGGAGTATGCACCTCGGTCGCACCCTACTCTGCACCGGGGCCAGACACAAGCCTACAACTTCTGCCCCTTCCCACCCCACCGCAGGTGGGAGGGAAGCCCGGCAGGTGGGCTGCGGGTACCCGAGATGTACTCCAGCCACTTCCCCGCCATCGGGATCAAGCTGGGAGCAGCGCTCTGGATCACAGCTTCCTGGCAGCGTAGACACAGCATGTGTTAACCGTATGACGGCACGCCAGAAAAGGTCTCTCTGGTGTGGGAAAGGGAAGGGCCAGAGGTTCCTACTTAGGAACTATTTGGCTTCTGCAGGGTTCTGGAGGGGGAGGTCAGAGCTACGTGTAAGCAGCAGCAGCCGCAGCAGGGTTTTGGGAAAAGCTGGGGAAGTAGACAGAGATAGTGGGCAGCCGTAGAATAACAGTCAACCAAAAACTCAGACAAAGCAGCCTGAAAGCTGGGGCACGATCTGTCCTGATGCTGTTAGAGGAGAACAGTGGTACCCATGGCACAAAGGTGCTGGACTAATTGGGCAGTGGGGAGCGAGGCCCCAGGAAGGCTCCAAGATCCCCGTCCTTGGAGGTTCTCAAGACTCAGATGAACAAAGCCCTGAGCAACCTGGTCTGGATTCAGTGTTGCCCCTACTTTGAGCTTAGACTGGAGATCTCCAGAGGTCCCTTTTGACAGTTATTGTATAACTGAACATGGGTTGGGAATGACTATTTTGCTCTCTCCATTTGGTGAAAGCATCTTGTATTTCTTACTGCGTTGGCTGAAGAATCTCTTCCATTACTGGAACTGTGCAGTGTTCAGAGAAACCTGCCCATGCTGGAAGGTATTGTCCCTGGGGTGCCGGTGATCCCCACGCTCACCGGACAACCAGCCTGCAACCCTGTAGATCAGCTTGGTAATCCTTTGCATTGGATCTCCTAAAGCGCCTCCGTAGGGTTGGGGACCATCAGCCTGCTGGTAGCGTACCATCCTTCCTTCCTCTTGCCTGCTAAGGACCGATGACTCTCCTGATAACATGAGGCAAAGATCTCCCTGGATTTCCATAGATGGATCAGGACTTTCAAGTCTCTCTGGGCAGTAATGCTTAGTGGACTCTTCATATTGGCTGGACCATGATCTGGTACAAAAATCAGCAGTGTTTTAGAGCATTTGATCTACTGTAACCTGGTATCAAAATCTTGTTAGGAACTAGTTGCCTTTTTTAAAAAAATGCAAATAATTAACAGTCTCAAAAAGCTGCGACAGGTGAAATGATGACAAGCGATAGGCATGTGCCTAACTAAAGCACATAGCTAAGCACGTGCTTAATTACTTTTCTGGAGTGAATATGGGTACTTTCTTGAAGTGAAATTGCTCCATAGCTGAAACTTCTAAACAGACCTGTACAAGAGAAGCCTGTACTGTGCGAATGAGAAATATTCCCATGGATGGCTAAGTTTTAAATTAACTCTGATTTTTATGGGACTCTTTGAACCAGAAACCACGACAGAACTTTTAATACTAAGCTGGCAGTAATTTAGGCTTTGCTGGATTGTCAGGCATATTTATCCTGCCTTTGTATTTGTAGCTGGTTTATATTTACTTGTCACATTAAAATAACCAAGAATTCACTTTTGCGTGTTTGAGCCATTGTGATGAGGTATCCACAGATAAGAGCCTTGCTCTCTGTCTGCAGTAATCAAGATGAAAAATCTGCTGACATCCCGAACAAGCTGTAAACTAGGTCGTTTAGCAAAGTTCATTTTAATGTTTAAAATTCCTGTGTTGTCATTGTAAATTAGGAGCTTCAGGTGAAACTTTGGGTGCATCGAAGTAATCTGCGACCATGGATCCGGAGGCGGTAACTGGCTTAACAGCTACAAAATTCTTCTGAATAACCCTACTTACATTTCTGCCTATAAGGTTAACCAGAAAGGAAATTATGCAGAGTAAATTTTCTCTGTTTAAAACCCATACGCCTTACAAATTATATTTACATTTAATTAAAAAGTAGACACATTAGCCATTTTTTCTGTGCTTTTTTTCAGATTCTGCACTGGTTCAGAATTTCTCTGCAAGATGTTTAACGATAATCTTTTTATAAATAACAAGATATTTAGACAGGGTTGCCTTTAACCCTAAGTGTTGATTTGTAACCTTAATAAGTTTCCAAACATATTATTAAGAATTGTGGACAAAAAAAAAAAAAAGGGAGGAAAAAAAAAAGGAGTTAGAACAAAGAATCAAGGTGCATGAATAATACTCCGGAGTGATCTTGTTCCACCCTCTGAGATGGATGAATTCCCTGTGTAGCCCTTGAAATTTACCCTTCTTATCTATTTCAGAATTAAATCATCTCCTAATCTCAGCTGTACACGCATACTGTACTCTTTATCACAAAATATATGCTCTGTCAACATCCTAAAAGTTATATTCAGAATGCCTAAAAGTTCTATTCAGAATGATTAGTGATTTCGGTGTCTGGATTTTGACATGAGGCTCCTCAGAGAGAGCCTAATTTGGGTTGTGATTTCTTTGTTTATTCCATGCCTTCTGCTAAGAAGTATATGTAATTGTGGGAAAAAGAATACTTGGAGGCTGCTGAATGTGAGATTCCTAAAACTGACACGATTTCGAGCACTGCTCAGCTACTAAGACAGCTCTGTCCTCTGTGCACATCAGCGTCGACCTGTGGCCTCTGAGAGAGCTCCAGGAAAGGACACACCACAAACAAATCCCAAGGAGATTCTTCCTTCTACACTAGGAACAAAACCTTGTCCACAGTTGAAAGCAGACCACCAGGACAACGCTGTCCCTAAGCCTTGCATTGCTAAATTAGCACCATCTGAACCAAATGAAGACTTTTTGGGATCAAGGTGATAAAGTGTGGAGGACGTGAATGTATTGCTCATCACAAGCAAGTTCAAATGAGAAAGATGAGATAATCAGGCCAGGGGGAGGTGAAAGAGGGAATTCTGATGATTATAGTTATTTGGAAACCCAGTGGAGGGAGGATCCCCATGGCTGAAAAACATTTCCACACCTAGAATTTGCGGAGGATGAGGTTTTGGTGGTGACTAGTTCTTTGATGTGTTTTCCTTTTGCTGCCTTTATCTAAGCTTCGCTTTAGCCTCAACCAGCAGCTTGCTCCCAGGTGAGGTTAATTCCTAGATGCTGCGAGGAGCTATCAGCCGACTTCTTAAAACACTGTTTAATTAGCAGTGATATTACATTTTCAGAATGGAAGCGTGTACACAAAGGGCTGGAGTTATGAATTACAGTAACAGAAGATAATCTACAGAGAGGCAACAACAAGATATATTAATGCAGTGCCCAGGCATGCCCGTGTATTGTGCTTACAGCTGTCCAAGTGATGAGTGTGTATGTGGGATATTTGACTAAAGGCTCACACAACAGAAAACAAAATAAAGCAAACAGAAGAATGGAGAGAGAGGTGAAGAGGAAGGAAAAACTAAGACAATTCCCCAAGCCATTATGTCACCTGCAAATTCAGCCTTCAGTATTCTTCCACTGGAGAGGCAGTTGCACTGGGCAAAGATGAGACAGGAGGTTTCCCTGCGCGTGGTGTGATGCAATAGCACAAAGAAATACACATCCTAGTTGTCTTACAGGTCAGGAGCCTGTACTGGTGCCGTGTACATACTTAACAACACGTAGTTCCCAAGTGAAAGTAAATCACCATACAAATTTAACTCCTTTATTTCTGTTTTTGTGTCTCCAGTGCTACTTTGGGAAAGCCTAATTAGCTGTGCACTAGGAAAAGTATTGTTTTCTCCTGCACTAATGGACCCCCATTTTTAGTATCACATTTAGAGAAACACGTCAAGTAATAATCCCAGCCCACAACTTCCACTTGACGAAACCAGATCAGTTCAGAGTGAAGAGCCAGTGAGGAAAACAAACCAATCCTGAAGAGTCTGTGTATGGAAAACATAGCTGGATGCTTTGAGCAGCTTCAGGCCTGACCCTGAAGTTCCTCTGTGGCAAAAGGAACTGCAGGGCATGGTGGGATCATCAAATCTTTCTTTGCATAAATTACAGCAAGGCCAGAGATCTGTGAAGATTCGACCATGAAATCAAATAAAGATATTTGGATAAAATAGGATGGCTCTAGTTGTTGGTAAACTGGGCACAGATTAAGACCCTGTTAACCAGGAAAACCAACATATTTGATGAAAATTATTTTAACAAAATAGATCTTCAACCATAAAATATCCTGACGAATATTTCTCAGGATTCTGCCCTTTTCTCAGAAGAGCAAACATTGCATTATCGTGTTTTAGAAATCCTTACTGCTTTGTTCCCAAAATGCCCTGAAAAAAAATCACACGTTTTTCTCTCTTCTCAACTACAGTGTGAAGGTCCATCTGTGTTTTCCACAGCAAGTTACGAAACTGGCACTTTCCACATCCTTCTTCCATCTGGGAAGGGTGGTTTTGTCCAAGACCTTCAAAGGCGAGTGAGCCACTGGAGTATCTTTAGGGATCCAGTCCAACTGAGTCACGATGACCTTACCAGAGGAAGAGGCAGTGTGTATCAGGTATGAGTGATGGAGTCCAACCATGGGGTTGTCCCAGGGCTGATATTAACAGTGAGTAAACACAATTGGATGAGTCATAACTTGTAAGGAAGACTTAGCTCCTCAGAGGTACCTACCTCTGCTGGCCCCGGAGCCTTGGAGCAGTACTGGTATATAATGTCCATTGATTGCAGAGGGGTTAAGCACTCTTTACACCCTTCTCTGTGGATCTGAGAACTGAGCACAGATCTCGGACTCCAACCTCTATGAAACAAGACAGGCAACTTTAGACTAGCCCGAAGAGAGGAACAAGGAACGCTATGGTGTCACCAAGTGCAAATCATCAAGCAGAGCACCAGGCTTGCCCCGGTCCTGCTGTATGGCTCACTGAAGTCAACGAAAAGATACTTCACACTTTCAGTAGATCAGTCCTGGTACTTTACTCTTCAGCTGAGCGGGCTGGAACACCGCCTGTCTCCCGCCTCTTCCCCCAGTGAGTGAAAAGCAGTCCAGAGATATTGAGGCAACTTCATCCTTTGGTTTAAACAAGGTTTGGCCAGGGCCCAGGCTGGCCCAAGGCGAGCTGCTGGTCATATCAACAGTTGTAAGTAACTTCGCCTCTGTCAAAGGGCAAACGACCGCTCCTTCTGTCACGTGCAAACCCTGCAACAGTAAAGACGCCATTAGATAGTCCACATCTGAGTCAGACCCCTCTTGCCAAGCCCAGGCCCTGTAGAATTTGGCATCACTTATAAAGATTAATCTATTAGTATTTATTATCATTACTATTTAATATTATTCTCCAAATTGCAGGCAGGGGAGTTGAGGTTGAGGGTAACCTGCAGGCCAATTAAATCTAAGGAGGAGCAAACTTCTGGACTTCTAGAGCTATTTCTCTTTGCTTTGCGCAGAGTATGCCTGTCTGGCTGAGCGATATGTGGAGCTAGGGTGACAGCCTGTGGCAAAACAGAAGAATTTCAGTATCTTAATCCTTTTCATCTCCACTTGCTTTTGATCTTTTCTCCACTTCCTGCTGGTCAGGCCTGACAAAGGTGGTAACGTTGTGGTTGCTACCACCACCCCTGGCTTGAAGGAGGGGAAATTGCCATCCTTTCTCCCCCTTCTTTCTCCCTGGTCGTCTTCGTTGGTGTTTTCAGGTGCTGCATTAAATAACAGCCCATATAACAAAAGGGTGCTGTTCCTGGCTGCACAAGCTGAAGGAAATAATCTTGGGTGCGTCTTTGGAGGTGTCACTCCAGCGGGACGGCTGGTTGGCTCCTTTTGACTCCAAAAGAGAGGGGCAATGGAGCAGCCTAACCCCGAGTTCTGCAGTTTTTCCACATTTTGCTTCCGGTCTATTCCTCCTTCCGTGGCATGGGCCCTGTTAGAGCCATCTGATGGTGAGGTCTTCTACCTGGCAGGGGAAAAATCAGCTTTCTTAAGAACAAGGCATCAGCCTCTGCAGTTCTAGTAACACTTCAAGCATTTTTCATTCCCAAAACACTTCTTCTGGGTCAGGGTTTTCTTTTGCTGCTGCTTCTCTCTCCTGAGCAGCAGAGTTAAGAAAAAATAAATCTATATTCTTTCTATACTCTGCTTGAATTAATCAAATAAATTTTCTTTAAAGCGACACTAAATGAGCCACAGATGGTTTTGCCCTTTTACAGGTTGCAGAAATCACCCATTACAGTTCTTTTAATTTATCAGTGAGGGAAAATAAGATGGCCTCTTGCTCCCTTTGCAATAATAATCAGAAACAGTCTATTTGGAGCTTAATTTATCCCAAATACGTATTGATAGTTGCAATGAGGAATATGTGACCTCTCTGGGAGTCACCAGAGGATGGAAGGTGGATAGCTTTTATAAAACCACCTTTAATAAAAAAGAGTGTTATATTGAGTATGTTTGGTGGTGTATTTAAGCATCTGGTTTCCATATCAGGAGCTAAGATGGCAAACACATGCTTTACCTTCTGACTAACCTTTCTTATACTCATCGCTCCTTGCAAAAAGAAAGCTGTGAGGGATATTTTTATTTTAATTTTATTTTTTTATTTTACAGCTGTGATCATAGGGAGGAACCGAAGAAGTTTCACAAGGAATGCAAAGCTCTCCTTTGCTTATTTTTCGTCCAGCTCGTACAAAGAGTGGAGGAGATGAAACCTGTCGGTGGGCTCAGCCCGGCCCCCCCCGGGGCCCCTCGGGAGGGGACCGAGCAGCAGCGAAACTCTGCTGGGGTTCGGCGGCCCCGGGCGCGGAGAGGGGCTCCCCGGGGACCCCGGCGGCACATCCCGCTCCCCCCCGCAACCCACCGCCCGGGGCCAGGGCCATCCCCAGGCCCGCGGCCCCTCCTCGGGGAGGGGGCACCGAAGGCGGGGGGGGGCGGGGG